>Ga0214921_10011408_pt1 | contig 10802 bp, 13 predicted proteins | sample LL1505_MetaG_FD_177992 | JGI IMG/M metagenome (GOLD analysis project Ga0214921, IMG submission 177992) | Freshwater microbial communities from Lake Lanier, Atlanta, Georgia, United States - LL-1505 | ecosystem: Environmental > Aquatic > Freshwater > Lake | place: USA: Georgia | collected...
CATTCCAGTAGAATCTGTCATCGGCACGAACAGCATCAGCTTCCCATGTCATACCGATAGCAGACTTATCTTCCTCAGATGCCAAGCGAATCCAGTTAGCAGGGTATTGAATATCGTTGTGTGTAAAGGGTGTATCCAGTTGAATAGTCTTTGTTCCAAGTTTAAAAGGCATAATATTTCCTATCTTGCGTTAGAGTTTAAATGTGTTTCCATGATTCTTTGTGCCAAATTCTATAAACAGTAGATGGCACAATATTAAATTCACTACATAATACTTTGTAGTCATCATTAGCCCTAGACCTAATCTGAGATATTTGCTCATTGGTAAGTTTGCTATGACCTTGAGATTCACCTTTGGCATGGCGATTTTTTGCCATTTTGTCTTTTTGGTTATCTAGTGCAGTTCCTAAAAATAAATGATTTGGATTTACACAGGATGGATTGTCGCATTTATGGCAAACACACATATTTTTAGGTATTACACCAAAATGGATTTTGGCACTAAAACTATGCGACCTTGTCATAATCTGATTATCGCCATCCCAAAACTGACCATAACCATCTTTGTCTTTTGCACCAAGAAATAACCAACATTCATTATCTGAACGCTTGTCAGTTTTTGACCAAAACTTTTGTTTGCTATTTATTTTAGGTCTGCCCATATCATCACCTAGCATTAGCATAGCGAAAAGGCGACTCGGCAAAGGCGGCATATATAAAAGTTTGCCCACTTTGGTTTGTTGCACTATCAGAGCTTCTTAATTTAAATCCATTAGACAAAATATCCATATTTTGATTGCTTGAATATTCTGAATCAGAAGCATTTGGAATTAATGTTCTACCTGATACATTGTATGTATCTCTAGCTGTATCGTGAATAATCCAAATATTTGTTGTAGTTGTTACTTTAAACATAATAAATCTAGGTCTAAACCCTGTATATACAAAAGTTCCATCACTAGAACCATTACCTGTGTATGAGCCAAATGCACTATAGCCAGCGACTTGGGCAAAACAGTAGGCTACATTAGTTGCTCCGTTTGTATTTAAATCTCCAGCACTTCCTAATGAAAACACAGAAGAAGTAGGAGCTGTGTTGTTCCAAACAGTTGATTGTGTAGTAAAAGCATTGGTAAGTTGTAATGCTAAATATCCTGTTGCTGGACTTGCAGCCATGTTTTGATGATAACAAATCCACCATCCAGACTGTGAGCGGCTTTTACCAATAATCATGCTAGGTGCTATACCCAATCCATGCCCTACTGTCGCATTACTTCCTGTGCCTGTATAAGTAACAACACTAAATCCAGCACTTGTATTAGCACTTACTGTAGATGTAATAGAACCTGCTGTGTTGGTTACGGCTGTGCCGTTTGCTCGCCATTGCCATGCTACATAAGCATCGCCTGATTTATTTACACCACCATTAAATGTAGCATCTGTGCCAAGAGTAAATCCATTAGAAGCAAAAGCAGTTAAAGTATCTGTATATGTAGATTCTGAGCTTGTGTCGTTTGAAAATAAACCTTTTAATGCACCTCGATTTACATCATAAAGTTGATGCCAAAAAGAACCATTAGACCTATTTTTAATCCACACAAAGTCAGGTTGAAAACTACCTGAGTTAGTTATCGTTCTTGCTGTGGCATTTCCTGTATAAAGACTTACATCCATATACTTATTCGCTGTTGTAGATGCAGTAGCACCAATCGTAGGAGTAGGTAAGTTAAATGTGTTTAGTCTATTAAAGCCTGTTGGTGGGGTGTAGGCGAATGGTCTTTGACCGAAGTTGAACACTGCGGCTGTGTTCAAGTTGGAAACACCTGAAGCTGGATAATAGGGTCCGCTTGTAAGCCCACTAAACGCTTGACCTTGACTTGTATTGTTCTTGTAGAAAGTCAGCGTTCCAGCATCAGCATCAAAAGCCACCCCAATTACATCGTTTGTTGTGTAAGTTGCTCCGTAAGCCGAACTAGAGCCGTTTGTGTATTTGACACCACTACCGCCTTCATAACTCCAACCAAAAGCATTTGACCCTAAGTAGGTAGTCCAATCGTAACCATCTTTTGCAATACCAATAGTAAATTGGCTGCCTGAATTTTGTGGGATAACTTCCCAATACCACTTGCCAGAGGTAACTCCCATAGTGGCAACAGCAGTGATAAATCCCGAACCATTTCGAACAAGTTTTAAATTACCATCTTGTGTATACCAAGAACCGCCAGAACTGCTTGGTGGCAATGGGTTGACCACACAATAATTAGCCGTAGTAGCACTTGTCAGCGTAGGCACATCGGTCATACTGTCATAAGTAGAGCCTGATGTAATGCTGATATTGTTTGTAGTCCAATAGTTTGCGTTGCCTGAGAAGTCTTTTCCTAGTCCCACATTCGATGATGTAGTCAGAGCAGAGTTATCGGTAAATGGTAAATAGAATCCGTTAGTGCCGTAAGTTCCTGTGTATTTCTTAGGAATCCATACTCCAGTTGTTGCGGATGTTTGACCAAATGAGGATGGGGTTAGTTGCTGTGCATTGACAAAGTTTACTTCTGTTATATATCCATCAAAAGGCTGTGCTGTTAGGGAATATGCTAAATCACCAATGTAATGCGTAATAGCAGAATTTGCTACAAAATTAGTGTTTTGTGATGGATAATTTGCTGTGCTAAACGCAGTAACTTGCACACCATTTACATATACTTTTACTCGATTTGTTGAAGTTGTTTGGGTTGTATCTATTGCAAATGTCAGCATATACCAAGCTGATGGGTCACGAAATACCTGCGTGGTGTTTAAATATAAAAGTGTGCTACCGCCATTTTCGCTGGCAAGTAACAAAGTGTCATCGCTATTAAATCTAATTTGCCAATAACTTGTTCCGCTTGAACCGCAAGAAAATATGTTTCTACTTGCCCCTAAAGAACCTCTTTTTACCCACAAATTGTATGTAAATAATTGCTGATTGCCAGAGCCAAAAGTTCTGTTTAGATAAGCATTAGCACTAGACCGAAAGCGTAGGGAGTTGGTTAGGTTATAACCGCCTGCGGAAGATAATAAAAGAGGACTTGCTGATCCTGGTACTATCATTTAACGTCGCCTGTAAATACGCAGTTAATCTTAGTGGTTGATACAACAAAATAAGCAATCATATCAACGGCAGATGCAGTTGTTGTTAAAGTTGGGGCAGTTCCACCCGCAAAATCCCAATACGATCCGTAAGCTAAGGTTCTACTGCCTGTGCCGTCTTGGTTAATGATAATAACACCCGACTGTCCAGCCACTAAATTGGTTGGGTTTGCTAGGGTTCTGTTTCCGGCAAGGGTGACAGAGAAGTTATTTGCCAAGGCAAAGTCAGGAGTAATTGTAGCCCCATCGGTTAATACAGAAATAGCACCGCGTTGTGCAGCCGTATAGGTTTGGGCTACGCTTGAAGGAACAGCCGCAGTAGCTTGGGTAGTAGTATCACTAAAAGTGATCGATGGGCTTGAGCCGTTAATGATTGTTGGCATTATTCTGCTCCTTCTGCTGGTAATGGGGTGTTACCTTCAGCTACCCATTTTAGGTAAGCTTGATAGTCGGTGTTGGCTGGGTCGAATGGGATGCAAGCACCATCATTGGTGCGAATTACGCTTTGTGGTTTTTCGTTAGTTATTGGGTGATTTGGTTGTAATTTATACATTTATAACTCCGCAGTTGCTGTTGCTTGACCATAACTACTTCCGTTGTAACCAAATGCTGCGTAATTGGAACCAGTGCTATACACCCCTACCGCCTCTGGTGATGATGGGTCTACTGTTCCCAAAGTTGCTCCTGCTATGGTCGGAGAAGTACGCATTGACGTTTTGAATATCCAATAAGCATAGTTTGCTACGGCACCATAACCGCTCCATATAGCCCTGTTTCCGTTTCCAATTCCCGGATAAGTTTGATAATAGCGTTGGCAAAGCTGTAACTCAGTTCCATAAGGTCTGTAATCAAAGCTAGTAGCTGTAGAGCCTACCTCTAATTGCACACCAGTAATATTGACCACCGCCCCTGAATTAGTAGTTGCTAAGTAAGTAGAGCCTGATGTACCACGAGCATCACCAGCAATCCATGAGCCAGCCGTTCCTTGAAAACTACTCCCGCAATTCAACATAATTGGGCGTACAGCAAGCCCAATCGCATTGGTCGCTCCAACCCAAGTTCCGCCTGTATCACCAGCAATAGTAGCTGTTACATAAGTCCAAGTATTTGCTGCCAAAGTGTAAGTAAATATATAAGTTCTAGTACCGCCAGCATTTGACAGATTCCCTGAATAAGTGCCAGCAACAGTTGATCTTGCCCAAAAAGATACAGAAACTGTTTTAGCATTAGCAGTTCCAAATCCTAAATCCGCAGTATTAAAACCTTCTATAAATTGAAAAAGACTGCTTCTATCGTTTGAACCAGAAGATGTTGTGCTAGTAACTGTAATGGCTGTAGAAAAATTAAAACCAGCGGGAGCAGTAGAGCTTTGCACCGCAGAAAGGTTAGCATTAACAACTTGAAGTTGAAACCTATCTACTGGGAATGATGCATCCGTAGTGACAGCAGAAGTGCCTCGCTGTGCAATCACCATCGCACCATTGATGACTCTATTCTTAAACCCAAGCCCCGAAAGATTAGCAGTTGTAGCTAATGTTCCCGATGAGTTGGGTAAAGTTATAGTATTCGCCCCGTTCTGGGTTTGAAACTGTAAATCACCCGAGTTGTCAGCTGTATTGACAAGCCCCGAGGTTGTTGTTGCTGAAATAATTGATGCCATTACGCTGCTCCTTTAGGATACTTAGCTTTGACCGCCAAGCAGTCAGCAATGTATTTATCAATCTGTGCTTGGTCACCCTTTACTATCGCATCGAGGTAGTCTGTGACTGGCGGATATTCTGCGGCTCGTTTAGCAATATAAGCATGAGCATCTACATAAGCCTGTACTGCGGCTTTATCGTATGCGACTTCGTTGCCGTCTGCATCGTAAGCTACATCACCATTAGTTGTAACGATTTGTGGATATAGTATTCTTAATGGGTCACTCATGCCGCTATCTCCATTGCCGTTAAAGTTGAACTGCTACCACCATAAGTATCAGAACCTCGTCTGCCTATCCAACAAGTTCCACCAGCAGAAGATAACAAACGAATTTGATATGTAATTGCTGATGTTGTTGCTGGAGAATCAAGTATGCTAAAACTTGTTCCATTATAAAAATCATTTGTATTTACAAAAACTACTGCGATTGAATTTTGTGTAGTTCCTGAAGTTCCCTGACCAATCAATGTTCCATTTCTTGATAAAGCAAAGTTAGCACCTGAACCTGATGCGGCACTAACAACTGGAATTGTTGCAACAACATATATTTTGCTTGTTGAAGAAATTGGCGTAATTGAAACAGATAAACCAGTAATATCTGTAAAAGAAGTTGATGTTGTAGAAAAAGAATCTACTTTATTTACACTAACCACTTGCAACACAGAACCAGTAGGTAATGCGGCTTTAGGAATAGACTGACCGCTAGATGCTGTGGTTAGAATTGTTCCTGATACGGCTGGTAAGGTCAATACAGTAGTACCAGCAACGGCTGGTTCTTGTAATGTAACGCTACCTGATGTTGAGCCTTGTAAGACAATAGACATATATTTTCCTTATAAAACGACCCATCTGCTGCCAGACGGGATAGTTACTGTTACGCCACTATCTATAGTAATAGGGCCAACGCTTTCACCACTGTAATTCGTAGACATCGTGTAGTTTGAAGAGATTACTTGTTTATTCTCATACACCGCTCCACCAGCTTGAGCACCACCAATCGAAGTCCAAACAGTACCATTGTACCCTTCATACTGGCCCAAAGTAGAGTTAAAACGAATCATCCCCACAGCAGGAGTAGGCTGCTGAACTGTAGTTCCAACAGGGATTTTTAGGGCGCCAGTGCCGTTAAACTGGGAATTTGCAGAAGCTGTTATAGCAGCAAAAGCATTAGTTCCGGTAAAAGTATTATCTGCGTCTAGTTGACTAAAGTTATTTAAACTAGCGGATGTAAGTCTTTGGGCAAATCCATCGCCAGCATTAAAGCCTAAAGCAGTTGTACCTTCTTGCGCTCTAACGACTGTTAAGTTATCCCCAGCTCTAGCGGTTACTTTTACTATTTCATAGTTACCTGCAGTATTGAATAAAGTGCCGTAGAAGTATTGCCCAGCAGATAAAGTTGGGAAAAGGGCACCCTGAGTTGAGGATAAAACAATAGTAGTAGCCGAGCTAAGTATACTAGCGGCTAGCGTACCTGTTGCGTTATTTCTAAACTGGGCTGGCATTAATCTCTCCTAATGCGCTGATTTTATATGAAATTTGGTCATAATATAACCCATCTTGACCCACTGGGGACAGTCACACTAACACCACTAGCCACGGTCATAGGACCGGCTGACATAGCAGAACTACCTGCAGGAATTGAATAACTTGTAGCAACAGTATTACTATTTACAGTCAAACCATTGCTAGAAACCATTGCCGTAGCTTGTAAATCCCCTGTACTAGGTTTATAGAGGTATTTAGCGTTACTTGTATAAATTGTAGTTGGGGTGCCTGATGTAGCGGCTGCAAATAACGGATATAAGTTAGTTGCTGTTGACGTATCGTTACTTAAAGCTGCGCCGCCTTGTACGCTTGCGGTAGATACAGCCGTCACCAAACCTTTACCGTTAACAGTAATAACTGGAACAGCAGTCGCCGAGCCAAATGATCCTACGTTAGAGTTTACGGTTGCTAGCGTTGCGTTAGTAATTGCCGTGCCAGTATTGCCAGACAGGGTTAAATCCCCGCCAGTAACTGATATAGAGCCGGAAACCGCTGCAGTTGAAACCGCAGTAATTAATCCTTTACCATTAACAGTAATAACTGGAACAGCAGTAGATGAACCAAATGAACCGGTATTAGAGTTTACAGTTGCCAGGGTTCCAACAGCAGTTACGTTTGTCGACCCGTTAAATGATGGACTGGTGTAAGCCAAATCCCCAGTAATAGCAATAGTACGGCCTGTTGTCAGGGTTGCTGCACTACCTGTAGTATTTTGATTTAGAGTCGGAACATCTGCTACAGCAATTGTTCTAAACGCTGGGGTTCCACCGCCGTTAGGGGCTGCGTAAAAAGTATTAGCAGCTTGTGAAGCAAAAGCACTAGTCCAGTTTGCAGATGTTAAAAGCCCTCGGCTGGTAGCCGAAGCTGATGGAAGGTTAAAGGTATGGACATCTGTAACGCTTGAAATATTAAAGTCTGTACCTGCTGTACCTACTGCAAACCCTTGAACTTGAGCGGTTAAGCCATTTAAAGCATTAAGGCCGGTAGAAAATGTAGTAATAATTTGACATAAATTACTATTTTCTGTGTGTAAAGTAATGGTTCTACCACTATGAATTACATATACCCTAATGGCTAAACGGTCGGTTACAGCTAAAGTAGTCTGGGGTACACCCAAAGAAGTTATATACAAATCGGTAGACGTACCACCTGTAATACCTTCGGGGTTTGTAGACCCACTTGCAATTAAAGTAAATGTTGTACCGTTGTATTTATAAAGTTCTAAATAAAACGCAGGTGAGCCGCCCGCAGCAGATGCACTAAAGTACATCTCCATATTCCAGTTGCCAGCAGGTATGTTTAGTAAAGAAGGGTCAGCAGCGTCGGTAATAAACTGAGCAATATATCCGTCAGCAGCAATAGTAAAGTTTGTTCCTGCCCCAAATATAGGGCTTCTACTCATCTCATAGTAAGTATTACCCCCGATCGTGCCTTGATTGACACTTCCGTTAAAATAATACGAAACAGACGCTCCACCGCCACCTGCAGTGCTACCAGTAATACTTAGGTTGCGAGTTGACCCCGTACCTGTAATGACAATAGAGCCATTATTAGACGTAAGAGTTTCAATCTTAGCGTTATTAAGATTTGTAAAGTTGGTATCGACCTCGTTATTAGTTAACGGCGATCCTTTACCAGCACGAGTAACAATGGTAGTCAAAATCTACCCCTTTATCCGTTTATTGCTTACGATATTGTAATGGTCCAGGTAACGCTTAAGGCGTCATCTACACCTTTATTTACTACAGAAAATACTGTACGGCAAAGCATAGTCCCGGCAGAAGAGGCATTAAAAATACCTGCTTCAGTAACAGCACCAGTACCTGTACCTGCTGGGAAAGTCGCAGTGTAAGATACCACGTTAGTAGTTGCTGTTGAAGTAGCCAAAGCTACACGACCTAATTCAGATCCAAGAGTAGTATCTCCAGGTGCTGCTGCTGTTGTTCCTGATCCAACGGCCATATGACTCATGACGTTAGCAGCAGCGCCAACCATGCGAGAAGCGACAAAGTTCTTACCAACGGTAACAACTAGGTTTCTAAAATCGTGTTCCTCTTTTACCTTGCCATCGGCACCGGTAACAACGACTCGCAAGGAGCCGGAGGCTTTTAAGTTTTCAGTTGCGTTCATTACAGCTCCTTACGTAAATGTGCGGGCTTGTCCCACATAATCTTCTAAAAAATAGGTTATATCGCAGTAGTCTTGCATGAGCAAACTGCCACTACTAGATAATACCGCATTATCCGACTTATTTGCCGCAAAAACAACTGTTTGCGTGTCAGATACCGTTAATGCCTCGTTTAGTACCTTAATAAGCAAGTACTGAATATTTCCATCCATCATGTCTTGAAGGCCTATGCTTTCAGACAAATTTTTACTTACAGCTAAAGTATCAGCATCAGAAACTACCGCTAAATCCTGTTTTGTTGATGGCTGAATAGTTAAAACAGTTGCATCAGGAGCATTAAGTACGTCAGTAAAGTTACGTATGTATACTTTAAATACTTGAACTGCTTCAACTAAAGTTACCGATTCTGCTATTGCTTTGCCAACCGCATAAGTTACTACATCTACAGGGGCATCTAGCGCATCTGCTAAATTCTTTATTGATGTTAAGCTAATTCCATCTGTTGGGGTTATTACCTCTACCCCTAAAATATCAGGGAAAGTTACAGCCGCACAGATATTTACGTCTAAATAACTGACACTAAAAGTAGGTTGTACATAAGAAACCTCGACTTTTACCGCTTGATCAGGATTAAGACATGTAAATGCCATTAGAAATCAGCGCGTAAAGTAAAGTTAAGTAAATCAAAAGCCGTCAAAATCTGGCCGTTAAAGCTCATCTCAATTTCACCTTGGTACTGTCCTGGCGGTACATCTAGCGTAGGCCCTGGAAAACCAAAACGAACAACCCCATTAACTGGGTCTACTTTAGAACAGGTTAAGGTAGATAAAACTGTAGTGCCTTGAAGTGCACGAAACTTAACAACTACTGTAGTGGTAGCCGCTGAAAGGTCAATTGGGTCACCAGTATTACGGTCGGTAAGGGTTAGCGTTACCTCTGGTAGATTGTCGTTTTGTACAATTTTTATAGTGCTCATGCCCACCTCTGGAATTCTGTTCTTGTAGAAGCTCGTGTGAGCCCCTTGTTCATCTGGATTCTAGCTCTGCTGATATGGTAATTAAACATCTTAGCAGCTTCAATAGCCCCTGCTTTGTCAGTGTAATCCTGCCGTGGTTGGGCCAATAAACGAGCCCTGGCACCCCAAGCAATAGCTTCTGCCCACTGTTCATAAATCTCAGAATCAATCTCTGTAGAATCCTGGGTTGGAGCTAGAGCGGTTCTCAAATACAACGCCCCTGGCTGGGTAATATATGGAATAGGTACTAAAAGAACTTCTGGTTTAATAGTTCTTGTGATGTATTGGGGTGATCCCTGTAACTGATCCCATGCCCCCATGCGGTATATATCTGCTAATTCATCAGGGCTTTTTGGGATAAGCAGTAACGTATTAAAATAAGCCTGAATAGGGCCTACCAGCTTAGTATCTGCTGGGGTATTAATTGCGTAATTTGCTTGCCCATTTACTATGTTAATAGCTGGAATGGTGTATTGCCAATAGTAAGTTCTTTCACAAAACTCGATACAAGCCTGTTTAATTGCATCAATGGCAATAAATTCAGATGCATCAGGTACATACTGCAGTACTCGAGGCAAAAACTGATCGTAAGAAACGGAAAAACCGTATGCCTGGGTCATGACTCAGATCCTGGTTTATTGGGGTCTTTTGGAGTAAAGTTTTGATTTGGGCTATTAGCCAGCTCGGAAGCCTGTTTAATTTGCATAGCGGCCATAAACGTCTGTAAATAGCCTGCTGCAAGCTGCAACCCTGGAGCATACTCTGCGTCTTTGCTGCAAGCTCTGTAAAGAATGTAATCTAATAACACAGGCTCAAAAGTATCACTAACAGAAATTACAGTACTTTCCGAAGTAATCATCGGTGGTACTGGGGAATAATTAAGCTGTACATAACCCTGTCCGTTATTAGGAGGGTATACATAAAATACAGTTTGGTCTTGTGCATCAAAAATGTAATGCTTAGGCATTGCAGATTTTGCGGCTGCATGCCAGTTTGGGCTAAAAGAATCAATAAGCTCTCTAGAAGTTAATCGAATTGCACGCCCTGGCGTAGAGCCATTTGTGCCCATGTATCGAGTAACTTCTAATAAAGTCCATCCGTCTGATGGAATATTCTGTCTAGTACCTGCAACTAGCTGGAATACGCTAACCTTATTGGTCGCGCTAGGGGACATAACAACAATTTGCTTTTGCCCTTGATTAAGCCAGTCTAGCAACTCAGCACGAGTCCAACGGGTATTGCCGATGTCAGTTAACTGAATCGATGCTTTATTAATTATAGATTGAG
>Ga0214921_10011409_pt1 | contig 10802 bp, 8 predicted proteins | sample LL1505_MetaG_FD_177992 | JGI IMG/M metagenome (GOLD analysis project Ga0214921, IMG submission 177992) | Freshwater microbial communities from Lake Lanier, Atlanta, Georgia, United States - LL-1505 | ecosystem: Environmental > Aquatic > Freshwater > Lake | place: USA: Georgia | collected 2015-05-28
CGCGCTGGACCGAAGGCCGATCCCATGACCGATCTCCATCACCTTGAGCCAAGCATCAGAATCGCATTTTCTTGGCGCAATCCGTTGTCTTACCCGATCGACCAAAATCTCAGCCCCTCCCCCAGGAATACTACCTAAACCGGCCTCCTTGAATTTCCCGATCACTTTTTCCAGAGACATTCCGAACACTCCTGCAAAATGATTAAATTCGGGCGGGGAAAAGCCGTGGATATTCACCTGTGGATATTTGACTCGCAGATGTCTCAAAAGATCCAGATACCATTCCAAATCCAGCTTGGGATGGTGTCCTCCTTGCAAAAGAATCTGATTCCCTCCAACCGCCACTAACTCATCGATCTTGGAATCGATCTCCGAATGACTCAGCACATAGTGATCCGAATCCTTTTCGGTGCGGTAAAATGCACAGAACTTGCAATAAACATCGCACACATTCGTGTAGTTGATGTTTCGATCAACGATATAGGTAACCACCTTTTCTCCCTGGCCCCCGTAATCATTCCTTTTGGCCAGATTTCGCCGCATATCGGCCAATTCTCCCAGTTGCGCTAGCGGCCAGTTGTAAATTTCCCTCGCTTCGTCAGTCGTGATTCTTTTTTCTGACCGAGCCTCAATCTCAAGCCGACTCATCGCCGGTTCCAATTCAACGAGAGATATCGCCCTGTCCCAAAAGCTTGAACCCACCTCGGGCCAGAACTTGCGCCCCAAGTTCGTTGTCATCCAGGTTAAGGCAAAGTGCCGGACGTGCTTCCGGACGGACCAGGAAAGCAAAGGTGGTCAGGATGTTGATCTCCGCCTCCAGCAAGGAGGAGAGAACTTTGGGCAACTCGGTCGCAGCCCCCAACTCGACCGCCACTACAGTCGATTCGGTATGAGCCACCGCCTGTTCGTGGAAAATCGCCCGTGCCTGATCTGGATCGTCTACCACCATCCGGACGATCGCACTGTCTGTTGTATCGAGAATGGTCAACGCCACCACATGAACATGCCGGCTTTGCAAAATCCGAATCAACTCAAGTAGCCGTCCGGCCTTGTTCGCAAGAAAGATGGAAAACTGGCGGATCGGATCTGCTTGGGTTTTTTGCGTGGTAACGGCCATGTCGAAATTCTACTCCCTCCCGGTCATCCCCGCCAACCCAGGATCACTTTGGCTGTATTTCTTCCGCTGGCTCCAAAAACCCCTCCACCAGGATGGGTGCTGGCTCCAGTCAGATACAGCCCCTTCATCGGCGCCTTATAACAGGATATCTCCGGAAGCGGGCGGAACATGAACATCTGATCCAAGCTCATCTCAAAATGCATGACGTTGCCCCGCAACAACCCCAGATCCCGCTCGAGATCCAACGGGGTTTGGATGTAGCGTCCGATCATCTTGCCCTTCATGTTGGGAGCATACTGGCAGACCAGATCATAAAGTTTATCCGCTTCCCGTTCGCGAATCGCATCCCAATTCTCGCCATTTTTTAATTCATAACTGTGATACTGGGCCCAGGTAAAAAGGGTGTGTTTCCCCTGGGGAGCCAACGTCGGATCGATTCCCGAAAAAGTCATGGCCACCACGCTCGGCTGTGCGGGGGGACGACCTGCTAGGTAATCTTGATAACTACCCTCCAGCATGGCTTGATCCCTGCAAAGCAACTGCATCGCCGAGTGATACCCCAAGGGCTGTTTTCCGCTCTGCACCGATGTGCCGTAAACCGGCAACTCCTCCACCGCATGCCTCACCACCATGCCAAAACCGTTACCGATTCTCGCCTTCCCCACCCTTTCTCTCAGTTCCGAAGGCCCCCCTTCCAAAAGATCAACAAAGAAGGTCTTAAGATGACAGGCCGCCACTACTTTGTCTGCTTCGAGTGTCTTTTCCCCTGCTTCCACTACCCAGCTCGATCCAGACCGACTTACTTTCCGAACGGATGTTCCCAGATAAATCTCTCCTCCGTGCCTTTGGAGGCATTTGACCAAGGCGGTTGCCAACGATCCACTTCCCCCTTTCGCCCGCTTGGCTCCGCCTTTGTGAATCATCGCATTCCAACCAAACATGTCACCGGTTGCCACTTCTGCCGGGGCTGGACCGCTTTGGGCTGAAAGCCAGAGCATGGCGGTGCGCAAATGTTCGTTTTCAAAAGTCTCCTTGATCACCTCGCCGTACGGAGCCATGAGTTGTCTGGCGGTATCGAGGCTCGACCACAACCTTCTGGACTGAGGCCGGAAGAGATTCCTTTTCACAATTGTTGCAAAAAGGCGTCCCGGAGAAGGTGGAGCAAGAAAAGTTTCAAAAACTCCTTCGTTTAACTCCGTCCATCTTTCCACATACCTTCGATAGGCCTCGGCATCCCGCACGCTAAACTGGGCAATGCTTTCACATGTTTTCTCCACCGACCGATGAAAGGAAATCCCCTGACTGGATCCTGGAACAGGGTAGTAGGCCCAAGGATCCATCTCGATGTACTCCAACCCCTCCCTCTCCAGCTCCAACTCCGCCACCACCGGAGTCTGATGAATCATGATGTGAACCGACGATCCCACGTCGAAGCGAAATCCGGGAACCAGATCGTCCCGGGTACAAACGGCCCCGCCCGGAAGTTCCCTCTTCTCCACTACAGCCACTTTCAATCCAGCTTTGGCTAAATAGCAGGCGCAAATCAGGCCGTTGTGTCCGGCCCCAACGATCACCGCATCAAAACGCAAAATCTTCTTACCTCACCACGGCCAACCGCGGGCCTTTAGCGGCCGCCTTGAGCCGGCCGGCAAATTTTACGATTCGCTCCGCTGCGACTTCGATCCGGTCCAATGCGGTGGCATAACTGCAACGAACAAACCCTTCCCCTCCTGGACCGAAAGCGCCTCCAGGAACCACTGCCACCTGCTCTTCTTCCAGCAAGCGAAGGGCAAACTCCTTTGAACTCAACCCTGTTCCCCTCACATCCACAAAGAGATAAAAAGCCCCAGCCGGATTCCCGGTAGGTAATCCAGCCTCTTCCAGCCGACGCCGAAGAAAATCCCTTCGAACGCGATAGGTTTCACGCGCCTCGCTTGTGGTGGTCTCGGCTCCCTTCAGGGCCTCCACGGCGGCCTCCTGGCTGGGCGTGGGAGCGCAGAGAATGGAGTATTGATGGATCTTCATCATGGCCTCGATCAGAGGGGCCGGCGCACAGGCATAGCCGATCCGGAACCCCGTCATGGCAAAAGCCTTGCTCAAGCCGTGAAGAAGAATCGTCCGCTCCCGCATACCGGAACGGCTGACAATAGACTCGTGTCTCCCTTCGTAGGTCAGCTCGGCATAAATTTCATCACTGATCACCAGTAGATCTTTCTCCACGCAAACCTTGGCAAGCGCATCGAGATCCTTTCCGGCCAGAACCGCCCCCGTGGGATTCGTCGGAAAATTCAGAAGCAAAACTTTGGCTCCATCAGCCGCCCGTGCTACCGCAGCCGGATCCAGCCGGAAACCATCCTCCGGCCGAGTCTGAATAGCTCTCGCTTTTCCGTAAGCCAGAGTGATCGATGGTGCATAGGAAACATAGCAGGGCTCGTGATAAAGAACCGTTTCCCCCGGATTCAGCACTGCCCGCAGAGCCAGATCGATCGCCTCACTGACTCCCACGGAAACCAGGATCTCGTTGTCGGGCTCGTATTTTTCCCCGAACATTCTTTCCACGTACTTGGCGATCTCCTGACGGAGTTTTAAAGAACCTAGATTCGACGTGTACCCCGTTCGTCCTTGCTCCAGCGAATAAATCGCCGCCTCCCGGACGGCCCAGGGAGCGGACGAGTCCGGCTCCCCGATCCCGAGGGAAATGACATCCCCACGCTTTTGCACCAGCTCAAAAAAATCACGAATGCCCGAACGCGGAATACCTCGGACATGCTCGGCAAGAAAGTCCGCCGGCTTTTTCACGGGGAAACGGAGAGTCGTTCCGCCTTTTCATCCGCAAGAAAGAGAACTCCCGCCTCTTTGTAGGTCTTGAGCTGGAAATGAGTCGCTGTCGAAATGACTCCATGGATGGTGGAAAGTTTTTCCGCCACAAAGCTGGCCACCTGTCGCAGATCTTTTCCTTCCACGACGATCAGCAAATCATATCCGCCGCTCATTAACTGGCAGGAGACCACCTCGGGATAGCGGGCCACCCGAGCCGCGATGCGATCAAATCCACCGTCCCTCTCAGGCGTGATCTTAGCCTCAATCACAGCACGAACTCCGCCATTACCGGTTTTGTCCGGATCCAGCACCGCCTGGTATCCGAGAATGACACGGTCTGCCTCAAATTTCCGGATGGCTGCTTCGACCTCTTTTTCACTCTTTCCGGTCAAACGGGAAAGTTCGGCCGGGGTAGCACGCCCCTTCTCTTTGAGAAGCTGCAGAAGAGGATCCATAACAAAGGAGCAAAAGGCTGACGAGGATCCGATTTACGGAACGAGGAAGATCTTGCCCGTATAAGGGCACTTCACTTCGGTTCCGGGGGCAAAGCCCTTCACATCCACCAAGCCGGCGTAGGGCGCATAGGGGCTTCGAACCATGCCCGGCTTGCCGGAAACTTTTTCTCCCTTGGGATAACTGGCTTTGGCTGGAGTGCTCTTTTCCGCACCCTCCGGTGGAGTCCAAGGCTTTTTCTCCTGCGTTCCAGCGCTTTCGGTCTTTTCGGTCTTAGGACTATCCGAGGAAGCAGCGGGACTGTCGTTCGATGCCGTCGAACTGCTCGTCGTGTCTCCATAGGTGGTTTGCACATCGGTGGCATCGTCGGGAATGGTGCAACCCCCCAGACCGAGAACAGCCAAGAGAGGCAAAAAGAACGCCACACGGTGTTTTTTCATCAAAAACACCTTATCAGAAGGGTTTTGGAACGGCAATCCCGCCTTAAACCTTGCGATAGTTCACTTTCAAACGTGCGTCGGCTTTTTCTCCCGGCTTCAGATCCAGATGTAGACCGAAAAGGAGACAGTAGCCCTGGCGGATGGCCCCATCGGGTCCTTTTTCCGTATCTAAAAGCGGGTAAGCCCATGTCAGGGGAAGATGATCCGGAACCATCCTCACCTCCAAGCCGTCCGAAGAAAAAGCAGTCACACTTCCACAGCCTTCTTTTTGCCAACTTTCGCGCCCGGATTTCTTTTCTTTATCGCATTTCCATCCGCTTCGGTCCGACTGGTTGGATCCCGTGTTCAAATTGAGCTCCGTGGCAAAAACCGCTTCCAGCGGCAAGGTCCCCGTGTTGGTGATCTGATAGGAAACTTCCACCAGACCCTCGGACGTATCCAAGGCGTAAGTTTTTTGGAGGAGACAGGGTTGACGAGTGCCCATCCGGTATAATCCTCCGTCCCGCTGCATCTCCAGTGTCACCCGATTCCCCGTCTGCCTCATGCCACGAAGCTGAAAAGGTTGCAGGATGAAATCCCCCAGTTCGGTGTAACGCCCTCCAGCCAGCTGCTCAACCGTGGTTCCCCGGGCAAAAAGATGGTCGTGAAAGAGATGCCGTTCATACCAATCCGTCGATGGGCCAGCTGCCCCATTCGTGCCCTCATCCCGCCGGGTCAACACATCTGCAAGATTTCTACCAAACTCCGGCAAGCCGAATTCCAGACAGGCTCCTCCTTGGTGGGGAGAAACCATGAAAGTCAGTCGCGGATGGCCGACCAGAATTTCGGCTTGGCCATCCGCATCGGCGTCTTCACGTAAAAGCTCCGCTTCGGTCTGCCCACTTCTCAACTCGGCCTCGGCAGACAACAGTTCACGCCATATCGCCTCACGCAAGTGGGGAAGATGGATTCCCCCGCGGGTTCCGTGCCACTGAGCCGTCGAACACTGCGCCCGCCAAAGCCTTTCCTGCACGGACCGTGCGTTGGGCTGGGAGCCCTTACTCCGTAACCGTCGCCCCAAAAGCAGATTCTTTCGATACATCAGATTCACCTCACCGTAGCGGACGCGGAAAGAGGCCCAGGACCCCCCTCGAAAGAACGGCAGGAACTTGGCCGCGTCATATCGTTGAGCTAACTGCGTCTTTTCCCGGAAAAATTCCTTGCGGGCGTTCCCCGGCAGGGACCATCCCCCAAGATTGGCGGGCGTCCCCGGCGGAAGAGCTACCCGCCCCTTCGGAGTTTGCCGCTCCAGCTGAGCCCGGCCTGTCAGAGTGTGGATCCAGGCATGCGATTCCTCGAACCGGGTAAAAAGTTGATCCACATAAACCGCCACTCCGCCGTTCACTTCGGGCCAGGTTTCCAGATCGGCAGCCAAGGTGAGGGTCACGTCCTCCGCTCGGTTGGCCACTCGGCGTAGATACCCGAAAAGCTCGTCCATCGGCGCATGCGGCAGGAGACGGGCCAGATCGGGACAAGTAGGCAACACACTGATCAGATTCCCCGCCTGATCCGTCACATAGTGCCCATTCAGCTTGGCCGGAGTGATCCCCGCTTGGAGGAAAAAAGATCCTTCCACCGGTGCATACTGCAAACCCGCCCGGCTAAGAGCCCCGCAGAGCGATGGCCCCCAAACCCCTTCGGCTAACCAGGCTCCGAATGGCTCCACCCCCAACTTTTCCTTCAACCACGCGGCCATCTTTGTCAGCTGCCCATCGCGATCCTCTTCCGACCACTCCACCAGAACCGGCTCGAAAAATCCCCCTGACAACATCTCCACCCGGCCGGTCTTCAGCAGTTCTTTGATTTTTTGGATCAAATCCGCATGCCGCGCCGACAACATCTCGAGCAAAGACCCGCTGATGTGCAGATTCACCGAAACGCCTGGATGCTTTTCCAAAACCCCGATCATAGGTCGATAGACCTCTTGAACAATCCGGTCGACCACCTCCGGCAGATTCCCCACCGGCTGATGCATATGGAGGCAGAGGACGAGGTTGACGTTTTTCATGGAAAAGCTCCGTTAAACAAACCAGTTCTGGAGTTCTTTGGAAAGATTGGGCCCGCTGAACTCAATCAGCCCCCTCTCAGGATAACGTTCGACCTCCGCTCCGCCGCGGATGACCCGCACCAGAAAACTCACCTCCCCTCCCGACTTCCTCCACCCCAACGCGCAAAAAGGGACTCGCAGTTGTAGGCCCTGTCCGCCTACCGCTTCCGAATCGCAATCCACAGGGACATAAGCCACCCCATCCATCGCCTTGTGTACTTCGACTGTCCATTTGTTTTCCCGGCAAATGGCCCGAACCCTCGCCGGCACGGGCAGATTAAAATCGACCGATACTTCATCCCCGGGAACTCCTTTGGCGTCGAGGCGAAGATAAAAGTCGCTCTCTCCAAAACCATATTGGATCAACCTCACTCTCCGATCTCCCTGCGCCATCGCCCCCTGATCCCTCCACGCCTCATAGCGACCGGACCCAGACCACTCTAAAAAACTCGGTTGAGGCGACAATCGAGGATCAATACTCCGTACCGGCGGATGGCCCAGCCGGATCTCGGCCCCGCAGATCGGAACACTCAAAGCTGCCGGCGGAGTTACACCCAGACGCCGGTATACGTTTTGCAAACGCCCCCGGAAAAGCGCGTCAAAAATCATGTCACTATCCGTTTGAAAATCCGGTCCGTACCACCAGAACCAATCACTTCCCTCGGCCGCATAGAGATCCTCCCACGCCGCCAACCGAACCTCTTCGGCTAACTTTCCTTTGCTTTCCTCTTTTTTCAAAAAATCACGGGTACGCCGGATCCATTCCCACCCCTGGTTTTCTTCGGGATCCCCAATCCAAATATCAAAATTCCCGCCGATCCAAGAACCGGAATGCAACCGCCCAACGGGCGTACCTACGCTTGAATCGATAATCTCACCCAAAGTCCGTGTTTTTAAAGAAGGGGAATTTTCCATTCGGCCGTAGAATGCGTCGAGGAAAGCCTCCCCACTGTCCGGGAAAGCCTCCCATGCGTTTTCTCCGTCCAAAGCAATCAGGACGGCCCCGTCTTTGGGCATCACCTGCCCAATGTGCTCAAGATGAACCTTTAGATAATCTGCCGCAGCCCCCGGCTCTGTCCGGGCGGCCGTGAAGCCAATGTAATCGGAAAGAGGGCGTTCGCGAAACAGGGCTTTGACCAACGCTCCAGCCTCCTCCACCCGCCAAACCTGAAAAAGTTCCAAATGGTCGGTAGCCCTTCCTTGGGCCTCTAGGCCACGGAACAAAACAGACTCGTCCGTGCAAAAATATTCGAATCCTGCTTTGGCCATCAGCGGAATGACCTCCGGGCTGACGGAACCTTCCGAAGGCCAAAGGCCCCGTGCTTTGCGTCCAAATACCCGGGTGTGGGACTCCTGCGCTTTCTGAAGCTGGGCCAACGCGTCCTCAGAAGCCTGCATCCGTTCAGGCAAACGAGCCCACGGCATCGCTCGTTTGGCACTGTCAGTGTCCACCAGAAGAGGAAGAATCGGATGATAAAAAGGTGTGGTCGTGAGCTCGACCTGTCCGGACTCAGCTAGAGCCCGGTACTCGCCTAAAATCCCCCGTAGAACCTCCTGGTGAATTTCTAGGACGCGGTTTTTTTCCTCCTCGGTAAATCCCCTTCCTTTCTCAATCAGAGCCTGCAGTTCAGGATAGCGCTTACGAACGGCAAATCCGCACCAGGCAAGGTTGAACCACACCTGCAGATCCCTCAGGTCGCTGTCCTTGAACCGCTTTACATTCTGCATCGACTGCGCCGCCCCATGCCTTCTGCCGCGAAGGTCCAGAAGTTGCCGGTAACGAGGATACGGATCGATGCAGGTCGCCCAGTTGATCTTAAAAAAGTGTTCCAGAACCTGCTGCCGCTCCTCCGCCGAGAGCTTGCCCGCCTCCTTCCGGGCCAACTGGCCCCAGCGGTCTTTGACTTTTCCCTCAGCCAACTCCTCAATCTGCCGGACCAGGACCGGAGTCAGATTGAAATTGATTTTCACCTTCGGATGGCGGCGGGCCATCTCTGCCATGTCGGCGTATCCCCGAACGGTGTGCAACCGCACCCACGGCATCAGCACTTCCCCGGTCTCAGCATCGAGATAGGAGGGTTGGTGCAAATGCCAAAGGAGCGCGACGTCAGCCATGGGTCATGGCCTCCCGCAGGACATTCGCCGCTTCCTCCGGTAGCGTCGGATTGATGTAAAACCCGGTGCCAAACTCGAACCCCGCAATCCCGGTCAGCCTTGGCAGGATCTCGATGTGCCACCGAAAATCGGCATCAATCGTCGACCACGCATCGGGACGACGACTCCGCCGAAGGGGCGCGGTATGCAGGACAAGATTGTAATCCGGCTGATCCAAGGCCGTGGCATAAGCCCCCAGCACCCGCTGGATGGCCTCCGCGGCCAAAACCAGATCCCCGTCGCTGGTCGCGTGAAAATCCGGAGACTGCTTTTTCGGCATGATACATGTCTCAAAAGGGAATCGGCTGGCGAAAGGACAGAAAACCACAAACCCGTCATTCTCAAAAACCACCCGATCGCCCGTCTTCTTTTCGGCCTTGAGGATGTCCTCAAAAAGATTTCGGTCCTTTTCCAAAAAATAGGAACGGGCGGCTGCCAGTTTCTCCTTCACGGCGATCGGGGTCACCGGCATCGCAATCAACTGGGTGTGGGGATGGGGCATGGTCGCGCCTGCACGCGCGCCATGATTTTTGAAGACGAGGATGTAGTGCAATCGGAGGTCCCGTGAAAGATCGAGGATTCGGCAGCGACAGGCCTCCAGCACACGCGCTACCCCGCTAAGGGATTGTTTTTCGAGAAGCAATTTCGGGTGGGGCGTCTCAATCACAACCTCATGCGCACCGACCCCGTTCATCCGGTCGTAAAATCCAACTGCTTCACGCTCCAACTCTCCCTCCACCCTTAGGGCGGGAAACCGGTTCGGAACGACCCGCACCTGCCAACCCGGGGTATTCGGCTCACCCCCACCCGGACGAATCGCATAAACTTCACCCGGGGTATAAGCCTCGTGCCCCTCCAAAAAGGGATCTTCCTCCGGTCGGGTGGGAGGAATCTCCTCACAACGATATCTCTCTGGACGGATTTGACGCTCGGGACTGAACACAATCCAGCGTCCCACCACAGGGTCTTTTCTCAGCTCCGGCATAAATCCCTTCTTTCCTCTCTGCTTCAGACCAACAATGAGCGGTAGACTTTTTCGTAGGCCGGCACCGCCGAACCCCATCCCCACTCTTTTTTCATCCCGTTTTGACGGGCCGTTTTCATTATTGCGGGTTCATCCCACAACGCCAAGGCGCGATCCAACGCTCCCTGCAGGCCCGCCTCCGTGTGCGGGCGAAAAAGAAACCCGGTGCCCTTTTTCACGGAACCGTCCCACTCCTCCACCGTGTCGTGCAGCCCCCCGGTGTCGCCCACGACCGGAATGGCTCCGTAACGCATGGCGTACATCTGGGTCAATCCACAGGGCTCACTGGCCGAAGGCATGAGGAAGAAATCCGCTCCTGCAAAAATCCTTCGTGCCAGCCCCTCGTTGTACTCCCGGCGGATCACCACTTGCCGAGGATGCTTTTGAGCCAACTGGGCGGCCGATTTCTCCAAAACCTTGTCCCCTGTCCCCAAAATGACCAACCTCGCTCCTTTCCGAATTAGGTGAGTCGCATTCGCCAATGCCAGATCTACCCCTTTCTCCGTCACCAGTCGGGTGACCATCCCAAAAATGGCTCGCCCGTTTGCCGGCTCCAGACCCAGCTCAATCTCCAAATCCACTCGGCACTCCTCCCTTCCCCGCATCACCCCACGCCGATAGTGAGCCTTGATCTCACGGTCGGTTGCCGGATTCCAACCCTCCTCGTCGATCCCATTCAGAATGCCCGTTAGTTTCGCGGAGTTTTCC
>Ga0214921_10011410_pt1 | contig 10802 bp, 6 predicted proteins | sample LL1505_MetaG_FD_177992 | JGI IMG/M metagenome (GOLD analysis project Ga0214921, IMG submission 177992) | Freshwater microbial communities from Lake Lanier, Atlanta, Georgia, United States - LL-1505 | ecosystem: Environmental > Aquatic > Freshwater > Lake | place: USA: Georgia | collected 2015-05-28
AATGCCGGCTCTTGCACCGGTGCCAACACCCCCAATACCAGAACCCCCAATACCAGAACCCCCAATACCAGAACCCCCAACACCAGAGCCTCCTACCCCTCCATTCGACCCAGATAATTGGGTGGGGTTGTTTTTGAATAATCCGGCAATCCCAGTTCCCGCTTCTTTGGCTAACCCGACCGTTCCAGTAACCGTGTCTTTGGCTAACCCGACTGTTCCAGTAACCGTGTCTTTGGCTAACCCGACTGTTCCAGTAACCGTATCTTTGGCTAAACCTACTGCCCCTTGCACTGCCTCTGCACCCATTACGGCGCCGACTGCGCCGACCCCTAATGCGGCAGACCCGGCGTCTCTCACCAATCCGACGGCTCCTGACCCTGCGTTTTCCAATAGGTCTTTGGTTCCTGCTCCCGTGTCATACACAATTCGGTTTGCACTTGGACCATCATCCGCATTGGAACTCGAACTCTGTGTGTTACCCGATTGTTGGTTTTGGTTGTTTCCAGATTGCATAGTTCCCGACCCGCCTTGCCCACCGCAGTTGTTACATACACCCCCTCCCGTACAATTATAACAACTCGGACAAGTGGGGCAAACGGGAGGTATGGCATAGGTCTTGGGCACCATATTACTGGCGTATTGGACACTGGCTTGGTTGGGGGCATTTGCCACCGTGTTCCAAAAAGCGAACCATTTGTAATAATCCGACAGAGGGTTGTTGGTCGAAGGTGGTGCATTCGCACCACCGGTACCTGTACCGGTGCCTGTACCGGTACCTGTGCTAACTACGGGTGGGCGCGTACTTAACCCGCCACAGTTATTCCAACTTGACGTGTCGGATGGGTTATTTAAATAGGCATTGCTAAAGGGTCCGACTTTGGCGGAAAGATAGGACTTTCGCAAATTGTCATCCGCCGTTACACATACACCGGATGTATCTAACGTTTGCCAAACAGCACAGTTTTTCGAGATGGGATTGCCATTGCTGTCCGTATTGTAGGCAGTGTATTGCCAACAGGGCATTGTGGGGGAAGAGGCAGTGTTACCAGTAGTTGCGGTGTTTCCGGTGGTTGCGGTGTTTCCGGTGGTTGCGGTGTTTCCGGTGGTTGCGGTGTTTCCGGTGGTGCCTTTGTCCACTACACCATTCTCGGTAAATCGGTACACTTTCCTTAACACGTATCTCTGCGACGAATCCAAGCTAAACAATGAAATCACTGTTTTTTTCCCGTGCGCCATGTAACACACATTGAACCCCCGATTGACCATAGACGGCACCACAAAGGATATAAAGTCTTTACTCTCGATTTCCGATGCGATGATACTGGGCGTTTTCGATTTGGCGGGCGAACCATTACTACAATCGACTCCTGTTGGAGGGTCATATGAGTTAGGGTTGAGTGCGCGCTTATACACCCGAATGTATGTCGTGGCAACACTATCGGACAGTATTAAGTTTGCATTGGAAGGGTCAAAAAAGACATATGGACATAATTGGAATACGTTTTTGGATGAATCATATGCCGCTAATGTTCGATAATTCTCGTCACTTGCAGACGTTTCAAAATCGGCACTCTCTCTTATATTGACGCCAGAGACCATGGCAAGATTATAAGGCTTGTTCGGGTCTAATTGACTAAACTTATGTTGTTTGAAAGCGCTCTTATTTTCCGGAATTACCGCGGACAGGACATGTCGGTTACGGTAACCGTTATTCCTATCAATGCCATGGTCAATTACGTGTAAATAGGTGTCCTTATTCCATGAAACGTATAACACGTATACTTTGTTGTTACTGCTATCGCCATACCTACTTGGCTGCGTGATGAATGCGCTATACGTTGGAGTAATGGAACTTATGTTTGCTTCTTCGACACGTTCGCTGATCGGGTCTATATCGGTGTTTCGTCCATTTCGCGTGTATACTTTTTTGTGTGATAACATATGAACACCTGAGTTGTCTAGCACAAATCGGCGTTCATTACTCGCATTACTCCAGAAATTCGGAGTGCCTTTCAATTGTGTACCCGTGAACTCAATCAAGTTTGCATTTACGGTATCAAAATACATCGTGTCGTAAATTTTTATCAGTGGATTATTGCCGTAGCCTGGAGCATAATTCGGCTTGTTTACATTTAATGTGGGTCCATTATAATTCATTCCCAGGTATCCTTCCAATGAGCTTGCCACACCTTGAAACATAATGGAAAAGGCAAGCAATAATAAAATGAGTACAAACAGTACTAGCGGACTTATGTGTATTTCACCCCAAAATCCCATTATATATACGAACGGATTATATTCTATCGTACGAAAATCTTACCAAAAATTGAATTCGGCTAATGGGCATTTTGCTACACTCCCATATCTATATCGACCGCCATGCCCAAACTACAGACTCTTCTACACACGTGTTATTCTACCGCGAATCAGTGGGAAATCGGAATCGATGAAGCCGGACGAGGACCGCTCTTTGGACGGTTGTATGTAGCCGCGACCGTTTTGCCAAAGGCTATCTCCGATTTGCCGAAGGCTGCCTCTGGCTTGCCAAAGGCTACTGGCGATTTGCCAAAGGCTACTGGCGATTTGCCAAAGGCTACTGGCGATTTGCCAAAGGCTACTGGCGATTTGCCAAAGGCTACTGGCGATTTGCCGAAGGCTGCCTCTGGCTTGCCAAAGGCTACTGGCGATTTGCCAAAGGCTACTGGCGATTTGCCAAAGGCTACTGGCGATTTGCCGAAGGCTGCATCCGATTTACCAAAGGCTACTGCCGAGTCAAATACATCTAAAGAATCCGATTTTCGCCACGATTGGATGAAAGACAGCAAACGGTTCTCTTCCGATAAGAAAATACGCGAAGTCGCTGACTATATCAAAACCCATGCGGTTGCATGGTCTATCCAATACGTGGAACCCGACATCATCGACGAAATCAATATCCGACAAGCTGTCCTGCGCGCCATGCGCCTTTGCGCACAAGACATCCTCAAGCAACTACCCACGTCCACCCCTCAACACGATGTGTGCTTGCTCGTGGACGGCAACGATTTCCCCGTATTTACCGTGTATCACGAACCTTCGCAAGCATTGGTCCAAATCCCACATCATACCATTGAAGGAGGCGACAATCTATATACGTGTATCGCCGCCGCTTCCATATTGGCTAAAGTGGCGAGAGACGACTATATCGAGGAATTGTGTAAACAACGCCCCGAATTGGTAGAAAAGTATGCCATCGACAAGAACAAAGGATACGGCACCAAACGACACATGGAGGGGATTGCGTCATACGGAATCACCGAGCTACACCGGAAAAGCTACAAACCATGCAAGGTATAAGGAACTACACAGGTATAAGGAACTACACAGGTATAAGGAACTACACAGGTATAAGGAACTACACAGGTATAAGGAACTATCACTACATATTTTTTATGTAGTGATATTGGTTATGCTAACACTCGACACACATCTCATCAACCGAGGCTTTGGACACACGCATAAAGTCCGTTGTGCGGTCCATCTGACTATACCCAATGCAATACGTGTTGTCGGTGGCGTCATACACGAATCCTAATGTGTATTCCACTTTCCCACCTTCGAAGGTAAATAGAGGCGTGTATTTTTTCACAGCATACGTGCGCGCATCCAATGCGACAAACAGATGATAATAGTATCGTCTGTCTTCATAACTCACTACATGGCAAATAAACCACACATCATCCCCGATAGTGACACCATTGGTGGAACCTCGCACGCGTTTGAAAAGAGCCGGTGTGGAAACCGTGTGGGTTTTCCGGAATACGTATTCAGACTCTTGCCCGCATTCATCCAACAATTCACCAATCGTCAACGGACTCCACCCATAAATCATTTTCGGGTTTCCTGCCGCATTGGTAAACAACACCCAATTCTTCTCCACTTCATGCTGCCCCTCCATCGCCACCAATCCACCCGAGTGCGGTTCTACACGCCCATATTCCACCGATATTTGGTGTTGCCCTAACCCGCGATTTGCATTGTAATACACCTCTTTTTGGTGAAAAAACAACCGGACATCTTCCAACCCCACATACAAATTATCCAGCGACTCGTCATAGGACATCCACCACTCTCGTTCCACTGACCATGTACGCGTGTTGACCATCGCCAGTGCATTCTTCGTCTTGATGTGTTTCTTGTTCTCGTACCCGCCTTGCTCGTTAATCCGGTAGGTCACGTACCGCACACACACCATCCATTGGTCGTTCGCGACCTGCACGATCGACGGAGTCGAGTTCACGTAGTCTGCCGCATCCGGTTCTAGCGCAATGAGTCCGAGACCAATGGTCGAGAGAATGGGGTTCATGCATCCTGTCTGGAAATCCGACAGTTTCTTCGCGTAAAACTTGTAATTACTCAACACGTTTTTGGTAATCGAATCTTCCGCATGGGGGCAATTCAACACCTTCATACAAATACGCACCAAATCGTACTTGTCCACATGACAGTAATATCCGAATATGGAAAACTCGTAGTCCAATTTGTAGTCATACACGTCTTTCTGCAAAAAGAGATAATCCGGGTTTGGATACAACACCCTCTGTTTGACCGCCATGTTGAAAAACAAGTGGGCGAGTTGGTTCTTGCCAGTTTGCCGGTAATACGTAATGATCTCGTACAAATTCTCGATTCGCCGAGGATACGCCTGATACGCCTCCAACCACCAATATATCGCACTCGCCATGTCTCCCTTCTTCTTGTAACACCTACCTATATTGTAATAACTAAACCATACTTCTTCAATCCATCCTCCTAATTGAGCACGCTTTTTATACGTTTCAATGGCTAAATCCGTATCCCCGTGATCTTTATAACTGTTGGCTAAGTAGAAGGTGTAGCGGTCGTTGTTGGGGTTATCCAGGAGTCCTTGTTTCAAGAGACGGATATCGCGTTCGAACTTGTCGGACTTGGCTCCTCCGTCGCCAATGTCGTGGATAAAGGCGGTGTGTTTCGCGATTTGGGCGCAAGATGTGCCCTCTGGCATTTTCACGTATTCGTGCGTGACCCCCCAATAAGAGGCGTCAATCCGGTTCTTGACAATACGCGTGTTTTTGTAGTAGAAGGTATCCGTCCCTTGAAACACGTGGTAATAATCGTGTGAGAGAGACTGTTTGAATTTTTCGGGGTCTACGTGGAGTTGAAACACCATGTCTGCGTCGAGGAGGAGGACGTAATCGACATCGAGTTCCTCACACGCTTTTAGAGAGAATGTGCGATTATGGGCGAAATCGCGGAAGGGTTCTCTCGTGATTTTTCCCGGTATCTTGCGTTCTGCGAAAAAGTGCTCAATCAATTCAACCGTGTTGTCCGTGGACCCCGTGTCGCAAATACAGTAGGCGTCAATGAGAGACGCGACCGATTCGAGGAGACGGAGAATAATCTTGCTCTCGTTCTTCACAATCATGTTGAGACAGAGCGTTTTGGATTCAACCATCTCGATTTCAATGGGCATGATGTATATTATTGGAGAAATCAACTGTTTATATTTGTATACAGGCGTAATGAAATCTCGGCTGAATCGGGCAGTGTTTATACCATTGAAGATTTAAAACCGCACCCCTTTAGGGGTGCTTGTTTCAAATCGTTACTGGTATCTGACCCCGAATATTTTAATCCGTTCCAAAGCCTCGCCTCGGGCGAGCCTAGGCTTTGCGGATTGAAATATTCGTTGGTTTACAAAAAATACAATTGTGTTTTTTGTAAATAAATAATTAGTGAATCGGTGTTACAATACGGGATAACTTGCTTGCATTAAAATCCCACACTGTCCCTTACCTGCATTGTACTTGTCGCCTCTCGCCAACCGAATATACCCTTGCTCTCCCCACGCAGTCGACCAACTGTTCTTCACCTTGTAGTAATCGACGCCCTGTTCCGTCCCATAGCCCACTGCTAGAACCCCATGGTCCAAATTCGTACCGCAATTCACAGTCAAGACTCCGGATTTATACAACTGAAATTCGCGCTGATCCGCTTCAATCGCGACCGACACGGGTTGCCGATTCAACGCATTCACAAACGCTTCATCGGAATTGGGAATCACATCCACAAAAGTTTGTATGTCGCTTCCCTCTACCGACTTGCAAGTAGTCTGGCATGGACCCGACGTTTTGGTGGTCCCAGACACATACGGATAGTCTTTTTCCAAACACAATCCATCGTTCTTCATGATCCATACAAAGGCATTGTCCATCAATCCCCCATTGCATCCACGGTCTCTCCCGCCATTCCCAAAGGCGTCGCAATCCACCAACTGCTGCTCCGAGAAACTCTCGAGTTTCCCCGTCTTAATCGCATACGCCCCTTCCAATGCACCCGTGGTCGAAAAACTCCAGCATGACCCACACTGTCCTTGGTCTTTCACTGGGGTCACCGCCCCTTTCGCCGCCCAATCGACAGACGATGCCAGTTGCGTCTTCAGATGGTTGGGCGAGTACATGAAGTCTTGCGCTCGGTATCCCGAGTGAGTGAACCACTCATAGCGCTGAATCCACTGCTTGAAATCCGCCGAATCCATTCCCGAGAATTGATTGTGTCCGAGAGTATACGTGTAGTTTAGTGCATTCACCCGTTGAATAAACACGTGATTGTCGATCCATTTGTCTAGGGTTTGTGCGCGATGGACCAAATCCGCGAATTCGATTCGGAACGCCTTTGCCCAGTCGTCAAAGAGGGATTCATACGAGTGTGTGTGTGCGTGTGCGCGAAGAGTCCAGCCAAGTAAGATTGCAATCAACCACATCATCTTTTCGAGTATATCTTATGTAAGGATCATATGTTTATATGCATTCGCGAATGTATTATTCGTGCCCAGACACGAAATAATATGGCGATAATATAAAATGTCATTCACTAGATCTAGACGTCGCGGTCGTATCATGAAGAAACGTACTCGAAGAACCCATAATAAGAAGAGACAAACACGTAAGACATGTATGCGTAAGAGATTTAGGGGAGGAAACAAGTTAATATGTAAGTTTCCAATGGGTATTGTAGAATGGGACGACTCTGTTGGAAAGGAGGGAGTATTAGGCAAAGGTGCCTATGGAACTGCAATTGCGGGTAAACATATTAATGAAGAAATATACGGTAATGCAAAATATGTGATAAAACAATTAAATAAAGTAAACGTACAGTCGGTAAAAAACGAAGCTATTATATTGAAACACCTTTCTACACTACATCATTCAAATATATTGGAATATATTGGATGCAGTTCGCATCAAGATGTTTTTTATATTATTACAAAATACAATGATGGATATATCGATGTCAGTGAATATATGAAGACTATCAACTACAATATTAATGAGAATCCACAAATAAATATTAACATAAACAATTGTATCGTCCAGTTATACGAAGGATTACATGCAATTCATTCCAAACACGTATTTCATTGTGATATTAAACCGGATAATATTATTATTAATCCACAAAACGGAAATATTAAGTATATTGATTTTGGAAAGTCTAATGCAGCTATGAATACGGATTTTACAAAGTACCTTATACAATATACAGAATATCACGGTGGTACCCCTGCTTTTGTGCCATATTGGAGAAAGCCAAACAACCATATCAAGACAAGATACCCAAACCTCAATAGTATATATTTCTACAAGACGATGATTTGGTGTGATTATTGGGCATTAGCTGTAACCATATGTCAACTAATAAACCCTAGAAAACAACGAAAACTAGATTTAATAATAAGTTTTATTTATATAGACAAAGATCACTATGATATAGATGTGCTTCGACACCTACTACTAACAAATATTGATGATCGTTTAGATAAGTTAAAAATAAATCATTACATCAAGGTAAGTCAAATATTATTCCCGACCAACAAAACACATGGCATTGAAGATATGGAACTAGTTCTCATAGGTTTTATGAAAATACACTCTAATACAAAAGACAATAAAGGTATCGCACCTATACATGTTTCAGTTGCGCAAAAAATAATAGGTAAGGTTAATTTGTTGATTCAAAATGGTGCGACTGTGAATGTCACTGACAACGATGGAAAGACGCCTTTGCATTATGCAGTTAACGCCAATCAGTTAAACATCGCTACAGTGTTGATTCAAAATGGTGCGACTGTGAATGTCACTGACAACGATGGAAAGACGCCTTTGGATATAGCTACCGATAAAAATCTAACCGATATAATAAAAATATTAAACGCCGATTCTACTCCACAAAACGATTCTACCTCCGGTTCTACTCCACAAAACGATTCTACCTCCGGTTCTACTCCACAAAACGGTTCTACCTCCGGTTCTACTCCACAAAACGGTTCTACCTCCGATTCTACTCCACAAAACGGTTCTACCTCCGATTCTACTCCACAAAACGATTCTACCTCCGATTCTACTCCACAAAACGATTCTACCTCCGGTTCTACTCAACAAAACGGTTCTACCCCCTAATAAACATGCCTCCACTCCCTTTCTTCCCAACACGTGTATTTCTCCCACTCGTAAATTCTGTCCATAGTATATAATGTCATTCAAGAAAACACGAAATCGCAAGCGTATCGTACAGAAACGTACACGGAGAACCCAGAATAAACAGAAGCAAACGCGTAAGAAACGTATGCGTAAGAGATGGGGAGGGGATAATGACACCCTATTTGACGCTATACGGAATGACAATCGGGAGAATGTCAAACAATTAATTCAAAATAAAGCGGATGTGAATGCAAAAAACAAAGCTGGAGATACGCCTCTGCACATTGCAGCGGGAAACAAATTTTCAGAAATGGTTAAATTGTTGATTGATAATGGGGCGAATGTGAATGCAACAGACAAGTATAAATTGACGCCTCTTCATTATGCAACGGATGATGCTGAGGCTAATTTAGATATTTTTAGAATGTTGATTGATAATGGGGCGAATGTGAATGCAACAGACAAGTATAAATTGACGCCTCTGCATTATGCAGTGAAAAACGGTAATTCATACATTGTTAATTTGTTGATTACAAATAAAGCGGATGTGAATGCAAAAAACGATCATGGAGACACGCCTCTGCACGTTGCATTGGAACATAATCATTTAGACATTGTTAAATTGTTAATTAATAATAATGCGGATTTGAATGCCAAAGCCAATAATGGATACACACCTCTGAACATTGCATTGAAACATAATAATTTAGACATTGTTAATTTGTTGATTAATAAAGGTGCAAATGTGCAAGATATCGTGAACGATGTGGTCAATCTATTTAATGAGACCCCTATATATTACGCAGTGAAAAATAGTAATTTAGACATGGTTAAATTGTTGATTGATAATGGGGCGAATGTGAATGCAACAGACAGGTATAAATTGACGCCTCTGCATTATGCAGTGTATAAAGATAATTTAGCCATTGTTAAATTGTTGATTGATAATGGGGCGAATGTGAATGCAACAGACATTTATGAATTTACGCCTCTGCATTATGCAGTGGATAAAGATAATTTAGCCATTGTTAAATTGTTGATTGAAAAGGATGCGAATGTGAATACACCAAACAATGATGAATTTACGCATCTGCATTATGCACTGAAAAACGAGAATTTAGACATGGTTAAATTGTTGATTGAAAAGGATGCGAATATAACAAGTAAAGACAGTCGGGGGAATACACTTTTACATCAAGCAGTGTTATTGAATAATATGAATTTGGTCCGATTGTTCATTGAAAATAAGGCGGATATTAATGCTCAAAATCAAACAGGAAACACACCTTTACATTATGCAGTGCAAAATAAGAATACGGAAATTGTCAAATATTTGATTGAAAATGGTGCGGATGTGAATATACAAAACAATGACAAAAAAACCCCTTATGATGATGCAACATTACAACATACATTGTTTGAAAAAGAACTCAACTCCCCCGACAAGTCCGAAGCAGATAAGATTCGTGGCAACATATCCATTATCAAAGAAATAATAGAATTACTAAAACCACCTCCCGGATAAATAATACACATGCACGTAATGGACGCTTCGGCTCTCTCTCCCTTTCTTCCCAACACGTATATTTATCCCACTCGTAAATTCTGTCCATAGTATAAAATGTCATTCACGCGATTCCGAGATGACCCCGGTCGTATCATGAAGAGTTTAGAGCAAAGCACGTTTGCCGGGCGATACGCACTCGACACTCCCGGACCCGGTATTCAAGCCCCATTCATGGCGGACCCGCAGCTCCGTGTCCAGCGCTGGGGCGCCAATATGTGGACGGATTCCACCAATTTAGAAAGCGAACTACGCGGACTCGGCGTCCCTTTATCACACGATTATGACCGAACGTATCAACAGACTCAATTGGCAAAAGGATACGCAATTGCATTTCCTACTTCGGAAGTGCATGTGGACGAATCGCGCGCCAGTCATCCCGCATTCTTATACCGAGATTTAGAACAAAGTCGATGGGAAGCTCCGATCTTGAATCCCCAAAACCTTGCTCATTTAGAAAAACCATTCGCCACCGAAATCGATACGCGTCGTTTAGCCAAAGATCAATTCCGTGTAGTGGTTCCAGACCCCCAATTACGATAAATTATCTGCGTAATTCTTATATCGAGAAGATGAAAAAGTGCCCCAAGGGAAAAGTCCACAACTACAAAAAGCACACTTGCCGCAAGAGATGCACGGGAAGACAAGCCCGCAGTCGCAAGACTGGTAACTGCATCAAGCGATGCCGCAAAACCCAACGCCGCAACCCTGCCACTGGACGCTGCCGCAAAGCGTAAAGC
>Ga0214921_10011411_pt1 | contig 10801 bp, 10 predicted proteins | sample LL1505_MetaG_FD_177992 | JGI IMG/M metagenome (GOLD analysis project Ga0214921, IMG submission 177992) | Freshwater microbial communities from Lake Lanier, Atlanta, Georgia, United States - LL-1505 | ecosystem: Environmental > Aquatic > Freshwater > Lake | place: USA: Georgia | collected...
AAAAAGGCATTTTTAAAAAATGGAACGGAAATTTATTCGCCTGGTGAAACCTGGAAACAACCTGATTTGGCAGCATCCTTAAAAAGAATTCAACTTCAGGGGAGAGATGGTTTTTATAAAGGGGAAACAGCAGCCTTGTTAGAGGCTTACATGAAAAAGCATGGGGGTATCATAACAGCAAAAGATCTTGCAAATTATGAAGCAGAGGAACTAGCGCCTATAGTTGGAAATTATAGAGGTTTTGATATTATTGGTATGCCTCCTCCAAGTTCAGGAGGAATTGCCGTGGTTGAAATGCTTAATATGCTGGAAAAATATGATCTGCGGAAAATGGGCCCCAATAGCGCTGAATATTTACATGTGCTCACAGAAGTGATGCGCAGAGCCTTTGCAGACAGAGCACAATATATTGGTGATCCTAATTTTAATAAGGACATGCCTATTGAAAAATTAATCAGCAAGGATTATGCTGAAATATTAGTCGCATCTATTCAGAAGGACAAGGCATCTATCAGTGACAGCGCAGCTTTTGGCTCCCTTTATTTACCCAAAGAAAGTGATGAAACCACTCATTTTTCTGTGGTAGATGCATGGGGAAATGCCGTTTCTGTTACCTATACTCTGGAATATAGCTATGGTTCAAGATTAATGGCTGACGGAACAGGTTTCCTATTGAATAATGAAATGGGCGATTTTAATCCGGTCCCAGGGGTAACTAACAGGAAAGGACAGGTTGGCACTGCTCCCAATCTGGTGGCGCCACATAAAAGGATGTTGTCTAGTATGACGCCTACTATTGTTGCATTGGATGGTAAACCTTTTCTGGTGACTGGTTCTCCAGGAGGTCGAACCATAATTAACACCGTTTTACAGGTTATTTTAAATGTAATTGACCATAGTATGAATATAGGTGAGGCAATAGAAACACCCCGTATTCATCATCAATGGTTGCCCGACCAGACGTCAATGGAAGGCTGGGGATTTTCGCCAGATACAAGAAAGTTATATGAAGCAATGGGTCATTCCTTTACTGTCAGAGGCAAACAAGGGCAGGCTATGGGTATTTATATAGATCCAACAACAAAATTACGTTATGGAGCAGCTGATTCTCGCAGTTTCGATGGTGGAGCCGTAGGATATTAAATTTAAGAGGGGTGGTCTTTTTAGACAGCCCCTCTTTAGTATATTTGAAATGAACATTATATCAAATAAGAGGAATAATCAAGTGCTGACTAAATGTTTTACTGTTTGCCATTCCTTTAAAAATGATTAGAGCATCTCCTTCTTTAACCGTATAGTAAACGATATTTTCCTGTTCTGCTTCGACTGTGCAAGCGGCTAAAGCTGTAGCAGGTATGTTTTGGCTTGAAAAATCTTTTGCTTCTATCTGATTACATGATAATACAGGACCGATACCATTCGCAGAATTATTATGTTTTAAATACAGCATTTTATCATTTCCCATGACCATGCTGCAATCAAAATGAACATTTTTTAATTCCTTTTTTTCTGAAAGTACCTCTTTTTCTGATGATGTTTCACTTTTTTTAGTGTTATCATTTTGACATGAAGGAACTAAAAATAGGCAAAAAAGAGAAAGCATGACATATTGAACTTTCATTTTAGTCTTTGTAAACATTTTTTTGGGTTTTTATATTCAAATATTTAGCAAAATTAAGAAAAAAGAAATATAATCCTTAATAGAGGTTTATGTAACTTTGGCATTCAAAATGTATATTTACCCGTATGCTTAAATCCATAAATCTCTCTTTTCAATATTTGGGCTCTCCCTCTATCTCGTTTCCTGATTTTACAGCAGAACAAGGAGAACATTGGTTGATTCTTGGGCCCTCTGGTTCAGGAAAAACGACCTTATTACATCTTTTAGGGGGCTTATTATCTCCGTCAACGGGAAATATTACCTTAGATGAATTGTACTATTCCGCATTTTCAACCGCTAAATTAGACAAATTCAGGGGAGAAAACATAGGCATTGTTTTTCAAAAAGCTCATGCAGTTCAATCGCTTTCTGTCATGGAAAACCTTTTATTAGCACAACAACTTGGGGGTAAAATGCTCGACAAAAGAAAAATTATGGATCTTTTAGAAAGGCTACAGATCGCTCACAAGGCAAACCAAAAACCGAATAGGCTGAGTGCAGGCGAGCAGCAAAGAGTGGCTATTGCCAGGGCAGTAATTAATCAGCCAAGACTAATTCTGGCTGACGAACCTACTTCTGCTTTGGATGATAAGAATAGCACAGAGGTACAAAATCTGTTAAAAGAGTCCGCAGATGCAGTAAAAGCGATTCTACTTGTCGTTACCCATGACAACAGGCTGAAAGCTACCTTTCCTAAACAATTATTGTTAAAATAGAGATTCTTCATCAAAGAATAGAAAGATTAATCTATGAATATTTTTCATTTAAGCTGGAAAAACATCCTCAATAAGCCTTTAACCCTGGTATTAAATTTAGTGCTTTTCTCTTTGGGCGTAGGTCTCATATCTTTACTTTTATTAGTAAATGTTCAACTGGAGGAAAAGTTTCAAAAAAATTTTGCGGGGGTTGACTTGGTCATTGGTGCTAAAGGAAGCCCTCTGCAATTGATATTAAGTAGTTTGTATCATTTAGATTCCCCTACGGGAAATATGCCAATATCAGAATCGAAAGCTTTTTTAAATCCTAAACATCCTGTTTTTAAAAAAGCTGTTCCACTTTCTCTTGGCGATAGTCACAGAGGGTATAGAATTGTAGGAACAGATAAATCATTTGTCGATCTTTATGAAGCAAAACTTAGGGAAGGCAGGATGTTTGAAGAAATCATGGAGGTGGTAGCCGGTGCCACCGTTGCGAAAAATCTAAATCTTAAAATAGGTAATCAATTCCAAAGTTCCCATGGTTTGATTGAAGATGAAAACCTGGTTCATAAAGAGGCTAAACCATTTATAGTTAAAGGAATTTTAGAAAAAACGGGTGCTGTTATTGATCAGCTAATTTTAACTAAAACGCAAAGTGTATGGGCTGTGCATGAAGAGCATGATCATGAAAGTGAAATGGAAGAGGACCATGCGGAACACGACCATGCGGAACACGACCATGCGGAGCACGACCATGCGGAACACGACCATGCGGAGGAGGAAAAGCCATTGACTGAATATGAAGATCAAAGCATCACTTCTTTATTGGTACAATTTAAAGGTAGAAATATTCAGGCTTTGAATATGGCCAGAAATATCAATGAAAATACCAATTTTCAAGCGGCAACCCCAGCTATCGAAATCAACCGTTTATACACTTTATTGGGGGTAGGCGAAGAAGCATTAAAAGCATTGGCAATGCTCATTATTTTTGTTTCAGGGTTGAGTATTTTTATTTCTTTGTTTAGTTCTCTTCGTGAAAGAAAATATGAATTGGCTGTAATGAGAACTTTAGGTGCACGTCCTGGTTTTCTTTTTCAACTGATTATTTTTGAAGGATTGTTTATTGCTGTTTTAGGATTTCTCTGTGGCATTGCTCTAAGTCATGGTTCCATGATATTTTTAGCCGATTTTCTGGAAAAAAGCTATCGATATGACTTTTCTGCCGCGTTATTTTTAAAGGAGGAGATTTATTTATTTGGAGGTTCCTTGATAATTGGTATTATTGCAGCGATAATACCTGCCCTTCAAGCAAGTAATACAGACATTCATGCCACATTGGCGGAAAATAAAGGTTAAACAACATATTATGATCAGGCAAGCGTTAAAAGTATTATTTTTGATTTCAGGTCTTTTAATCATAGGAAATTCAACATCTCTTTCTGCTCAGGGAGCTAAAAATCTTTGGCAGACTTTAGGTAAAATCACCTATAAAAAAGTGATGGATGAATCTTTAGGTTTCAAGGTTGATGTCCCAATATTCAGTGAAGAGATAAAAGTACTTGAGGGAAAAACGGTAGAAATAAAAGGTTATATTATCCCAGTAGAAGGGTATAAAAATCACAAGGAATTTGTATTTTCTGCTTTTCCTTACAGTATGTGTTTCTTTTGTGGAGGTGCCGGACCTGAAACGGTCATGGAGGTGTTTTCACAGGAACCTATAAAATATACGGCTGAATCAATTACCATTAAAGGTAAATTAAGTCTGAATGACTCTGATATTAATCGGTTAATTTACAGTTTATCAGATGCTGTGTTAGTCAGTAAACCTAACTAATTTTTTAAGATGGGTGAAATCCTTCGGCCTCGGGCGGAAAGTATTTTCAGTGAGGAACTTAATGCGCTGAAACGAGAGGATTCAAAGCCCAAGCCACCTTCTTGGCTGCTTTCGCCTCACGCGGTGGTTCAGTATCTTATGGGTACAACTTTGGCAGATGGAACAGTTATTTCTCCTAAATATGTTGGTTCAAGGCGACTTATTGAAGTAGCAGTAGCAACCCTGGCTACAGACAGGGCTCTTTTGTTAGTGGGCGTTCCTGGAACGGCGAAAACCTGGGTAGCGGAACATCTTGCTGCGGCTATTAGCGGTCATTCTGGTTTATTGGTGCAGGGATCGGCAGGTATTGGCGAGGAAGCATTAAAATATACCTGGAATTATGCCAGACTTTTATCCCATGGTCCAGACCGCGATTCTTTAGTTCCAAGTCCTGTTTTTCATGCTATGGAGAAAGGCCTTTTAGTGCGTATTGAAGAATTAACCCGCTTGCCGGCAGAGGTTCAAGATGCGCTTATCACCGTTCTTTCAGAGAAGATAATGCCGATTCCTGAACTTAATGATACGCTACATGCACAAAACGGATTTAATCTGATCGCTACAGCCAATGACCGGGATAGAGGGGTAAATGAATTATCCGGAGCCTTAAGACGCCGTTTTAATATGGTTTTTATGCCTTTACCTGAAACGATGGAGCAGGAAATATTAATCATTAAAAACAGGGTAGAACAGTCTGTTATTAAGTTGGGAATGGAATCATTTCCTACACCCACTGAAGAAATAAAAAGAATAGTTACCATTTTTAGAGAGTTAAGAAATGGTCAAACCTTAGATGGTCAGCAAAAATTAAAATCACCTTCCTCTACCCTGAGCACTGCCGAAGCCATTGAGGTGATTCATAGTGGGCAAATACTGGCTTTTCATTTTGGAAACGGGCAATTGAAAGCAACTGATATTGCCTCCGCACTCTCGGGTGCCATTGTGAAAGATGCCCAACATGATTTACCTGTTTGGAAAGATTATCTGCAATTGGTAGTTAAAGAAAGAGAAGGATGGAAAGACCTTTACAGAGCCTGTAGAGAAATAATTTAAGGATTTATGCCGGAAATTCAGTATTTGGGTATTAGACATCATGGTCCGGGGTCTGCCCGGAGGATGCTGCGTTTTCTTGAAAACTGGAAGCCAGATTGTATTTTAATCGAAGCACCTTCTGAATCAACCCATTTATTTAGTTCAGTTAATAATCCAAATTTAGTCCCTCCCGTAGCGATGCTCCTTTACGAGCCCCTTCATCTAAAAAATAGCCTGATTCTGCCATTTGCACATTTTTCACCAGAATGGATTGCTATTTCTTTTGCCAATAAAGCTGGAGTTCCATTAATTCCATTTGACTTGCCCGCTTCCATGATGTTGCCACTTTCAAAAGAAATAGAATCTGTCCGCGATGTTTATGTAAAAGACCCCCTGTCCCAAGTTGCTCAACATGCCGGTTATTCTGACAGTGAACGCTGGTGGGAACATACGTTTGAACAAGTAGTGGAAGACGAGGAAGTTTTTAGAGGTCTGTCCGAATTAATGGTGGAGGTCAGAGAACAATTGCAAAGGTCTGAATCGAAGGAAACGCTCCTGAGAGAAGCCTGGATGAGGCAAATAATCAGAACAGAAGTAACAAAAAATTATCAGCGTATAGCCATCGTTTGTGGTGCCTGGCATATACCGGCACTTTTGAACTGGCATAAAATGGCGGCTAAACAGGATAAATTATTACTTAAAGATTTATTAAAAGTTAAAATTGCTGGTACCTGGATACCATGGAGTTACGACAGACTCGCAAGACAATCTGGGTATGGCGCAGGGATTTTAGCTCCTGCATGGTATGAAATATTATTCGATCAGCAGAGGGAAGCACCTACGACCTGGCTCGTTCAAATGGCAAAATTATTTAGGAAGGAAGGGATTGATATTTCACCAGCTCACTTACAAGCCATTTTATCACTTTCTGTTCATCTATCTTTTTTAAAAGATAAACCTGATGCAGGCCTGGATGAACTCCTGATTGCGATAGAAGCAGTACTTCATCTTCCCAAAGAGGTTTTATTGTCCAAGATTCAGTCAAAATGGATTATTGGTGAAAAAGTGGGTCAGGTTCCCGTCGATATTCCTCAAACGCCCTTGCAAACAGATCTACTCCAGCAAATTAAGTCTGCCAGATTAAAAAATGAGTTTCAGAGTACCCAAAGTATTCGTAAGCAATTGGATTTGAGAGTAAATGCCAATCGAATGGCCAGTCTTTTATTACATCAGTTAAATATTTTGGAGATACCATGGGGTATTCAAGAGGCTGTTTCTGATCAGGTAAAAGGTAGTTTTCATGAAAACTGGCGTTTAAAATGGAAGCCAGTTTATATGATTGAACTGATTGATAAGGGAGCTTGGGGAAATACGATTGCTGAGGCAGCTGAGAATAAAATGAAAATAATTATTGACAATGCTCAGGATACCATTTCATTAGTTAATTATTTAGAAAAATGTATTTTAGCTGGACTTGAAATATTAGTTGATCAGCTTTCAGTTAAAATGCGATCAATGGCGGTTGATGCACCTGATATTTCTCAGTTTTTGCAGTCCTTGCCTATTCTGGTTCGGATTTTGAGATATCCAAGCCATAGAGTAGTTTCTCCTGATAAAATATATCAATGGTTAAATACCTTGATTCCATACATCTGCTCGGGACTCCCTTCAGCTGCTTATCAAATTTCAGACGAACCTGCTCAAATATTGGAACAGCAAATTTCAGATGCACATGCTGCTATTTACCTTATTGATGGGAATGAGTTTATCGAACAATGGGAAAACGCCCTACATATAACTTTTCAGTTAGAAGGGGTTAATATGAGGATTAATGGATTGGTAATGAGGATTTTAATGGAAAGAGATAAGTTGGATTTAGATTTTATTCTGGCACGGATGACCCTAATTTTATCAAAAGGGAATGAACCATTGCAAGTAGCTTTTTGGTTGGAGGGATTTTTCAAACGAGGTGTTTATTTACTTCAATACCAAGAAGAAATGTTTGATTCACTGGATTTGTGGATTTCACAAATAAAGGAAGACCATTTTCCCGAGGTGCTGCCATTGCTTAGACGAACCTTTTCATTATTTAACGCTGGCGCGAAACAAGAAATCTGGGAAAAAGTTACTCAATCAAATAAAGAGCTTCCCAAAACAGAAATACCATTAAACCTAAATGATCCTCAAATAAAGGAATTTTTGCCTTTGTTTCAGAAAATATTAGCTTGAGGAGAGCTATTCAATAAGGGTTAATTTTTATTACAGTTACATGATATTTTACCATCATTGTTGGGCCGAATGGCATTAACCCTTTTACGAGACAGATACATTCCCCTGTTTATGGGAAAATGACACACCAATTTCAGATTATCCATCCCAAACTGGTTTCATATAATATTAACCCGCTTTCACCTGGTATTGAATCAGGATTTACAGGATTACAGATGATTTCTTTGAGCAGGAAATAAAGTTAATTTGCATACAGATACTGGCTCGTAACTTCCCACATCACTTATGGGCATGGTGCCGACTTCTTTTTTACACCCTTAATCTTTGTCATTCCTATATTTTCAAAAATATTTTTCTGTGATACATCCATTGGCAAATAAGAACAAAAACGGATAAAACCAATAATTGTAAAACAAGTTCACTAAACCAGGTACCACTCCATTTTAATAAAGCATTTGAAAAAGGCAGAATGCAGGATTCAATCAACTCTCCTCCACCAATATGGGCAAATAGGTAGATGAAAAGGGCATTCATGCTAATATATTGCAGATAAGAAAAGGAAGAATTCCAATCGACGGATCGAACTAAGCAGTCAAAAAATACAAGGGCAAAAAGGGAATATCCTCCACTGACCAAAACAAAAGTAGAAGTACTGATCCTTTTTATAATGGGGGTGTAGAAATCGCCAGAATATCCTGCAATAAGTAAAATACATCCAGCAACGATTAAGGGCAGATGATTTTTTAAAATCGAACCTTTAGGTGGATTTTGCAATAACCAGTTTCCTGCCATCATTCCCCAAATAGTGTGAGCCGCCGTAGGTATAGCATTGAATGAAACCCAGCTGCCTCTTATATCTGCGCCACCATACTGTAAGTCCAACCAAGTGCCAAAATTTTTACTTGGAGTAAATGGTTCATTAAATCCTTCTATTTGCCAGTTTCGGTATAATATTTCTGTAATAACAAGAAGCAATATTGAAAAAATTAATTGTATGTTTTTATTGAAATCTTTTAATAAAAAGGCCAATAAATAGGTCAAGGAAAGTTGTGCCAGAACATTCTGGAACTTAAAAACGATTTTTCCCGGACCAATGCAATATAGAGCCCAACCCAGAAATAAAAGCCAAAAACTTCGCTGAAGCGCATGTTTCCATATTTCCTTGTTGGTCTCCTCATTCTCTTTCCTGTTTTTCACGGCAAAAGGAATGGAAACACCCACCATAAACATAAAAAAAGGTTGAATCAAGTCCCAAAAATATAGCCCATGCCATGGATGATGGTGAAATTGGTGACCAAATGCAGCTAACCAGCCAATAGGATTTTCTTTATCGATAAGGGAATCAAATATTCCCGTAAATTCAGCTATTAATAAAAACATGATAAATCCCCGGAATACATCCAGTGAAAGATAACGGTCTGTTGGTTTATTTAACATTGAAGGTGTTTTTTGGTGCTTCGTTCCTAAATTTAAATAATTTTAATGATTCATTTTAATATATTAGAAATCTTATGAAAATAGAAATCGCATCCTTACCTTCTAAGGAGATAATTAATGGGTTTCATGGTCGGTTCATACACACGGAAAATTTGACCATCGGATTTTGGGAAATTGATAAAGGGGCAATTTTACCCATGCACTCCCATATTCATGAACAAACTACGCAAGTTTTAGAAGGTGAATTTGAATTATCGGTAGGAGGTGTATTGCATCACTGTATTCCTGGAAGTATTGTGGTGATTCCTTCCTTTGTAGAACATGGAGGAAGGGCTTTGACCCATTGTAAAATAATGGATACTTTTTCTCCCTCGAGAGAAGATTATAAGTAGCATTTTTAAAATTATTTTAATATCTTTGTGATATCAAAATAATATCAAAATGGAAAAAGAGTTAAAATTAGCGAATAACGGATTTTTGCACCTATTTTTAGGTTTAGGCATGATTATTTCTCCCATAATTATGGTTTTTACTGGAGAAATACACGTTTTGTTTTTAATGCCTATCGTTGGTATATTATGGTTAACCGGGTTATTTACCATTGAACCAAATCAAAGCAGGGTATTAATATTTTTTGGAAAATATGTAGGAACAGTTAAAGGAAATGGTTTTTTCTGGATTAATCCTTTTTATACAAAGGAAAAGGTATCCCTGAGAATTAGAAATTTAGAGTCGGAGGTGATTAAGGTTAATGACCAGCAAGGGAATCCTATTTTAATTAGCGCTATAGTTGTCTGGAAAGTTATTGATACATATAAATCGGTATTTGACCTTGAAACCTTGAAGGATATTAATCCAACAACTGGCGTTGGTAAGAAAAATCCCGAAGAATCCTATAAAAGATTTATTAAAATCCAAACGGAATCAGCTTTAAGAAAATTAGCGCATACCTATCCTTACGACAATATTGACGAGTCTGAACCTGATGTTATTTGTTTGCGATCAGGTATTGATGAAATTAACCATACATTGGCAACAGAAATAGCAGAAAGATTGCTTTTGGTTGGTATTGAAGTAATTGAAGCCAGAATTTCTAATCTTTCTTATGCACCAGAAATTGCCAGTGCTATGTTGAGGAGACAGCAAGCTACTGCTGTTATCGCAGCCAGACAAAAAATTGTTGAAGGAGCTGTTGGAATGGTTAAACTAGCATTGGAATCTCTTAAGGAAAAGGATGTTATTGAATTAGATGATGATAAAAAAGCGTCAATGGTCAGCAATTTATTAGTTGTTTTATGTGCTGACGATTCGGTTAAACCAGTAATAAACACAGGGACACTTCATTAAAATGGCTACAAAAAAGGCTTTTGTTTTGAGAATCGATCCAGCCATTTCCGATGCTTTGGAAAAATGGGCAGAGGATGAATTCAGAAGCACTAACGGTCAGCTGGAGTATATCATTTCTCAGGCATTGAAGAAAGCAGGAAGATTTCCTAAAAATTTGAAGAATCCTGATGAAAATCATAAAGATAATTAAATTTTATTGTTTGTAAACTGTCCTTGACTTCTTATTCTTTTATAGTTACATTGCTGAAAATATAGCAATGAAAAATGTAAAGGAAGTAAAAGAAAAGGTCACTGAGCTAAGCCAGGTTTGTGAAAGCACAGTTGAATACACTTATGATGACTATTACGATTGGCTATTCACCGAAAGGGTGGAACTTATTTTTGGTAAGGTCTTACCCCTGGCTGCGCCAAATAGGATTCATCAAATAATTGCTAAAAATCTTTATTACATTTTTACCGTCTTTTTTCGATATAAATCTTGCGAATTTTATCCCGCGCCCTTTGATGTCAGATTACCAGTTGGTA
>Ga0214921_10011413_pt1 | contig 10800 bp, 6 predicted proteins | sample LL1505_MetaG_FD_177992 | JGI IMG/M metagenome (GOLD analysis project Ga0214921, IMG submission 177992) | Freshwater microbial communities from Lake Lanier, Atlanta, Georgia, United States - LL-1505 | ecosystem: Environmental > Aquatic > Freshwater > Lake | place: USA: Georgia | collected 2015-05-28
CCCCGCGTTCACTTAATGAGCTTTTTGCTGCGGGCCTCTGGCAGGGGGAACGGCAGCTGGCTCGTTGGCCTTGCCGACACCGAACAGGAAGAGTTTACGGAAGATCCCCGGTGCAACGGCTGACAATGGATTGATTGTCACTGTCGGGCTGGTCACAGTGCCGGAAATACGGAAGTTGATTGCAAAAATCCCGGCATTGGAACCGCCCATCAGCAGGGGGCCGAACAGCGGAATTTGCGTCAGGATATTGTTGAGCCCGTAAAGTGGCACAAATGTTCCGGTCATATCGGAGCGGTCGGTTGCATAATCAAGCGTGCCTTCCAGCGTACCACCCATGCTGGTGCCCCACATGACCGCGTCCTGCACAATGAATTTGCCACCGCCCAAGGTATATTGGGCACGCAATTTGCTGAAATTGACGATATTGGACTCACCGCTTTGTTGCGCACCGTCCTGGCCCGAGGGCGGCGGTTGTACCTTCATGACGCCCGACAGTGCGGGATCGTCTTTCAGCGCAAAATCACTGATGATGATCAGGCCGTTGCGCGGTTCGCCGACTGTTGCAATCTGCAGCAGGATACGGCCACCCTGCATGCGCCGATAGAGATCGAGAAAGCGCAGGAAATCCCCCGCATCCGCGCTCTCTATCAGCAGAGCCGAGGCTCCCGACTCGCTGCGGCCGATTTGTCCGACCACCGATTGCGTTCCGAAGCGCCCCGAAAGACGGAAGTCTCGGATTTCACCGCCGCGATGGCCCATCCGCAAATCGACATTCTGCATGGTCTGGTTGGCATAGCCGGTCAACGAGCCTGCCTTCAGATCTATATCGAGATCTCCGGAGGAGGAGGATGACGGGCTTGTTGCCGAAAATTCCTGCTTGAGAAACGGCCTTGCATCCAGCGTATTGGCGCGCACCTGCACTTTGAGCACGGAACCCGCCCGCTCCATCTCGACCCGCATCTCGTCATTCGCGCTCAGTTTGAACGCGGGCAGTTGCGCTTGCGTAATCAAACCGTCATGCGACAGATCGACATCGCCGCGCAGGGTCACAGTCGGGCCGCCATCCAGCACCACATCACGCAACAAGGTACTGTCATCCGGTCCCGACAGCATGCGGAACGACATTTTGGCATTGCGTCCGGCGGGCTTTGTCCAGCCGGGCAATAGGCCGTTGATGGTCGCCTTGGTCAAATCCAACTCGACCTGTGCCCCCGCTTTTGCGGGCGAGGGTGCAATCAGCACCTTGGCAGCAATCGGCCCCAGCAATTGCTGTCCCCATTTGATGCCCTGCTTCTGGCGGGCAGCGTCATCAATGGTCATACCAAGCTGGATGGTCGGTTCCTTGTCTTTGCTGCCTTGCTGATAGACAAGATGGGCAAGCGCATCCGACAATCTGACATCACCCTTGATAGACAAGCCGTCCGCCCCGAAGGTGAAGCCCAAAGAGCCGTTATCCAGCCGTTCTTTGCCGAAAACCCGATCAATGCTGAAATTGGTGAAGCGGCCCTGCGCATCGGTTTTGACATCCCGGGCCGGGGGTAACGCCACCAAAGGCATGTTGACGGTGGCCGACATCTCGACCTGACCCTTGACCTGATCAGACTGCAATCTGGGCGGCGTCAAACCCCGCAAAGCGGGCATTTGCAAGACGTCGATCAAAGCATTGGCGGGCCCTTTGAGTTTGAACGAGATATTGGCCTGCGAGGGTCGCGCCGAAGTCTCGTTGATGGCAAAAGTGCCTTCGAACAGTGACAGGCTTTTGTCGCCGACAACAACCTTGCCCTGCTCGGCCACCACTATGGCTTTTGTGCCTGTGACCCGCACCGTGCCATTGAGATCACGCATAAGCGGCAACCCATCATCGGGACGCATGGCAGCAGCGCTGATTTTGGCTGTGAGCAGTATGGTTTCTTCAGGCACCGGCTTTTCGGCAAAAGCCGCCATTAACTGTTCCGGATTCAATCGCATCATAAAATCAAGCTGTTCAAGATGGCCGGCCTCAAGCCTTTGGACAAGATAAGAACGTGTCTCCGGCACTGAAAATTTTGGCCAAAAGCTCAGTGCATCTCGCACATTCATCCGCTCGCCATGAACGGTGTAATCAACCCCGACAAAATCCGGAAAGCTGCCGAAGCGTCCGGCAAGACCGATCATCACCTGGGGGCCGTACAATTGCAGTTTGGAAACCGTCAAACCACGAAATCCCGGGCTCATTTGTGCCTCAAATACCCAATTACTCACCGGTACCAGACGTTTGTCGAGGCTTTCAAGCGCAATTGCGGAATCTTTGCCGTCAAAGGCAAAAATCCACGACGCTGATTGTTCCGGAGGAAAAGTGACACGCCCCTGCCCTTGCCAGCGCATCGCATGCCCAAGCAAAGACAGTTCGGAAAAAGCAATCGCACGCCCCTCGTCTGCCAAAGTGAAACGTCCAGACAAGGAGGTAATGGCAATCGGTTCCGCACCCTCCATATCGAAAGAGACGATTGCCTTGCCGCCTGTGATCTGCCCCTCAAGCGCGGATAGTGTACCATCGGCCTGAATGGTCAGGCTGGTTTCAAAAGAAAGCGGCATATCGGTGGTCACGGGCAATACGCCCTTGGCGGCAAAGCCGAGCAATTCGGAGACGGCCAGATCTTTCACCCGCAACCGCATCTTGCGCGGTGCGTCGGGTTCGCCCACCAAGGCCCCATCCATCATCCAGCGGCCAGACGGCCCCTCCGCACTCACCGACAGATCAAGCGCCTTACCCGGCGAGCGCAACAGGCTGAACGAGGCGTTGGAATAGGACAGTTTGCGTTCGTTGCGCTGGTCATCAATCAGCAAAGTGCCGTCGCGCATCCGCGCACGCTGCAGAATAGCCAATGCACTGTTGTCCGCAAACAAAGCATCGATAAAGCTGGCAATGCGGAGCGGTGCGGGTTCGGATGCCGCGGCGGCATTTGGAGCAGGCTGGACAGGCACTTCGGCACTGGACGGGGCGGGATTGAAGGAGAAGGACACATCCCCCTGTTTGAAAATGGTCAGGGAGACCGTCAATCCGACAAATTCGATATTGCTCGGTTTCGGGTCCAACCGCACAAGCGAGCTGCCGTCAAAGGTCAAAACCGCTTGCGGGATGGCAATCACCTCGACACCCGCATGATCGCGCACCCTGATCTGATCGACCAGCAAATTCATGCCCTGACTGTTTTTGACAATCTGGGACTGGGCGGCCTCGACATTGTAATCATGATCGAATTGACGCGACAGCATCTCGACCACGAAGCTGTTCAATCCGTCAAAACTCACAGGCCCCGAGTTCAGCCGCCACGACAACAGGGCAAATGCCAGAACACCCATCACCGCCACAAAGGCAAAGGCCTCGGCCAGCCAGATAACCGGACGCAGCAAGCCACGACGCTTGCGCGGTGGTTTTGGCTGTACAATCTCTGCTTCCGGCTCTGTCATGGTCACAATTCTAAATCGGGCTCATCCAACACGTGACATTGTGCGTAATAAAACAAGTAGAGATCACACTGATTCGACGAAAGGAAGGCAGCATCATGAACCCACTCACAGCAGGCCAAAAAGCACCCGATTTCAATCTGCCTCGCGACACAATCGGTACGGAGGCGGGCAATCATCTGTCACTGGCGGATTTTGCGGGCCAGAAACTGGTCCTGTATTTTTACCCCAAAGATGACACGTCTGGCTGCACCAAAGAGGCGATCGAGTTTAACGGCTTGAAACAGGATTTTACGGCAGCCGACACCCATATCGTCGGAATTTCGGCCGACAGTGTCGCCAGCCACAACAAATTCAAAACCAAATATGACCTCGATTTCGCTCTGGTTTCAGACGAGAACCACGAGATGCTCAAAGCCTATGGCGTCTGGGTTGAAAAGAGCATGTATGGCCGCAAATATATGGGCATCGAGCGCACCACCGTGCTGGTCAACCGCGATGGCAGCATCGCGCAGGTCTGGTCCAAAGTGAAAGTGCTGGGCCATGCCGCTGAAGTGTTGACGGCGGCGCAGAAACTCTGAAAAAGCAAATTAAGATAAATTTAACCCTGTTTTTCTAGTGTCTGACGTATTGGAATCACTGGAAAGACAGGGCTGGCTCATGCGGCACCAAAACCGACACCACATTCATGGACTTCATTCGAAGTCCGTTGATCATAAACGTGGTCTTTTCAAGCGTATTGCTTTGGGGGTTTTGTTCGCACTCGCCGGTTTTGTGATCTTTTGGCAAAATGACGCGATTTCGACGTTTTTAACGGGGGCGCAACCTCAAATCATCTCTGATTTGCGCGAGCAAAATAAAATTTTGAAAGCAGAAGTCGAGCATTTGAAAACACTCGCAAGCGACCCGACACACCAGTCGAATATCGCGATCAAAGATCTGCTCAAGCGCATTGAAACAATCGAACAGCATCAAAATGCCCTGATTGAAGCCCTCAAGACGCAACAGCCTGTCAAATCGAAGCAATCCGCGCTTGAAGGGATCGAAACAAACACACAATCCGACATGACCAAACTCGGGCTTTTGAATGAGCATCTGGGTGACATAGAATACACACACATGAAACTGGCCAAAACCCTGACGGAGCGTTCGGAAAAGAACACCCGCATGTTGACCCTGATGCTGGCTTCCGTGTCCGATAGGCTGGTGCCGCAAAAACTATTCGGAAAAGCACCCACGGGCAGCAAACAACACTTAGGCGGTCCGTTTATCCCCCTGCTTTCAAACCCGGTCAACAAGGAGGGTTTCAATACTCATTTTCCTGAAATAGTCACCACAGCCATCGAGACGATGCAAGACCATTCGCGGCTTTATAACACTCTGGTCAGCCTGCCCTTGGCGCGACCTTTGGCGGGAGAAGCACATTTTATTTCCGGATTTGGTACGCGTTCCGATCCCTTTACCCGCCAACCGGCTTTTCATGCCGGTATTGATTTGAAACAAAATCCGGGTGCGGCCATTTTATCGACCGGCAACGGCATTGTGATCCATGCAGGTCAGGCCGATGGTTATGGCAATATGGTCGAGGTCGCCCATGCAGACGGTGTCAGCACACGTTACGGCCATATGAGCCGGATCAGTGTCTCGGTCGGTGATCCGATTCGCACCGGCCAAATTCTGGGTGCTTTGGGCAATACTGGTCGCTCGACCGGCGCGCATCTGCATTACGAAACGCGCGTCCGCGATCAGGCTGTCAATCCGATCCCGTTTTTGCAAATGGGCGAACGGTTGCGAATTCTGGAACTCGGCAACGCCGGCAAGCAAATGTAAAACGGGATCAGTCGATGTCTTCGACGTCTGCCGTTGTGCCATAGACGCGCTGTTCAAGAGCCGCTTCGATGAACTGGTTGATGTCGCCATCCAGCACATCGCCCGGCGCGGAGGATTGCACGCCGGTGCGCAGGTCTTTGACCAACTGGTAGGGCTGCATCACATAAGAGCGGATTTGGTGACCCCAGCCGATTTCGCTTTTGGTCGCGTTATGGGCATTGGCTTTTTCTTCGCGCTTTTTCAATTCGGCTTCATACATGCGGGCGCGCAACATATCCCACGCTTTGGCGCGGTTTTTGTGCTGTGAGCGTTCCTGCTGGCAGGCTACCACGATACCGGTCGGAATATGGGTGATGCGCACGGCGGAATCGGTGGTGTTGACGTGCTGGCCACCCGCACCCGAGGCGCGGAAGGTATCGATCCGGCAATCGCTTTCGTTGATGTCGATCTGGATGCGGTCATCAATAACCGGAAACACCGAGACCGATGCAAAGCTGGTATGACGGCGCGCATTGGAGTCGAACGGCGAAATCCGCACCAGCCGATGCACACCCGCCTCGGTTTTCAGCCAGCCATAGGCATTGTGACCGCGGATCTGCAACGTAGCCCCTTTGATGCCGGCTTCTTCGCCATCGGCAATGTCCATGATTTCGACTTTGTAGCGGCGGCGTTCACCCCAGCGCGAATACATGCGCATCAGCATGCTGGCCCAATCTTGCGATTCTGTACCACCCGCACCGGAATGGACTTCGACAAAGCAATCATTCTGGTCGGCTTCGCCCGACAACAGCGTTTCGACCTGCTGGCGCACCAGATCGGTCTGAATAGCGCGGATAGCCTGTTCGCCCTCGGCAATGACATCCTGATCACTTTCGGCTTCACCCAATTCGATCAGGGTAATGGCATCGTCGAGATCAATCCCGATCTTGCGCATGGATCCGAGTTTTTCATCCAGCTCGGTGCGCTCGCGCATGATCTTTTGCGCGGCCTCTGTATCATCCCACAGGTTCGGGTCTTCGGCCTTCTCGTTCAATTCGGCCAAACGGCGCGTGGCCGCATCGACATCGAGATGCCGTTTCAAAACACCAAGCGATTGCCTGGCGGCATCAACGAGCGCTTCAATTTCAGCGCGCATGGCACTTACCCCTAAGGTCAGAGAAATCATATTCGACGAGCTGCACAATTCAGCGGCGAGAAGTAGCCGTTGAATGGCCCGCTGTAAACAACCCGTATCAGTAAATTCGACCTGTTCCCGTCCCTAAAGGACGATCAGGCTCGTTTGGCTGGCCGAACAAGCCACCCGAAGCCGGTACATCCATCGGCACCAGACCGGAATCACCGGGCGCGGTGCCGGGCTTGAAGGCCTCGATAATCCCGTCACTGTCGGTGCGATTGCCGGTGGCAGGATCAATTTTGACCAGTTTGATGCCCGCGGGGACGCGGAACGGTGTTGCAGGCTTGTCAGCCAGTGCCTGCTTCATGAATTCCTTGAAAATCGGCACGGCATAGGTCGCGGCCTGCGCCGATGCACCCAGTGATTGCGGGCGGTCATAGCCCAGATAGACGCCGACCGCGAGATCAGCCGAAAAGCCGACAAACCACAGATCCTTGGCATCATTGGTCGTGCCGGTCTTGCCCGCCAAAGGCTTGCCGACGTCGCGGATGCTCGCGCCGGTGCCGCGGATCACCACACCTTCCAGAATCGAGGTCATTTGGAAGGCTGTTAACGGATCAATTATCTGCTCGCGCGCGTCCACCAGCGAGGGCTCGGACTGGTTGTCCCATTTGGCTGCAACGCAATTGTCGCAAGCCCGGTTGTCGTGGCGGAAAATGGTTTTGCCGTAGCGGTCCTGAATCCGGTCGATCAAGGTCGGGCGTATCCGTTTGCCGCCATTCACAAACATGCCATAGGCCGCTGTGATCCGCATCACGGTGGTTTCCCCTGCCCCCAGCGACATGGCCAGATAGGGCGGCAAATCCTCGTTGATTCCGAAACGGCGGGCGTAATCGGATACAATCGGCATACCGACATCCTGAGCCAGACGAACAGTCATCTGGTTTTTTGAATGTTCGATACCATAGCGCAAAGTGCGCGGACCATGGGATTTGCGGTCGAAATTGGCAGGTTTCCATGTCTCCTGTCCCTCTTGAACCAGTTCGATCGGCGCATCCAGAATGATCGAAGCCGGCGTGTAACCGTTGTCGATCGCCGCGGCATAGACAAAGGGTTTGAAGGACGAACCGGGTTGACGCAGCGCCTGCGTGGCGCGGTTGAATTTGGATTTATCGAAAGAGAAGCCTCCCGCCATCGCCAAAACGCGGCCGGTATGCGGATCAAGAGCCACCAAAGCGCCGGAAATATCAGGCACTTGTTGCAAGCGATAGCGGTCCGTCTGTCCCTCTTGTGAGACATAGATGACATCGCCCTTCTGCACGAGCAGTTTGGGCAATTTTTTGGTCCAGCGCGCGCCATCGGCGTTGACCGTACCCATAATGCGCTCATTCGACAAAGAACCGTTTGCCTCGCGTTTGGGCTGCAAGCCGATGCGCAGATTGTCGCCGATGACATCGACCACAACGGCCAACCGCCAAGGCTGGACATCGTTGAGGCCGATGACTTCAGAGAGTGCCAATCCCCATTCCTTGGCAGTCAGATCGACCTGTTGAACGACCCCGTGCCAGCCTCGCGCCTCGTCAAACCGCACAAGGCCATCGGCCAGCACGCGGCGGGCTTTGACCTGCATTGCAGGATCAAGCGTGGTGCGCACAGACAAGCCGCCTTCATACAGTCCCTTTTCACCGAAACGGCTTGCGAGTTCGCGCCTTACATCTTCGGCAAAATAGCCTGCAGCCATGTTGTTGGGGGACACGGTACGCAGATTGACGCCCAAAGCTGTCTTTTTGGCACGGTCGCCTTCCTCATGGCCGACATAGCCATTCTCGACCATCCGGTCGATCACATAATTACGACGGGCAATGGCGGCTTCCTGGGCACGGAAAGGGTGATAGTTGTTCGGGCCTTTGGGCAGAGCCGCCAGATAGGCCATCTCAGGCAGTGTCAGTTCGTTGACGGCCTTGTTGAAATAGTTGAGCGAGGCGGCTGCCACCCCGTAATTGCTCAGACCCAGATAGATTTCATTGAGATAGAGTTCCAGAATCCGCTCTTTTGTATAGGCCTGCTCCAGCCGCAATGCGACGAGCATTTCCTTGATTTTACGCGAGAAACTGTCTTCGTTGGTCAACAAAAAGTTTTTGGCGACCTGCTGGGTAATGGTTGACGCCCCTTGGGCGCGCTGTCCCGGAGCTTTCTTGAACAAAAAGACCACGGCGCGCGCAATGCCTTCGACATCGACACCCGGATGCTTGTAGAAATTTTTGTCTTCGGCAGAAATAAAGGCTTCCTTCAACCGGTCGGGAATGGCGTTGTTGGGCAGGAACAAGCGTCTTTCGCGGGAATATTCGGCCAGAAGCGAACCGTCGCCGGCATGGATGCGGGTGGTGACCGCAGGCTGATAAGTAGCCAATTGGGAATAATCTGGCAGGCTTTGCGAAAAATGCCAGATGACCACAGCGGCGACGGCAGCACCGATCGCCCCCAGAATCGCCGAGAGTGTAAAAAGCCAACCAAAGAAGCGCAGCAGGTGCCGCATCATGTCCGTCTGTCTCACTGATCGGGCGGTTGTCCAAATCCGCACCTTGCCGTCCGGAAAAAAAGAAACCGGGCCGATAAAACCGCATCTTATAGATCCGCACTTTCTGCGCCGATAGAGGCAAAGCCCCGCTCTGCACATTTTTACCCAAATCAATACAGATCCGTGGAGCTTTTAAGACGCAATCGCGGCAAAATTTGGCCCGTTCTCAATGCGGCAACACACCTTGCGGCTCGCCGGCCTGTTTTGCCGCAAAAAATCGGTCGATGGCATCGGCAATATCACCGGTCATTTTTTCTCTGAAACCGCCGTCCGACAATTTGCTGATATCGGTCTTGCTGGAGAGATAGCCCAGTTCAAGCAGAACAGAAGGCACATCGGGAGCGCGCAATACCCTGAATCCGGCCGAACGATGCGGGTTTTTATTCATCACCTGCCCAGAAGCCTCCATCCGCCCCAGCAAAGTGCGGGCAAACAGCGCGGAATGGCTGCGGGTTTCACGCCGCACCAGATCGTCCAGAATATCACTGATATCCTCGCGGGCGGCAACGGAATAGGCTCCTGCCATGGCATCGGCGCGGTTTTCACTCTCTGCCAGATTGGCGGATTCCGCATCGGTGGCTTTTTCAGAACCGGTATAAACCGTAAAGCCATGCACCTCGGTGGCCGTCGCCAGACGGTCGGCATGGATCGACACAAACAGGCTGGCATTGCTGTGCCGCGATATCCGCACCCGCTCGTCCAGCGGCACAAACACATCGGTGTCGCGCGTCATCATCACACGATAGTGTCCGCGGCTTTCCAGCAAGGCTTTGAGATTCTTGGCAAAAGCCATCACCACATCTTTTTCGGCAATATTGTTGAGTCCCACCGCCCCCGTATCAGGCCCTCCGTGGCCGGGATCGAGCATGATCAAGGGACGCCGATCCGCAGTTTTGGCTTTGCTATTGGCTTGGCTAATGGCTTGCGGCGCAACACTCTCTGCCCCTTCTGCCGGTTTGTCGGTGGTCAACATGAGACTGCGTTTTGCAAATTCGGCCTCTTGCGCCTTCATCGCGAACAAAGACGGCTCGACAGCCTTGATCTCGATGCTGAATTCGCGCGCAAACCCGCTGGCGACCATCTGTGTGGAAATCTTTCCTGCCAAAGCAGGTGCGGCAAGATCGATGACGATACGGGCTCTATCGGCCCCCAAAAGCCCATAGCGCACCATTTTGACCAATGGCGTTCTGGCCGATTTGAACGCGGGCGGTATCTGGAAATTGACGGCAGGCAGATCAATGATCAGCCGGTCGGGGGCCTGCATCGGGTAAATATCGACATCGACTTTATGGGTCAGTGTCACGGTCAGCACAGAAACGGAACGGTCCCCTTCCAACCGCGCCTCCAGCGCGACGGGCTGTTTGCCGACAGTCTGGGCAATCGCCGGAGCCACATAAGCCACCATCCCGGCGCACAGAACAACCATAGGCCATCGCGCCGCATTCCGAAACGGCAAGCGCGGTATGACATTCCTTGAACGGCTGGAAAACAGACGCAATCGGCCAATCCTTGTTGAAAAAGCCATTCTTTCTATCCTGCCCGACTTTATTCGCAAAGGCCCGTCGGCGGGCTTACTGCCATCAAGACGGACAAGGCAGACGGGAATCGCTTGCCAAGTCCGCCGCACAAGCGTTAAGGTAATATGGTTGTGACTGACAATATGATCAACCGGTTGAAGAAGTGATCAGAACTGCTGATCCGCCTCCTCCGGTCCGGTTCCCGACAGCGGAACCCTTATCGCACGGAAGCAACACTCTTATCAGGGTTTCCGCTTGTTTGGCGGCTCCTGTAAGTCTTTTCCGACGCAAAACAGGGTCATGATTGATCCTGT
>Ga0214921_10011414_pt1 | contig 10800 bp, 9 predicted proteins | sample LL1505_MetaG_FD_177992 | JGI IMG/M metagenome (GOLD analysis project Ga0214921, IMG submission 177992) | Freshwater microbial communities from Lake Lanier, Atlanta, Georgia, United States - LL-1505 | ecosystem: Environmental > Aquatic > Freshwater > Lake | place: USA: Georgia | collected 2015-05-28
TAAAGAATTTGACATTAAAAATGGATCAATTTTTGGTTTTCAAATTATCTTAAACAATATTCCAGTTATCAATAAGCAGAATACAGAAAAGAAAATTAAATATTTAGTTTCGAATTTTCAAAAAATTGAAAGAGATTTTGCGTTTATTATCGATAAAAAATTTGAAGCAGAAAAAATTATTAACTTGTTACTTAATGTAGATAAAAAACTAATAAAAAAAATAAGAATATTCGATATTTTTCAAGGAGGAAATATTGAAAAGAATAAAAAATCTGTAGCTTTGAATTTATTAATTCAATCACAAGACAAAACGTTAAACGATAAAGAGATCGATGAATTAAGTAACAAAATAATTCAAACAATGCAAAAATCTTTTGATGCAACATTAAGATCCTAAATGTCTGTACAAGAAAATATAAGAAATTTTGCAATTATTGCCCATATCGACCACGGGAAATCTACTTTTGCAGATAGATTAATTCAAAAATGTGGAGGTCTTACAGAACGTGAAATGACAACTCAAGTCTTGGATTCAATGGATTTAGAGAAAGAAAGGGGAATTACTATAAAAGCTCAAACAGTTAGATTGAATTATAAATCAAAAAAAGAAGGTAAAAATTACATATTAAATATTATTGATACACCAGGCCATGTTGATTTTAGTTATGAAGTAAACAGGTCGCTTGCTTCATGTGAAGGATCCTTGCTTATTGTTGATAGTACTCAAGGTGTGGAAGCTCAAACTTTAGCAAATGTTTATCAGGCCATGGATAATCATCATGAGATTATAACAGTTTTAAATAAAATAGATTTACCAGCATCAGACATTGAGAGAGTAAAAAAGCAAATCGAGGATGTTATAGGGATTGATACTTCGGACGCTTTGACAGCCTCCGGAAAAACAGGAGAAGGGGTAGATGAAATATTAGAAGCAATAGTTGAAAGACTTCCTGCCCCAAGAGGAAATAAAGATTTGCCTTTAAAAGCGTTATTAGTTGATAGTTGGTATGACAGTTATTTGGGAGTAGTTATATTGGTTAGAATACTAGATGGAGCAATAAAAAAAGGAATGGAAATTTTATTGATGTCGACTAACACAAGACATCCAGTTGAAAGAGTTGGTGTATTTACTCCTAAAGCAGAAAATAAGGAATACCTAGGACCTGGAGAAATTGGTTTTATTGTTACAGGTATCAAAGATCTCTCAGATACTAAAATTGGAGATACAATAACGGATTATTCGAATCCAATAAAAGATCCGTTACCAGGATTTAAACCTAGTAAGCCAGTTGTATTTTGCGGATTATTTCCAGTTGATAGTACAGAATATAACTTATTAAGAGATAGTCTTGCAAAATTAAAGTTAAACGACTCAAGTTTTGTTTATGAACCTGAGAATTCCGCTGCTTTAGGATTAGGTTTTAGATGTGGTTTTTTAGGACTTCTTCATCTTGAAATTATTGTTCAAAGGTTAGACCGCGAGTATAATTTAAATTTAATTACCACAACACCAGGTGTTGTTTATAAAATTAGTAAGCACGATGGCACAGTTATGGATCTTCAAAACCCCGCTAATATGCCAGAACCAAATTTTATTAAATCTATTAATGAACCATGGATTAACGCAACAATAATTCTTCCAGAAGAATACTTGGGTTCAATTATGAAATTATGCGAAGAAAAAAGAGGCAAACAAAAGAGTTTGAGTTATTCAGGAAATCGTGCAGTTCTATCTTATGAATTGCCATTAAACGAAGTTGTTTTTGATTTTTACGATAAGATCAAATCTATTTCTAGCGGTTATGCGAGTTTTGACTATGAGTTGAGCGACTATAGAGAAGGTGATTTGATTAAATTATCCATACTAGTAAACGAAGAAATGGTTGACGCATTGTCTATGGTTATCCATAAAGATTTTGCCGTAAGACAAGGAAGGTTAATGTGCGAAAGATTAAAAGACTTAATACCAAGACACCAATTTCAAATACCAATACAAGCGGCTATAGGTGGCAAAGTTATAGCAAGAGAAACAATATCTGGTTACAGAAAAGATGTTATTAGTAGAATTCACGGTGGAGGAGCGAGAGACAGAAAGAAAAAACTTTTAGAAAAACAAAAAAAAGGAAAAGCTAGAATGAGGCAGTTTGGTAGCGTTGATATTCCCCAAGAAGCTTTTATTGAGGTTTTAAAAATTAATAAGAATGAATAATTATGAAAATAATAGATTGTTTTAATTATTTTGATGAAGATAAAATTTTAGAATTAAGATTAAATATTTTAAATAATTATGTGGATCAATTTGTTATAGTAGAAGCAAAAGAAGATCACCAAGGTAAAAAAAAAAAACTAAATTTTAACATTAAAAATTTTAAAAAATTTGAAAAAAAAATTAATTATATAGTTCAAGAAAAAATTGAAATTGATAAAAATTTAGTAATTAAAAAAAATTGGGCAAAAGATCATTTACGCGATCAATCGCAAAGAAATTATATTATAAATGGAATTAAAAATGTAGATGACGAAGACTGGGTTATAATTTCGGACATAGATGAGATACCCAATCCAAAAAATATTCATTTTTTCAATCCAAAAAATAAATTTGCTTTTTTTAAGCAGAAATTTTTTTATTATAAATTTAACCTACTAAATATAACTGCACCCTTTTGGTTTGGTTCAAGAATTTGTGTTAAAAAATATTTGAAATCTCCACAATGGTTAAGAAGTTTTAAAATAAAGAAAAGAACAATTTTAAACAAATTAGGTTTTTTTAATTATCAAATAATAAATAATGGTGGTTGGCATTTTTCTTTTATTAAAACCCCAGAGCAAATTATTAAAAAAATAGAAGCTTTTGCTCATAGCGAGTTTAATATTAAGGAATTTAAAAATAAGGAGAAAATTTTAAAAAAAATTAAAAATAACGAGGATTTATTTGATAGAAATATTTCTATAAAAAAATAGATTTAGATAACTCTTTCCCAGATTATTTAGTTAAGAATAAGAATTTATACAAAAGGTGGATAATTTAATTGGAGAGATGGCCGAGTGGTTGAAGGCGCCCGCTTGGAAAGCGTGTATACTGTTAAAGGTATCAAGGGTTCGAATCCCTTTCTCTCCGCCAATATATTCTTATAGTCTCAGATTATTTTTATTAGTATCGTAAAAAAAAATCGGCCATTCCTTTACAGTTGTGTACTTGTTGAACCAGTAAGAAAGATACCTTTCGGCTAAAAAAGCGTAGATCCTTATTTCATGCCAAGCACTTAAATTAAAACCAAATATATTTTCACATTTTTTAAGCCAAGGAAAAACAGATTTGTAATATTCTTTTATTATGTTTTTTGACCTACATATAAACATATTTTCTTTATTAAAAGACTGGTTGTTAATAAAAATTCTAAAATCATCCCTTTCTTTTTTTTCAAGAAGATTTATTGCTTTATCAATTTTTCCATTTCCATGAAAAATATCGAAGTGAAATTTGATTGTTGTCTGATTTTTTATAAAGGGTTGAAAATTATTTAAAATTGATTTTATCCCGCCATTTTTAATAATTTTGGAAAATTTTACTTTACCAAATGGAATTTTTTCAACTAGTATAGTTTCGTAATTAGACCAATCTTTACTAAGCTCTTGCAAAACATATTGTTTAAAATTTTGATTATTTATGATTTTACTCAATTCATTTGATGTTAAATCATTATTATTAGCCCAATATCTTCTATATGCACAAAACCCAATCCAGTTTTTTCGAGGTATATCATCAATCATATTTTTCCAAAACCAATAATGAAATGTGTATTCTCCATAATATTTATTTTTATTTGAAATATTTTGTCCAGTATTATCTCTTATCCATTCATCGCTGAAATTATTCTCACCAAGACCTACAGGTATGTAATTTATAGTTTTAAGATTACTCAAGTGCTTTGGATAGAGTGATAGACAAAACATAGAAAGATTTTTCATTATTCTATTTTTGTAATTTATATAACAGAAAATCTTCTAAATTTTTTTTATCATTCCAGTAAGGAAAATTTTTCAATTTTTTATTATAATTAGTAAATTTTTCAGAGGATAAATATTTTACTTTAATTTTTTTTTTTAATTTTTTATTTAATGAATCAATAATTTTTTTAATTTTAGTAAATTTTTGATTTTTTATACAATATTCACCTTCTTTAATTTTATTAAAAATTATCATCTCTATGGCCAGCATTAGACTTTCGATATGAACAAAGTTCATTATTAAATTTTTAGATATAATTTTCATATTTTTGTTTTGTAAATACTTTTTAATTATCGTGGGTATAATTTTTTTTCTTTTGTCATTATCTCCATATGTTTCGTATAATTTTAAATCATAGAATTTGATTTTTGGATTATATTTTTTATAAAATTCCTCTATTTTTTGAAATGAAAATTTTGTAATAGCATAAAAGTTTTTAGGAGAAAAATAATTACCGTGAGAGTATTCCATCATGCTTCCAAAATTAATAAATTTCTTAATTTTTTTTTTAAGAGTTTCTAAAATAACTGAGCAAAAAATAATGTTAGTTTGAATAAGATTTTGAATAGTTTTTATATTATTCTTAGTCGAATAATAAGTTGCGCAGTTTATAACTGTATTAATCTTTATTTTTTTTAATTTTTTTTCTAATTCGTTAAATTTTTTATAAAAGATCGGAAAATAATTTTTATTTTTTTTTAATTTTTTAATATATTTATTATTTTTATTTTTTTCTCTTAAAATATCGTAAATATAAATCTTTTTTTTTAATAATAAATTAACAATATGTGAACCAATAAATCCTGTTGAGCCAGTTATGAGAATTCTTTGTTTCAATTTCTAATTTAGAAGTCTATTTTTATATAAAGCAAAAGACAAATTATTCTTATCTTTTGCAGATATTTTTGGTTTTTTTATTGGCCATTTTATTTTTAGATCTTTATCACACCAATGAATACCTACTTCATGTTTTTTAGATCGGTAGTTATCACATAAGTAATAAATGATATTTTCTTTATCCAAACTTAAAAATCCATGCGCACATCCTCTTGGAACAATTAATGATCTTGGATTGTTAGCTGACAGTGTTATTGAAAAACTTTTACCAAACGTTTTTGAATTTTTTCTTAAATCAACTACTACATCAAATATTTTCCCTTTTAAAACAGTGACTAGTTTTGCTTGTAAAAATTTTGATTGTAGATGTAATCCCCTTAAAACATTTTTTTTGGATTTTGACAAACAACCAAAAATAAAACGTTTCTTTATTAATTTTTGTTTAAAAACTTCTCTAAAAAATCCTCTTGAGTCATAAAAATTTTTTGATTGTAAAATTTTTAGTCCAGGAATTTTTGTATTTACTATTTTCATTTAATTAAATTATTTAAATATTGAGAATATTCACAGTTCCCATAAAATTTTATTGACCTTCTGATATTTTTTTTGGAGATCCATTTATTTATATACGCAATTTCTTCTAAACACCCAATTTTTAAACCTTGTCGTCTTTCTATACTGGAAATAAACTGAGCTGTATCATTTAGATTCTGAACGCTTCCAGTATCTAGCCATGCACTTCCACGTCCCATAAATTCTGCATTGAGATTTCCTTCTTTAAAATATTTTTTTATTAAATCTACTATTTCAAGTTCATTTCTTTTAGATGGTTTTAATTTTTTTGATAAATTTACAACTTTTTTATCGAATAAATAAAAACCAGTGATTGCTAATCTTGATTTTGTTTTTTTTGGTTTCTCTAAAATATTTTTAATTTTATTATTCTTGTCTAATTCTATTATCCCATAATCCGAAGGATTGTTAACAGTATAGGTAAAGATTGTGGCGCCACTGTTTTCTTGAATTTTTTCTTTAATTCTATTTGTAAAACCTTGGCCATAAAAGAAATTATCCCCTAGAATCAAGGCAACGCTTTGATTTTTTATAAATTTCTCTCCAATTATAAACGCCTCAGGAAGTCCATTTGGTCTTTTTTGTTCTTTGTAAGAAATTTTAATTCCAAGATTTTCTCCATTTCTAAGAATTTTTTTAAATAAACTAGTTTCCCCTTTATTAGTGATTATAAGAATATCTTTTATTCCAGCTAGCATTAGCACTGAAAGAGGATAAAAAATTAGAGGCTTGTCATACAAGGGAAGAAGTTGTTTATTTAAAACTTTTGTCAACGGACTTAGTCTTGTTCCTCTGCCGCCAGCTAAGATAATCCCTTTTTTAATCATATTTTTAATCCTATTCGATATTTAAAGTCTTTATTCTTAAAATAGTTATCTTTGAATTTATTTATGTACCAAATAATTGTTTCATTTAATCTTTCATCAAAGCTTGATTTGCATTTCCATTTTAATTTATTTTTAATTTTTGATGAGTTTATGCAATAACGCAGATCATGTCCTGGTCTATCCTTAATAAAGTATATTTTATTTTTTATATTTTGATTATGGATTATTTTCTTAAAATTTAATATTATTTTTTTAGCGAGCTGAACATTATTTAGTATTGTTCCGCTACCGATATTATAATTTTCTCCGATAACTCCTTTTTCTGCAATTTTAATTAGGGCGTTACAGTGGTCCTCAACATAAATCCATTCTCTTATATTTTTTCCTTTTCCATAAATTGGAATGGGTTTACCATTTATTATATTATAGATAATTGTTGGAATTAATTTTTCCGGATATTGATTTGGTCCGAAATTATTACAGCAATTAGTTATAATTGCTGGAATTTTATAAGTTCTAATATATGATTTTATTAATAAATCTCCGCTCGCTTTTGAAGCTGAGTATGGTGAACTAGGATTGTAACGGTCTTCTTCTTTCGATTTATGATTTTTTTTTATATCACCATACACTTCATCAGTTGAAATATGTATTAATCTAATTTTTTTTTTATAATTTTTAATTGATTCAAGAAGATTAAAAACTCCAAGAATATTACTTTCAATAAATTTCTTTGGTCCATCGATTGATCTATCCACGTGAGTTTCTGCTGCAAGATTAAAAATAATAGTTGGATTGTATTTTTTTAAAATTTTATTGATAAAAATTTTATTATTAATATCTTGTTTATAAAATTTGTAATTTTTTATCTTAGAATCAACATTTTTAAAATTTGAAGCATATGTTACTTTGTCTATATTAATAACAAAGTATTTTTTTTTTAGAATATTAATAAGATTGCTTCCTATAAATCCTAATCCTCCAGTAACAATAACTTTTTTCATGTTTTACGCTTTAACGTTTAAAAATATTTTATATATTTATTACAAAATACTTTATAGCTTAAATTAATGAATAATTTTAAAAAAAATATTACCTTTGTGATAGTTTCTTTTCGAAGTGGACATATAATAGAAAAATGCATTAAAAGTATTAATCCTCATATTAAAATTATTATTGTCGAAAATTCATGCAATACTTATGTTAAAGATTATCTTGAAAATAAATTTTTAAATGTCGAAGTTATTATTGCTAAAGAAAATTTAGGATATGGAAAAGCTAATAATCTTGGAATATCTAAAGTTAAAACACAATACGCTTTTATATTAAATCCAGATGCAATTTTAGGAGAAAATTGCTTAGCAGAACTTTGTAAAGCCCAGCTTTCATTAAAAGATAATTTTGTAATTTTAGCTCCAAATCTTTTAAATAATTATGGTTATTTTTTAAATCAGAAAAATAATTTAAAAAAAGAAATATTAGAAGTAGACTACGTAAAAGGCTTTGCAATGTTAATAAATTTAAAAAAAATCAATCTTAAAGAGCTATTTGATGAAAATTTTTTTTTATTTCTTGAAGAAATAGACCTTTGTAAGAGAATCAAAAATAAAGGAGGAAAAATTTTTGTTGTTCAAAATTCAAAAATTAAACATTTAGGCAAACAAGCTTCAGAAAATATTTTAAATATTGAACTATGCAGAAACTGGCATTGGATGTGGTCTTTGTTTTATTATAATTATAAGCATTTTGGAGTTTTGGCTGCATACAGAATTACCATTAGTAAATTTTTTTCATCATTATTAAAATTATTTTTTTCTTTGATATTCTTTAATAAAAAAAAAATCTTAATCCATTATTATAGATTGAATGGTTTATTTAATGCTTTTCTAAGAAGACCTTCATGGCTTAGACCAGATAATATCTAATGAAGCTTATAAAATTCTTTAAGTAAATTAATAATTCTAAAATCTGAATTCATAGTGGAATTAATTTTATTTGTAGCGTAGGAAATGCCAACTCCTAGAATTGGGTCAGCAAAACCCAAAGATCCACCCCAACCATTATGACCAAAAGATTCTTTATTCTCTCCAAATAACCATCCACCACGAAGTATTAAGCCAATCTCAGTCCATCTAATTGGCAGCATTAAACTTTGATCAGTTCTGCTGATACTTTCAGTTAGACATTTTCTAATTGATGATTTGGATAGTAAAATATTTTTTTCTAATATTAAGTCATTTACAAATATATCATAAATTTTAGCAATAGATCTTGCGTTTCCGTGACCATTCATTGAAGGAATTTCAGCAGTCTGCCAATTTTCTTTATTATAAGAATTTATTTCATGTTTAGGATTGTTAAATGCATTAAATTCAGATGAAGATTTACATTTTTCTTTATCTTCGTAGAGAAAGGCAATATTTGGTAATTGATTTTTGGGAGTTCCAATAAAAAAATCTAATCCTATTTTTTTGGATAATAATTGAGAGACCAGTTCCCCTAAACTTTTTTTTGTCGTTTTTTTTATAATTTCACCGATTAAAAATCCGTGTGTTTTTGCATGATAATAAGTTTTTTCGCCACATTGATGATCTGGTTCTTGATTTTCCAAAATATTTATTATTTTATTCCAATCCAAAAGATCTTCCTGTGTAATCTTTTCTTTAAATCTATAGAGCCCAGATTGATGAGACAAAATATGTTTTAGTTTGATTTCTCTTTTGTTACTTTGTTTAAAAGCCTCCCAATAATAAGAAACAGATTTTTCTAAATCTAAAATGTTTTGATCAATTAGAATCGAAACAATAATTTCGTAAATTCCTTTTGTCGTTGAAAATACATTTACGATAGTATTTTCTTCCCAATTCTTATTATTTTTATTTTTAAAACCACCATGCAGATCTATTAATGGTTTTCCTTCTTTATAAATTGCAAAAGAAGCACCAATTTCTTCTTGTTTTAAGAAGTAACTTTCAAATATTTTTTTAACAGGATTATATTTTTCTTCACAATAACCATTTATCATTTTTAAAATGATAAATTGAAAGCAAAGTTTTTCCCAAGACTAAGCTTCAGATCTTGACAGAATCTGGCCGCTTCCGCACCATCAATTATTCTATGATCATAAGAGAGAGATATTGGCATCATTGCTCTTGCTACAAATTCTCCATCAATAAAAACTTGTTTTATTTCTGTTTTTCCTATTCCAATTATTGCTACTTCTGGATTATTAATAATCGGAGTAAAAAAACTTCCGCCAATCCCACCCAAACTAGAAATTGTCATTGATCCTCCAAAAAATTCTTTTTTATCTATTTTAAGCTCTTTACTTAGTTTACTAATTTTTCTAAGTTCATTACTTAAAGTAAGGAGATCTTTTTGATTTACATTTCTAATTTTTGGAACCATTAAACCATGAGGTGTATCAACAGCAACTCCAATATGAAAATATTTTTTATAAATAATATTTTCACCAGTAGACTCAAGCGAGGAATTAAAGTTCGGGTATTTTATCATACCATTAACTAATGCTTTCATAATAAAAGCAAGAGGAGTGATAGTAATTTTTTCTTTTGTATTAAGGTCTATTAAATTTTTTCTAAAGCGTTCCATATCCGTAACATCAATTTCATCAAATTGAGTTACATGAGGAATTTCATTCCAGGCTTTAACTAAATGTGGACCTGATAGTCTTTTAATTCTTGGTATTTTTTGTATATCAATCTCACCAAATTCCCCGTGTTCATAGGGGAACTTTTCTTCTTTTGTTTCTATTTTTTTTATTATCTCTTCTTTGCTAACTTTATTATTTAAAGTGCCTTTAATAAATTTTTTAATATCTTCTTCAAGAATTCTTCCTTTTCTTGCGCTTCCATCAACTAACTGAATATCAACACCCAACTCTCTAGCAAATTTTCTTATTTTTGGACTTGCGCTTTTTATACTTTGATATTCATCACTATCTTGAATTGTATTTTCTATAATTATTTGTTTTTTTATTTCTGTTTCTAAAGTTTGATTAAGAATTTCCGCAATTGAATCTCCAGCTTTAACTTGTTGACCTTTTTTTAGTATTATATTTTTAACGATTCCTGATATTGGTGATGGAATTTCATAGGCACTGTCATCATCCTCAATTAGTAATGCTATTTGATCAATTTTAATGGATTGGTTTTTTTTTAGAAAAATTTCAGAAATAATTAATTTTTTAGTAGTTCCAAGCGTTGGAATTTTTAATAAAGTTGTATCATTTGAAGCTTTATTTTCTTTTTGTATTTCAATTTTTTTGCTTTCGGATTTCTTTTCTTGGATTAATTCATCAGAATTTATTTCTATTTCACCTATTTTATCTCCTTCAGAAATTTTATCTCCAACTTTAACTTTAATAATTTTGATTTTACCAGAAAACTGAGAGGGAACTTCAACGCTTGATTTGTCACTTTCTAAAGTAACGATCCCATCATTCTTTTTTATATTTTGATTTTCTTTTATAAGAACTTCTATAATTTCTACACTCTTAAAATTACCAATATTAGGAACTACTAAATCAACAAT
>Ga0214921_10011415_pt1 | contig 10800 bp, 13 predicted proteins | sample LL1505_MetaG_FD_177992 | JGI IMG/M metagenome (GOLD analysis project Ga0214921, IMG submission 177992) | Freshwater microbial communities from Lake Lanier, Atlanta, Georgia, United States - LL-1505 | ecosystem: Environmental > Aquatic > Freshwater > Lake | place: USA: Georgia | collected...
AGGTCATATAACCGTAACAAAAATTGATATTAAAGATAATATTAAATTAACAACTGTCAAATATAGACAAATATCAAACCTAGAAGACCTTAAACGGGAATATAAAAAACGTATAGACAAGGGAGTATTACAGATTACAGAAACAGATATTTCCGATTGTTAATTTCCTGAAATTTTGGTTTGAATATAAGATTCATTATATTCAAATACATATTACGACTGGACTTTTAAAGCAAATTATATATAATATATGTATTAATTACAAATGCTATACTTAATAGAATAATGTCATATTTATTTTCAATAAAAACTACTCTATTCAATAGAAATATATCATATATAAAAAGTGTTATAAATAATACTATGAAAAAATACAGCATTTCTATAAATTAAAATAAAAAAGATAAAAAAATCATTTTTAAATATGTAGATTATAATAAATGCCAAAATTAAGATCTAGACGTAAGTCTTCAAAGAGAAAAAGTGTAAGGAGAAAAAGTGTAAGGAGAAAAAGTGTAAGGAGAAAATCAAAGTCCAAGAGAAAGACTTCAAAGAGAGTATCAAGAAAGAGATTATCAAAGCTAGAATGTTTAGATTTATTGAAGTCTAAGATAGGTATAAATATGAGAGAGTTTCCTAATAGAAAACAAGCAATAGCAGTGTCTTATAGTCAAGTAAAAAAATATCAACCAAGTTGTTCTAGATTTTTCAAATAGGTTATATAATTTAAATATACAGATAATCATATAAAAATGGAAAATTATGATAAAAAGCTTGAAAAGATGATTGAGGTGGTTACTAGATTAAATTTATGGGATTGGTTGAGGGACTTTAAACCAGATGAAAATAGTGGAAATATGTTTGGTAATAGTCCTGAAGTAGGCCTAATATATAGAGAAGTAGTAAAAGACGGTCATAGTGGTATCTCATTTTTATATTGTTTAATGGAAACCAGCTATATAGCAAAGATCGGGCTAGAAGAATATTATAAAGTTAAATAATTTAATTCTAATCTAAAGAATTAAATATATAAATATATAAGGCAATGTCAGCTTTAAAAAAGAGAAAATTAAGTGAGTCATTGAAAAAGGTAATAGCATCAGAACAGGAATGGAAATGTAAGTCATGTCAAGACACATTGCCACCATCATATCAAGTAGATCATATAATACCTCATTCAATAAGTCAAAATGATAATAAGGATAATTTAGTTGCTCTATGTGCTAACTGCCATTCAGTGAAAACGCAAACAGAGTTAAAACGTATAACTTCATTTAAAAAATTGAGGAAGTTTTCACCTGATTGTGATGTATGCTGGTTCTGCCTTCAGAGTTATCAAGATACTCATGTATGTAATTCAGTAGATAGGGATTCAGGTAATTACATATTGAGAGATATTGATCTTGTGCTAAAGAAGTATAAGGCTGCTGTGAATACATTTGATGAAATATGTAATAGGTATTCTTATATACCGGCAATAATGAAAGAGGAAGAAGGAATAGATGTAGCAAAGATGTGTTCTAAAATGACTAAAAAATTGAATGGAAACGAAGAAATAAGTAAAGATATAGAAAAGCTAGAGATAAATACAGAAAAAATATTAGAAATAAAGATAGACAATGATTGTATAACGGTTGGGTCATTTTTTACAAAACTTGATGAATCAACAAATCCTTCAAGTATAGCAGAAGCTGTTAAAATAGCGACTAATCCTAAACGTAATGCTAATTATGGTAAATATACTAGAGTAAAGATATTGTTAAATATAAACAGACAGGATTTGGAAGGATCCGAAGAGTGCGCCAACTATATTTTGGAATTATTACCAGGGTTGTTGGACCCGAAATTATTTAAGAATGTTGATGATGTTGATTATGAAATAGAGATATAAAAACTTCTTTTATATATAATATTTTAAAAATATATTATATATAAATAAAAAATATGGATACAAAAATCAAAAAGCTTCAAAAAAAGTCTGCGGTATCAAAAAAGTCTGTAGTTGAAAAGAAGAGACCAAAAGATCTTAAAACTACTGTTAAAGATATAGATCAAAAAGCTAAAAATAATGAGGAGATTAGATTATTTTTCGCTAGTATGAATTTAGACGAATATCCAAATGTAACTGGATTGGGTGAGTTAAAGGCTAAATTTCAATATTTCTTTAAGAGACTAGGGGATCTTAAAATAAGTCTTCAAAGACAATATATTACAGAGTTATTAGAGCAGGAGGATGTGGATGCTTTTGAATTTCTTGAAGAATTTTCAAATAGTAAAAATTTGAAAGCTGTTGAAGAAGAAAGAATAAAAGAAGATGAAACTGTCTGGCAAAGACGAGGCAAGTTAATAGCTGACTTTTTTTCTGAAAATTTTGTAGTTGAAGATGATTATGAGAATGTAGAAGAGATTATGAAGAGATTTCCATATACTCAAAGGAGATTTCTAAAGGAGTTTAATATAATGCCAAAGGATTTGAAGAAGAGATATATAAGGGAGTTCATAGATCAAAATGAAATGAATGCTGGAGAATATTTGGAAAAATTTACAAAAGAAAATATTGATGGGATAAGGTATTTTATTAGAGACGGTTATGCTATAAAAAAAGATATTAGAGAATTATCAGGGGAAGAAGATGGAGAAGAAAGAGGTGAAGAGGTAGAGGAAGAAGATGAAGTAGAAGTAGGAGAAGATGGAGAAGTTCAACTAGATGATGATTATGATGAAAAGCAAGAGGAGAAGGTGTATGTAGAGAAAGATGAAGATGAAATGGATAAGAGTAGTTGGTATGTAGGATATGAATATGATGTAAATGAGCCAGATGTTGATGTAATGCCTACTATTAAAGTAGAAGAGGAGGCTAGAAGATATTTTTTTAGAGATTTAAATGTAGATGATCTTGAAGATGAAAAGTTGTTAAAGGAGTTGGAAAAGTTTAAGTCTTCTGGGTCGGGAGATAGATTTAATTATATTAATATTTTACTAAATTCTTTAGGTGTTAAACAGGTTAGAAGATATATCAACCAGTTTTTAGAACAGGATAAGGGTTCAATGGATTTTTTTTATGATTTTGTTAGACCACAAGATGCGGAGAATCCGGATGAAGTAGAAAAGATAAAGAAATTTCTTCGTGAAATATATCCACTACTAACAAAGAAGAAGCCAAATAAGGCTGAATTATCAAGAATAGCTAATGAGTTTAAAGAAGATCCAGACGCACCTATATCACGTAAAAAGTATATGCATACATTGTTATCGTTTCCAGATAATATAATTGAAAAGTATATCCCTAATTACTTGAACCGAGACCGTAAGAGTGGTTTATCACCCTATAAGAGTTTATTACTTTTTACAAATAGACCAGAGATTCAAAAATTGAGGCTAACACGTGCTGATGATACAATAGGAACTATAGGACCTATTAAGATGGGTTGGGTTTTAGTAGAGGAGGAAAAGAAGAGTTTTCCTGGTTTAAATAAGGGTATGATTGTTGAGAAGAAGGTAAAAGTTGTTGAGAGAAGAGAGAGTCCAGAGAAAGGAGTGTATTATGTTGATGAAGATGGAGAAGAGGTAAATAAAAAACTTGTAAAATTTACAACATTGGAAGATGCTGATGGAAAGCCTGTCTTAGATGAGATGTATAAATATGATAAAAATGGCCGAATGATAAAGGAAGAAAAATTGAATAGGAAATACATCCAGGATCCAAGTATGTTTTGTGTGCTTGATTTTAAAAATGCTCCTTGGTTGGGAAAGAGAGTGAAGAATATGTGGATAGTTTCGGATTCCGATTTGTATGTAGTGAAAGAGTATTCAAAGGAGTTTGGAGGAGTTAAATGGTATAGACCAGCTGCTAAAATGTTTGCTCTATTATGTAGTAGTGCGGCAAGAAAGCAAATTGGTAATGTATTAAAGATAGGAGATGTGTCATTTGAGATAGGATATGAATATGATATTGATACTGGTGCTGCAGGCGGAACAGATTTGGATATACAAGATGAGGAAAAGTTTAAAGATTTAAAAGAGTATTTTTTGAAAAAGAGTGAGAGTAAGAGAAAAAATATAGAGAACTTATTATCCCAAAAGGTAGACGATCGTTCTAAAGAAATTGGAGAGAAATTTTTAAGTGAAACTTTTAAGTTTGTAAATCGTGATGAGCTAGATTATATAAAAAATGTATCAAATTATATACTTGAAAAGAGTAATACAATAGGAGAGTATTTTAAGGAGATAGCAGATATACTTGTATATTTTAATAAGTGGATAGTGCAACAGGATAATAGTGTATTTATAACACAGTTTAAAGATGGTCATTATACTGCAAAAGCATTGGTAGATTTACCTGAGTCAATGAAGATGCCAACAGTGCTTAATAATGATCTATTTGATGATGGAAATCATATGAAGCAGAATGTGGTGTTATCGTTAAGGCATTTAAAAGGTGGTATTTTAGATAGATTATCAAATACATTATATAATTATTATTCGGATTTTTCTAAAGGTGATCTTACTATACCAGAAGATTTAACAATCTTTAATTTTGAAGAGTTATCACAGGAAGAAAAGAGAAATATATGTGAAAATAAGCATATATTTGAAGGATATTCTAACGAAGAATTTACAGTATATGAAGAAGATGGTAAATATTATTGTTTTCCAATAAGATTTTTATTAGAGAGATTTCCTCTAGATAAAATTAACCCTGAAACTAAAAAGCCATTTAATGAAATTTTTGTAAATAAGATTATGGCTATGATACCAGCGGCTGGTGGGGGAGTAGATGTTGATGAAGATATAGATGCGCAAAGAGTAGATGAAAGACAGGAACTTGTCGCGCCTGATTTATTAAAGATTCTTATAGATAGTGTAAAGAGACTAGATAAACAATTACAAGAAAAGATTCCTAAAAATGCTTTTGGTGGTGAAGATGACGACGATGACGACGATGACGACGATGATGACGATGATGACGATGATGACGATGATGACGATGAAGATGATGAAGATGATGAAGATGATGATGACGATGAAGACGATAAGAAGCAAGTAAAAGAACCTACGGATGTTAAAGAGGAGGCTAGTTCCGCATCTTTTTCATTTCCAGCAGATAAATTGTCTTGTGCTAATTGCGGGGAAGACATTAAAGATAAGACTATTCAAACTTATGTTCCAGTTGAGGGAAATCTTAAAGAGTCTTCTAAAATTTATTTTTGTAAGTATGATTGTTTAGAAAAGAAGGACTTGCCAAAAATTAAGAAGAGTAAATAAAAATTTATATAGTATTTGTCTATATAAATTTACACATTAGTAATATCATTTTCGTCAGAAATACTTCTTGATCTTTTTCTTATGTAGCATTTAGTAGAACAATATAGAATAGAAAAAAATGCTGCGACACCAGCAAAAAATATTGGTATTTCTTCATACATTATTTATATGATATAAATAATTATTTTTTTAAATATTTAAAATTTAGGTAAGTAGCCAGTAGAACTTTGTAGTGTAGTTGCGGCACACTTACTGAAAAACATGCTAAATAGGGCATAAGGAACTGTAAATAACATAGCCATTGTTACGTGCATTATTCTTTCTGGTCCTGGTGAGGTGCATTTAAGGGCGATATTAATAGAATATAATAAGATAAGAAATTCTAAACATAAGAATAATATAGCAATAGCCAAAAAAAACAATTCAAAACCTGAATTTATTCCAGCGCTTACTGGGTCAGCGTAATGTTTTGACTTACCAATATGTTTATATGTATCAGATCTTTTTTTTGAAAGCTGATATTTTTCCATTTGGTTTTTCAATATTGTAGAAGAAATCAACATTTTTATATTAAATCAAGAGATTAAAAAGAAATTAATTTTGTTGTTTTTATAATATTTTGTATATAAAAAATATAGTTTAAATATAAGTATATTTACTTTAAAATGGAATTAAAACTAGAAAAGTATTCATATGTGGAACTTAAAGAATTGGCGGGAAAAATGGAGTTACAAATAAAGAAGACAAAGAAGGAGATGATGGATGATATATTAGATGCTTTTAATCAGTATGAAAAGTATAAGACTAAAAAGTTTGATAAATATAAGAGGATAAAAAAGTTAGGAGATAAGGGTAAGGATGGGTTAGTATATTTAGTAGAGTGTGATAATAAAGAGTATGCTATGAAGACTTTTAGAGAAAATAGATCGTCAGCGCTTATAAAGAAGGAGGCTGAGTTACAGAAGAAAGCGGCAGAGGTTGGAATATCACCTGGAGTAATTGCGGTGAATACAGTTTTTAATTATATAGTTATGGAGTTAATGGATAAAAATTTATTGGATATAATGAAGAAGCAGAATAAAATGTTAAAAAAGAATCAGCAGATACAGTTGATACGTATTTTTAAAAAGTTGGATGAGATAGGAGTATTTCATTCCGATCCAAATCCTCTTAATTTTATGGTAAAAAATCGTAAGATGTATGTAATTGATTTTGGGTTTGCGACTAGTATAGATACAAATGTGATAAAAAAGTATGGAAAGACACCTAATCTTTCATTGATGACATTGGGATTTATTTTAAAATTAAAGGATCTTGGATGTCCTAGGGAGTCATATCAGTATATGATGGAATTTTTAGATAAGGGTAAGTTGGCTGAGTTTGGTATTATTTGATAAAAAATGTCAATATAAATATAGTTAAAATTTTATTGGTATAATTATAGTGAATAAATGTAAAGTTGTGTATTTTTTATTATTAGAAAAAATAAAATGATTTTAAAGACTAGAGGTTTTATAATAAAACAAAATAATATGTCCCTGCGAAATATAAATGAATATGTAACGAAGTTTATTGCTGGAAAGCCTGAACTTGTTGAGGCTTGGCAAGATGCTGTAAATCAAGAGTCTCTAAAGAAGATGGTAAGTGGTGGGGGTCGTAAAGAACGTGTTAGTAAAGATAAGGATAAGCCTCGTAAGATGTCGGCATATCTGTATTTTTGTAAGGAAAATAGAGAGAGTGTGAAGAAGAGTTTGGGAGATTCAGCAAAGAATACCGAAATTACTACAGAGCTTGGAAAGCGTTGGAATGATATCAAGAGTGATGCTTCAAAGGTTAAGAAGTATAATGATTTAGCTGAAAAGGATGCCGAGTCTTTTAAGGAAAAGATGAAGGATTATAAGCCTTCATCGGAACCTGTAAAGGCTAAACGTGAAAAGAAAGAAAAGAAGGAGCCATCTACTAGAGGAAAGAGTTCTTACTTGTTTTTCTGTGCTGATAATCGTGATAAGGTTAAGGCAGATTTGGGTGATGCTGCTACACCTACAGCAGTTACTACAGAACTTGGAAAGCGTTGGAATGTTCTAAAGGAAGATACAAGCAAGGAAGCAAAGGCAATGATTGCGAGTTATACGGCAAAAGCTGAAGCTTCAAAGCAAGAAAAGAAGCAAGTAAAACCAGAGAAGGAGGTAAAGCAAGAAAAGAAGGAGGTAAAGCAACAGAAGAAGGATGTTGTTATAGATGAAGAAGTTTTAGAGGATGAAGATGAGGAAACTGAGACAAAGAAGGTTGCTGTTCCAAAGGCTAAGGCAGCCCCAAAGGAGAAGGCAAAGAAGGCAAAGTAATTATTTAATTAGAGTAATCTATATTTTTATAAAATATAGATACATAATTTATTTTATTCGTAAAAGTTGAATGCTGAAGCGGGAGTTGGTTTTCTGCTTAAGAGTAACCCAATCACTGAAATAGCACCTAAAGCTGTTAAAACACTTGCTATTATTATAGAATTGTTTTTATGAGATAATAAGAACTCCTCAACTGGAGTCTTTTGTAATCCAGATGGTAATTTATCTTGTGCGAGAGTGGCAACTAATACGGAAACACCTAGTAATAAGCAAACAGTTGCTAAACCAGCTGATAAGTATCTACGTGTGTTTCCACCTAATACTAAACCTATAGCAGAAAGAACACCAAGAGCTACTGAAATACCTCCAACAGCTAGAGAAATATTTTTATGAGCTGTTAAGAGATCTACGAGTTTTTTGTTATTTAAGCCAGCTGGTAGTTTATCTTGCTGAACAGTGGCAACTAATACCCAACTACCTAGTGCTAATAACCCGATTGTTAATAACGCTGTTATTATCATATGCATTTTTTATTATAATAAAGATTTTAAATAATTTTAAGATTTTAAAGTTAATAAAAATAATGCTATCATAATTAATAATATACTTATAATTATAATGCTATCTATTTTCTCGTGAAAAAATATTATACCTATAAATATAACAAAAAGTATAGTTAAAGCTTTTATAATAGGAAAAGTTATAGATACATTTGAAGATTTGAATACATAAATAAATGATATTATAGTTATACCATAAATAAATAGAGCTAATATAGGAAGATATAACTCACTAGGTTTAGATGATACATAATATTTAATAACTAGAGGAGCAATAGCGCCAGATAATCCAGCTAATAATATCCATAATAATAAAGATATATTAAATGTTTTTGAAGTAGATGATTGGGCTTTAAGAGTTTGAATGGCTTTTTTACCAAAAGCCATTTCTGGAAACCATGTCATTTTTATAATAAATAAAGTTTATTATAAAAATTATAAACAATTTTTGCAAGTATTTTTCCACTCTTTAGGAATTTTTATTTGTTTATGTTGAGATAAAATATTATACATTTCATTTGAAGGTATAAGAGCTAAACATTTTTCACAAGTTGTAAATTGAATAATTGGTCTTACAATACAGCCAATAGTTGTAAGAGTTTCGCAAAAAAGATTATCAATATTATCTTGTATTACTTCAACAAGAACTATTTTTTTTGGTGTAGTATTTATTTTTTTACATAGATTATGCCAGTTTTGTGTTAAATGAGGATAATCAGTTGAATAATTAGTGTGCGTTGATTTAACCCAATCTGGTTTAATCTCTTTTATTAATTTGAGTATATCTCCAAGATCCATTTCTTCATCTTGTCTTCTCAGTGAAACGAGTGATTGTGTTATATATTCAATTTGTTGATCGGTTTTTTGTTCGCTAGCCATTTTTTAATGTAAAAATAAGGCTTTAAATTTATATATAAAAATAAAATGATTTTTTTATATAATATTAATTAAATAGAAGATTAGTATGCAGTCGCTTGAGGAACAATGTTTGTTGAATTTGGCAGTTTCTATTTATAATATGCCTGAACTTATGAAGGAAAAATTGACCAATGTATATGAGAGTGAGCTTAAAAAGAAGGCAGATGAAGAGGCACGTATAGAGGCCGAAATCAATCTTAAAAAGATTCTTACGGGTCATTTGAATAATGTAGCTTATATGGTAACGAGAATTTTTGATGATATGATAAAGTGTATGAAAGATAATAATAGGCCTAGATTGGATTATTATTTGATGTTTCCAAAGGCGGATCCAAACTCTGTTGATATTGCTTATAAAAATGCTGAATCAATGTTTGATGATTATAGTAATCAAATAGTGATTGGATCTATAGAGCTAAATAGATACGGAAATATTAGTGATGAAACCGATAGTGAAGAAGAAGTTGAACGTCAATACTATGGTTTTAATATTTATGATGATTATGGTGAAGATTATAATTCCGGTAATTACTATAATTGATTTTTAAATAAGAAATTAAATAAAAATAAAAATAATTTTTTATTTTTATCTAGATTATAATAAAATTATAAAATGTCCTCATTATCATTAGAAGCCAGTATTCGTACATGCAAGGTAGACACAGGATGGGCCAATAAAATGGAGTCGGATCGTTTTTTGAACCCTAATCTTATGGTTTGCCCTGTATGGAATGGAATGGATACTGCTGGGAGACAAGTAGCACCAGATTCTTTCTGGACAAAAAGAGCAGGTTGCAACAGTGCAGAAGATCGCGTTGTTGTAGAAAACGCTCAAAGACCTCAATACATGGAATACATTACTCTTGATGCTATGGGTTTCCAAGGCGATATATACAAATACGATCAAAATTTCCAAGACTCTATGGTCCGCACCAAGAGTTTAGCCGGAAATTCCCAATACACAGGTCAATTTGGTATGCAATCCAGTCTTGGTGCCAATGTAATTCCTGGTTGTGCAGCATCTCGTGGAGATTCTTACGCTCAGGCTATGAATCAACAATACAAACGCCAAGGTCAATCCATGCAAAATGGAATGGAAGGATATATGCGTCGTCAGGCAAGCGGATTTTAAATTTGATATTATATTTAAAATAAATATAATATTTAACTATTTATACTGAATAAGTAATTTTAACTATAACTGTTCCTCCTGTTATAGCACCAGATGGTGTGAATGTAATACCAGAATTTGCGATAACAGCTACACCTGGTGTAGCACCTGCAGATGCCATTGCTGCAGGAGCTGCTTGACATACAACACCTCCTCCTTGATTTATAGAAATTGTTGTACCTGTATTAACCAAGTCTGTTGCGCCAGAAGGAACTGAACCGAAAGCTTGTTGTCCAACATTAACAGTCAATGGTCCTGATAGGTCAACTGCTCCACTTTCAACGGAAACTCTTGTAATATAAGCACCAGCTGGTAGAACAAGATTTCCTGTGGCATAAGCGGTTCCGGTGTTGTTAGCTAAATTAGGAGCATTATTAAGCCAGCATGAACCGGAGGAATAGCCTGATGGTAAATAACCAATGACTTGTCCTGGTAAAGCAAGTTGTGCCACCGAAAGTTTTCCAACAGTTAACTCGTCTATAGGAGCAGCGACATTAACTACGCGTGTAAAAGTCTGATTTCCAGAATTGTTACTTGACATTTT
>Ga0214921_10011416_pt1 | contig 10800 bp, 7 predicted proteins | sample LL1505_MetaG_FD_177992 | JGI IMG/M metagenome (GOLD analysis project Ga0214921, IMG submission 177992) | Freshwater microbial communities from Lake Lanier, Atlanta, Georgia, United States - LL-1505 | ecosystem: Environmental > Aquatic > Freshwater > Lake | place: USA: Georgia | collected 2015-05-28
GCTCGCGACTGGAAAGATGTCATGTGGGCCATGTCGACCAAGATGGACCCGGCGCGGGACATTACGGTGCTGGAAAATACCCCCATCGATTATCTCGACTTCGCCTCGCCGGAATCGGGCCTCGGCTCGAAGATCGGGCTGGATGCCACCGACAAATGGCCGCCAGAGACCAAACGCGAATGGGGCACCGAGATTCGCATGGACCAGTCGGTGATCGATGAGGTCAGCGCTAAGTGGACTCGGCTGGGCCTGCCGGGATCGGGCAAGCCGATCTGGAAATAGGGTGGGGAAAGAAAACAATGCCCCCTTCGGCGCTTCGCGCCACTTCCCCCAAAGGGGGAAGATCTTTGAGCTCTTAATCTTCCCCCTTTGGGGGAAGTACCGGCGGAGCCGGGGTAGGGGGTCTTGTTTAAGAAAAGCAAAAAAGGCCCTCACCCAACCCTCTCCCACAGGGAGAGGGCTCATTCCTCCTTAGCCCTCGCCCCCTTGGGGGAGAGGGTTGGGTGAGGGGGCATCCCCGTCTTGGCGGCGGAGCCGTGGTAGGGGGTTAGATCCTGAACGCGCCGCTATTGATCTGCTCATAGAGCTCTGGCGTGATCGGCACATAGCCTTCGCCGGGCTTCTTGAAGAATAGCGGCTGGGTGATCTTGGCGGGGTCGAACCCCTGTTCGACCAGATCCAGCTTGCGATATTTGAAGGTGCCGGTGGTTTCGACCTCGGTGGTCAGGCGGATGAAGATTGGCCGGGCAAAGGCCGGAAGCTGCGCCTCCACATGGCTAGCAAAGGTGACAAGGTCGAACTCCGGCCCAACCACCAAGGATGCCATACCGGCGCGGCCATCAAAGCCCTCAACCGAGACGCCATAGACGATGGCCTCTTGCACCCCATCACAGCCCGTAAGCTGCTGCGAGACCTCGGCGGTCGAGACATTCTCGCTTTTCCAACGGAAGGTTTCGCCGATCCGGTCGACGAAATAGTAGAAATCTTCCTTGTCGCGGCGCATCAGATCGCCCGTGCGAAACCAGCGGTCACCAGTCTTGAAGGCGCCGGTGAGGATCTTCTTTTCAGTGGCGGCACGATCCGCATAGCCGGAAAAGCCGGTCCGAGCCTTGTTGCCAATCAGGCCGATACATTCACCAACCTCGCCGGGCGCGCATTCGATACAGCGGCCACGCGCATCGCGGATCGGCTGCTCGGTTTCGACGTCAAAGCGGACCAGTTTGAAATTGACGCTGCTCTTCAGATAGGCCGGAGCGCGGCCGATAGCTCCAATCTTGCCGTCCCAATTGAACATCGAGACATTGCCCTCGGTCGAGCCATAGAACTCCAAGACCTCAGGAATGGCGAAGCGCTGGTTCATCTTTTCCCAGACATCGCCGCGCAGGCCGTTGCCGAGCGCGAGCCGAAGATGGTGTTTGCGTTCGCCCTCAACCGGCTCCTGATTGATCAAATAGCGGCAGAGCTCGCCAATATAGACAAAGACCGTGCAGCGCTCATCCACCACATCGTTCCAAAACTGGGTCAACGAGAACCGCCGCCGCAGCACGACCGTCGCGCCATTCATCAGGGCCGCGCCCATAGCGCCAAACCCGCCCGTCGCGTGATAGAGCGGCAGGGTGATATAGACCCGGTCCTTGGCGTTCACATCGGTCGCACCGGCAAAGCCGCGCATATAGGTCTGGGTCCGGGCGTGGGTGACCTTGGCCGCCTTGGGCAGGCCCGTGGTGCCCGAGGTGTAGATGTAAAGCATGGTCTCGCCCGCCGTCAGGCCCTTGCGGACGCTGGTTCGGTCGGGGCGAAGAGGGCTGCAGCTCTTTAGGGCTTGGGTGAGATCATGGCGATCGTCCTTGGCCCCTTCCAGAACCCAGACCTTGGTCGAGCGGGGTAGGTCGGCTTGGATCGCTTCGAAGGCCTCGATGGTTTCAGCATCGGCAATGACCTGATGCGCGCCGCTGATCGACAGACAGTGGGCCAGAGCCGGGCCGGTCAGGTTATTGTTGATCAGGGCCGTCTCAACCCCGACCTTGCTCAGGCCAATCCAGACGGCGACATATTCAGCCCGGTTGGGCATGAGCAGCGCCACGCAGTCGTCGCGCACCAGTCCTTGACCCTGCGCCCAATGGGCAAAGCGATTGCTCAGCGCATCAAGCTCGGCATAGGTCAGGACCTTGCCTTCGAACTGCATGGCCGGACGCGGACCATATTGGTCGACGACCTTTTCGAAATCATCACAGAGCAGATTGGGGGATGAAGGCTCGATGTCCTTGATCCGGGCCAGAAGGCGCAGGGCCGAGCGGATGAAATGGATATCGCGCTTGATCACACTGAACAGAGACATGGCCGATCCATTCCAAAATGAAAGTGGCACCGCTCGGCCAGATTATGGCGCGGGCGGTGCCGTTATCTCATAGCGGGTTTATTTCAAGGGCACCAGAATCTCGCCGCCGCCTTCGCGGAATTTTCGAGCCATATCCTCCATCCCCGCATTGACATCGACCTTAGCCACATCGTTCTGAGCCGCAGCATCGGCGCGGATATCGTGGCTGATCTTCATGGAGCAGAACTTCGGTCCGCACATGGAGCAGAAATGCGCGGTCTTGTGCGCCTCCTTGGGCAGGGTCTCGTCGTGATATTCCCGCGCCGTTTCAGGGTCGAGGCCGAGATTGAACTGGTCCTCCCAGCGGAACTCAAACCTGGCCCGTGACAGGGCATCATCCCAAGCCTGAGCCCCCGGATGACCCTTGGCCAGGTCGGCAGCATGGGCGGCGATCTTATAGGTGATCACGCCTTCCTTGACGTCCTCGCGGTCGGGCAGGCCCAGATGTTCCTTGGGCGTCACATAGCAAAGCATGGCCGTGCCGAACCAGCCGATCATGGCCGCTCCGATGGCGCTGGTAATATGGTCATAGCCCGGCGCAATGTCGGTCGTCAGGGGGCCCAAGGTATAGAAGGGCGCTTCGCCGCAGACCTTGAGCTGCTTGTCCATATTGGCCTTGATCTTGTGCATCGGCACATGGCCCGGGCCTTCGATCATGACCTGAACATCGTGCTTCCACGCGATCTGAGTCAGTTCGCCGAGGGTCTCCAGCTCGCCAAATTGAGCCGCGTCATTGGCATCCGCGATACAGCCGGGACGCAGACCATCGCCGAGCGAGAAGGACACATCATAGGCCTTCATGATCTCGCAGATCTCTTCGAAATGTGTATAGAGGAAGTTCTCCTTGTGATGCGACAGGCACCACTTGGCCATGATCGAGCCTCCGCGCGAGACGATGCCGGTGACGCGCTTGGCGGTCAGCGGGATATAGGCCAGCCGGACCCCAGCATGGATGGTGAAATAGTCCACGCCCTGCTCGGCCTGCTCGATCAGGGTGTCCTTAAAGACCTCCCAGGTCAGGTCCTCGGCCACGCCATTGACCTTTTCCAGAGCCTGATAGATCGGCACGGTGCCGATGGGCACGGGGCTATTACGGATCACCCAGTCGCGGATATTGTGGATGTTGCGGCCCGTGGATAGGTCCATGACGGTGTCGCCGCCCCAACGGATGGCCCAGACCATCTTATCGACCTCATCGGCCACCGACGACAGCACGGCCGAATTGCCGATATTGGCGTTGATCTTGACCAAGAAATTACGGCCGATGATCATCGGCTCCAGTTCGCCGTGATTGATATTGGCCGGGATGATGGCCCGCCCGCGTGCGATCTCCTCACGGACAAATTCTGGGGTGATGTAGTCGGGGATAGAGGCCCCAAAATCCTCACCATCGCGGATGATTTCGGCGAGCGCTTCGCGGCGCATATTTTCGCGGATGGTGACATATTCCATCTCCGCCGTGATGATCCCGGCGCGGGCATAGGCCATCTGGGTCACAGCCTTGCCGTCCTTCGCCTTCAGCGGCTTTTGCGCGACGGGGAAGGGCGGGGCCAGATGGACGCCGCGCGCATGGCCATTGTCCTCAGGCTTGACGGCGCGTGGATCGCAGGCCTCGACGTCGCCGCGCGCAATCACCCAGGCATCACGCGGACGGGCTAGACCTTTGTTGATGTCGATGGTGACCTTGGGGTCGGTATAGGGACCAGAGGGGTCATAGATGGTCACCGGCGGCTCATTGGCCGACGGATGGACAGCGACCTCGCGGAACGGCACGCGAATGTCCGGGAACAGCAGGCCGGGCGCATAGACCTTGCGCGAGCCGGGACGTTCGCCGGTCGGGATGGTGTTGGTGACGGGGGTCTGCTTATTCACGTCTTAGGCTCCTGACCAATGGGCAGACCCGGAACCTTGACAGCAACAAGGGGGCAATAGACGCAAAGGCTTTGCGCCGACTTCCCATCCCTCCGCCGGCATGATCCGGATCAGGTTCACGGGTCGCAGGATCACCTGCCTCTCAGCCCTTTAAGCAGGACACCCCGGAGAATTGGGGGGACCTTACGCCTGTGCCTTGTGGGGTCAAGGCCGGTTCGGCGCCTTAGGCAAACAGCTTGGCCCAGCGGCGCTTTTGGCGGCCCTTCCAAGTGCCCCGGTGATAGGCGTCAGAGGCAATCAGGGGCACGACGGTGGTGGCTTCGGCAAAGACCATCTGCTCATAGGTGGTGTTGACCTTGCCCCAGCTCGCTGCCTCTTGCAGGGTCGAGGACGAGCAGGCCCCGTCGCGGACATCGGCGACGGTGATCTGAACGGCATATTTGTGCATCTCAGCTTCGAAGCCGAGGATTTCAGCGCAGACAACCGTGTCTTGGGCGAAGTTCTTGGGCACGCCGCCGCCGACCATGAACAGGCCCGTCGTGCCCGCTGCGATCTTGATGTCGGTCAGTTCACGAAAATCGGCGATGGCGTCGAGCATCAGATAGGGCTTGCCCGCAGCGGCCCGCTCCTTCTGGTGCTTGACGAGGCCGAAGCCTGCCGAGGAATCGACAAAGGCGGGGCAGAAGATCGGCACGCCCTCTTCATAGGCGGTTTGGATCAGGCTGCTCGGCTTCTTGGCATTGCCCTCAGACAGCCACTTGCCCATCTCCCAGATGAACTCACGGCTGGAATAGCCGCGCGGCTCAAGGCGATTGGCGATCTCTAGGATGGTGTGGTCGCAGTTCTGAAGCTGCTCTTCGTCAATATAGGTGTCGTAGATGCGGTCGATATAGTTCTCACGCAGCACATTATCGTCGACGGGGCCATCGGCCTGATAGTGCTTGAAGCCGAGGGCCTCGAAGAAGTCCATATCGACGATGGAGGCACCCGTCGCGACCACCACATCGACCATGCCGAGCTTCACCATGTCGCGATAGACATGCATACAGCCCGCCGCTGAGGTGGAACCGGCCAGAATCAGCCAAGGCGAGCAGGTCTGGTCGGCCATGGCCATGTCGAGAATGTCCGCCGCCCGCGCCGTATCGCGAGAGCTGAAGCTCATCTTGCGCATGGAATCGATGATCGGACGGGCATCGTAGGACGTGATGTCCACATGCTCGACGGTCTTGGACAGAAGCTCTGCCTTGCGGTTCGGAGTGGCGTTCATCTGAAGGTTTCCCTCAAGCTGGCAACGCCCGTCACATGAAAATCCCCAGCCCGGACGGAGCGACGGACTGGGGAGAAGATCATCAATTGTAGGATGCCTTAGCGGCGCCGACGCTTCTTAGTGCGCGCGCGCGACAGTTTGACGACCGCGCCATGCTCCGGGCGAGGGGTCGGGATCGAGCGACGGGCGAGGCCATACATCGAGGCCATTGGCGCTTCGGAGACCATGACGGTCTCTGTGTCGCCATAGCCATTGAAGCGGGTCGCCATGGCGGTACCATAGGCCCCCAGCATGCCGATCTCGACATAGTCGCCTTCGCAGACATCTTCCGGCAGCCAGAACGGCCCCGGCATGACGTCGATGGAATCGCAGGTCGGGCCGAAGAACTTGAAGGCTTTGAGACCGCTTTCGGCCACGCCATCCCGCACCAGCTTGACCGGGAAGGGCCATTTGGAATGGGCGGCATCGAACAGGTTGCCATAGGCCCCGTCGTTCAAATAGAGCGCATCCCCCTTGCGGGCCTCAACCTTGGCCAGGATGGAGGTGGTTTCGGCCACCAGCGCCCGGCCTGGTTCGCACCAGAGCTCGGTCGTTTCGTGGACCATCATCTCGGCAAAGCCGCGATGGATGGAGTCGGCATAGTCTTCCAAGGCGGGCGGGGCCATGCCGGGATAGACCGATGGGAAGCCGCCGCCGACATCGACAATGTCCGCAAAGACGCCTGCCCGGACCAGAGCCCGCGAGGCGGCGCTCATGGCACCTTGGTAAGCGGTCGGGCGCATGCACTGGCTGCCGACATGGAACGAGATGCCCATCAGATCCTGCGTGGCGCGGCGGGCGGCCAAGAGCAGGGCCGGGGCCGCGTCGGGCTCGATGCCAAACTTGCCGCTCAACGCATAGGCTGAGCCTTCGCTGGGCACGGCCAGACGCACGATCAGGGTCAGGTCCTTGGCCCCGCCGGTCGCGTCGAGAATCTTGGCCAGTTCTTCATGGCTATCGAGCGAGAAGATCCGCACGCCATGATCGAAATAGGCCGAGGCAATCGCGACCCGGCTCTTGACCGGATGCATGAAGGCTAGTCGTGCGTTGGGCGCAAAGCGGCGCACCAGCTCGATCTCTGGGATGGATGCGACGTCGAAAGAAGCGACCCCTTTGGCGGCCAAGGTCTCGATGACCCATGGCGACGGATTCGCTTTAACGGCGTAAAGGACGTCTGCTTTTAGATTGTCCTGGAACCACTGAGCCGCTACGGCCGCAACGTCTGGCCGCACAAGGGCGACAGGACGCTCCGGAGACCGCTCGCGGACCAGGTCCAGGGGTGTTTGATACGTGTGCAATTCACGTAGCCCCCTGCAAGTAGTTGACCCAATCCGGCGTTAGCAGCGTTTTCGAACTTCGGGGTCCGCCGGAGCGAAGGCATGTAGGGTCACTGGCCCCTAATGTAAAGAAGAAATTGTCGAAATCTTCGAAGGAGGACTTCAGGATTCCAAATGGTCGTTCGCTCCCAAGCAAAGGACGAACTAAAGCTATTAAATGCTACTTAAAGATTTGTAAATAATTTTACGTCCCTATATTGATCATCTTTAGGTGGTATGTTAAAGAAATCTACGCTTTAGGATTCACCTAGGGCCAATTGGCGGAGTAAAAAGAAATGAATTGTTCTGCAACATGCCTCCCTCAGTCCAACACTGTTGAAATCTTAGATCTCCAAGATTTGGTTGTATTAACGCGACAAAATTTGGACCAATTGATTCAAAATGTATCTTTGAGCGTGAAAGACGTTTTTCGAGAGGATCGGCCCGTGATGGTGCCAATCTGCGGCTGTTTCGGATAGCAAGTAAAATTAATTTGATTGCTCTAGGTTCGCGCGAGCAGCGCTGCGAGCGCGAATTTAGGCCTTTCGAGGCCAAAGCTGCGATCAAAGGGTTCCCTCATGACCGTCATTGATCAAGCAAAATCTATCGCAAACTTGGTAAGTCTAGGCGTCGATGTGGGTTCGGTCGTCGAACGTGCGTCCACTTGGGAGATGAGCGCGGATCAAAGGGTTCAGAGGCAAGCTTTTGAGGAAGTTTTGATAAAAAATCAGCATGATATTGGAATTAGGCCGGGTCTCTATCTGTCTTGGCATTATGGAATGTATTCTGGAATTGCGTATAAGTTGGCGGAGCAAAACGCTTTGAAATCAGTTTGCGTGCTCATCGGCGAACAGTCGGATTCCCATGCAAATTGGTTAAAATCTTTGGCCGCTGAAGTAGGGTTTACAGTAGAATTTTTAGGCATGGGCAGCAGGTCGCTGAGAAGAGCCCGTGAATTGATAAGGTGCGGACAATCTGTTTTCATGTTGATAGATATGCCTTGGTCGCACGGTAATAAGCCGCTCGATATAAAGTATGTAGGCAATAATGGTTCTTTTTTAGGATACAGAGAACTTCAAAGACTGGCGAGTCTCATTGATAATGAATATAGGTTTATATATTTGAACCATAACGGTAAAATTATTGAAAAATCTTCAATAAATTTTGACTCAATTTTTGAAATTATATCCTATAATTTAATAATAAAGCCAGAACTCTACGAAAAATTGCACGTATTAGATATGTATTATGAATTTAATTTGACTGTTAATACATCTGTTATTTTTAAACAAAATGATGATCAATTCATATATTTTAAAAATTCGAACTCAATTTTTAAAATTTATTCAAAATTAATGATAGATATTTTTTTTGATAAAAATTCAATATGTAATAATGAAAAGTTTTGTAATTTTATTTCAGATTACACAGGTGAAAAAATAGATTTAATGATAAAAATTTAACAAAATGAAAATTAAATTTGTCCATTTAGCTTCATCGTTTTTGATAAACGCTGCAATTTTATTTTTATTGTCGAATAATAGAGAGCCTGTTTATAGTTTTCGAGAAAGCCCTCCCTTTCTGTTAACGCTCGTGCGAAATCAAAACTTGAAGCCCCTACCGGTGAGTGAACTTCTGCAAAAGAGTGAAAAACTGACGATGGGTCAGCGATTTTCTAAAAAACAATTTCAGACGGAAGCAAATACTTCGACGCTTAACCCTTTGGCTAACTATAGCCAAGTCGAGCCGGAGCCCGGTAAGGAGCGGTCTATGCCAAGGCTCTCGCTCGGCTGCACTTCATTGAGGAACGACATTCTGTCGCGTGACGAACGGCAACTTTGCAGTGAGCGTCTTGGACGATCCGTTAGGGACCCTTCGACACCGACCTATTCCATCGCTATTCCCCCAGATAAGATGAAGGCTTACACCGAGGCCTACGAGCGACAGCAGGAACTTGTTGGAGGACCGATGCCTAAAGTTTTAGCTCCCGACATAGGTCCAGGATCGGATATTTTGTTTTGAACCACGGTATCCGACCTCAGCGATAGGGCCTCAATCTGGCTGTTTCACTCACCATCTCGTTCGCAGATCATTGATCCTTTTCGGTTTGCCTCTATAGCAGGCGGTTAATCGATTTTGGCTGCGGCGGGGATGTTCGGCTTTGGGCCTGTCATCAGCTTGTCATGGCTCGGGCTCTAGTCTTTTTCGGATGCAACAGGTTGGGAACGTGTCACCTGCATGACTGATGTCGCTGCTGTCATTTCGGTCGATGGCGTCTCTAAGACCTTTGGGACCCGCAAGGCGCTGAACGGTGTCTCGATCAACGTTGCCAAGGGCGAGATGGTCGCCCTGATCGGGCCGTCGGGCTCGGGTAAGTCCACCCTGCTGCGGTCGATCACCGGCCTTGCGCCCATCGATGGCGGTTCCGGCACGATCCGGGTCTTTGGCGAGTCTGTGCAGGCCTCGGGCAAGATCAGCGATCGGGTACGGTCTGTGCGCAGCCGCATCGGCTTTGTCTTTCAACAGTTCAATCTGGTCGGGCGTTTAAGCCTCTTCACCAATGTCGCGCTGGGGGCTCTGGGACGCCTTGGCTTTTGGCGCGGTCTCTTGGGGCTTTGGCCTGCGGCGGAGAAGCGCTTGGTCATGGTCAGTCTGGCCCGCGTGGGGGTGGCTGACTATGCAGCTCAGCGCGCCAATACCCTATCGGGTGGCCAGCAACAGCGCGGGGCCATTGCCCGGGCTATGGTTCAGGGCGCTGAGGTGGTTCTGGCCGATGAACCGGTCGCCTCGCTCGACCCTGTATCGGCGCGCAAGGTGATGGACCTGTTACAGGATCTGAACCGCAAGGATGGTCTGACCGTCGTGGTGACTCTTCATCAGGTCGACTATGCTATGCGCTATTGCCAGCGGGTTGTCGCCCTCAAGGCCGGGCAAGTGGTCTATGACGGTCCGGTGGCTGGGCTTGACCGCGCCACTCTCGTGCAGATCTACGGCCCTGAATTTGAAGATGCGTTCTGGGAAGGAGCTCCCCAATGAAGTGCCTCAACATCCTTCGTAGCGCCCTCGCGGCAGCCCTATTGTTGGCAGTGCCCTCGATGGCACTGGCTCAGGTCAAGACGGTCAACTTCTCGATCCTGGCCACGGAAAGCTCGACCAGCCTGCAGTCCTTCTGGGCCCCGATCATTGCCGATATGGAAAAACAGACCGGCTATAAGATCAAACCCTTCTATGGCTCCAACTATACGGCTCTGATCGAGGCCATGCGCTTCAAGCAAACCGATCTGGGCTGGTTCTCCAACCAGTCGGGCCTTGAGGCCGTGCGCCGGTCGGGCGGTGAGGTGTTTGTGCGCACCTTTGACCCGTCGGGCCGCGACGGCTACCGCTCGCTGATCATTGTCCCGGCCAAGAGCAATCTGACGCTTGATCAGGTCCTGAAGTGCGACAAGAGCCTGAACTTCGGCATTGGCGATGCCAAGTCGACCTCGGGTACCTTGGCCCCCATGACCTATCTGTTCGCGCCGCGCGGCATTAAGCCGACCGAATGTTTCAAGACCGTCCGCAGCGCCAACCATCAGGCTAACCTCTTTGCCGTTGCGCGGGGCGTTTTGGATGTGGCGACCAACAATTCAACGGCCGTGAACCTGCAAAAGGACCGTGACCCCTCGGTCAATGATGCCATCCGCATCATCTGGAGCTCGCCGCCCCTTCCAGAAGACCCCATCGTCTGGCGCAAGGATCTGGACCCGCAGGTCAAGGCACGCCTGCGCAAGTTCTTTGAGTCCTACGGTCAAGGCACCGGCCCAGAGGCCGCACGCCAGCGGGCGCTTTTGTCCAAGGTCAGCATTGGCGGCTTCAAGCCTGCCGACAATAGTCACCTCTTGCCTGTGCGCGAGATGGAGGCCACCGAGATCTATCTGGTCGCTAAGGAA
>Ga0214921_10011418_pt1 | contig 10799 bp, 9 predicted proteins | sample LL1505_MetaG_FD_177992 | JGI IMG/M metagenome (GOLD analysis project Ga0214921, IMG submission 177992) | Freshwater microbial communities from Lake Lanier, Atlanta, Georgia, United States - LL-1505 | ecosystem: Environmental > Aquatic > Freshwater > Lake | place: USA: Georgia | collected 2015-05-28
TTGTTTTATAATCAATACCCATAATAACTATTTTAGCATTCAACGTTTTTGCTAATATATAAAATCCGGTTTTCCATGTAATATTTCCACCGGAAGGAAATATAACACGGCAAAATGTAGATACGTTTTCTAATGATTTGCATTCTCTTTTTATGAACCCACCCCCATTTGGTATATGCATACACCAATCGTATACATATGGGGAAATACATAATCCAGAAACATAAAACACTGGATTTAATGAGAGAACACCTGGGCAACTCTTGTTCCATTCACTAGTTAATCCCAAATATATTAATGCATGATATAACAATATCCCATCAAAATAAGGCGTAGAATGCGCGGCAATACATATTTTTCTCGGGGCATTTCTAAAATCTTGCATTGTATTTTCACACGAATAGGAGAACTTCCAATTTGATATATCAAATATCATATGGTAAATAATTATATAAATCACTTAAACACTGTTTATGTAGTTATTGTATAATTTTATTAAAAATGTTTTTACCTGAGAATATATCTAGTAATAGTTCATCTGACACTAGTTCGTCGGATGATAGTGTGTCAGAATTTGACACTAGTTCGTCAGATGATAATTTGTCAGATTTGGACAATAGTTCTTCGGAATATGATTCTATTGAAAATGATTTAGTATCTATAGATAGTGTTGATAATGCAAGAACGCCGGAGCTAGGAACGAGCACAAGTATTTGCGAGGATTTTTCTACTGAAACATCTATTTTAGAAAAAAATATACAGGATTTTTTCAAAAAATCAAATACATATATATTTCGTTCTACTGAAATAGATGGTATATATTGTAGTTGTGTATTGTATCGTGATGAAAAAATAGTTAGTGTAGAATCTACCCGAGTTATAGTTATAACAAATGACAACAAAGTAGAGAACTATTCATTACATTATGAATATTATGATTCTATATCACATGCAATCGAAATGATTGGAACAATTGTAAAAACATATAAATTATACAATGGTGATTTGTATTCACCAGAAGATTACGCATATTTACTTGCAGAAGAAAACATTGTTCCTTTTTCAGAAACCCAAAAATGTTCTGTATGTAAGATAAACACAACCGATATGACTACATGCAATCATCATTTGTGTTTTAGATGTAGAGAGAATGCTTTACGAGACGGTAACCGTTCGTGTGTTTCTTGCAACGCCCCAAATGTATTACATATTTATAATAGTGAAAATATTAGCAATAATCAGAAATACAATGATATTAATTTGGCGGAGAAACTGTCGGATACCGATAGTAATGATGATGAAACGGATAATTTGTATTCACTAGATCATTTAATTGCTACAGATTTAACAAAGTTTATAAAAAACAATCGCGAATCTATTGATAATGCTATAAGTGTTATATCCACTTTTATAAATATGTATAAACGTTGGTTTTCGGGAACGCCAGAGCAGGAAACGAGTGCAAGTGGTTTGTGAGAAAGCCGGAAGGAAGGACGAGCGTAGGTGTTCGAGGATAAATACAAAAATACGGAATAATTATAACATATATTTCTGACATTTATTCTGTTTTTTACACGTTTTTTTAGCTAAACGCAATGCAGGACTAGTAGGTTTGCATCCTGCGTGTAATAAATGAAAATCCACTATACTAGAATTGCCACCAGTAACTGCACTTGCTAAACGCGCTATTCCCCAGGATTCGGCGGTTTGGTTTGGTCTAGAACCACTGGAGAAATATGCCCCGCGTCCTTTATTGACGATTTTTTCTAACGTTTCTTGAGAACATTGTGTTTTTTTGGCCAATTCTTTAGACGGAGATACATGTTCAACATTATATAGTTTTTCGGCGTGTTTTAAATGTCTCGATTTGCGCGATTTGAACGATGGAATACGAGAACGTGTATAGTATTTTTTAGTTTTGTATAATTTTCGGGATTTTCTAAGTTCTCGTTTTTGTTTGGCTAAATCTTTTGGGGTAAGAGATTTAGGAATATATCGGATGGGAACATTCAATGGATCCATTTGGTTTTTCATATATTATTGGTATATGAAAATCATTTACATAATAATATAAAGACATTATTATGTATTATAAATAATCATACTATGTCGGTTTCTGAAGCTAAATATTCATCTATTGAGAAAACAATGGAACAAGAACCCAGTATAGGCATTAGGGTATTATCCAGAGGTAATTTATTATCGAATGATAATGAAAAAGCTATTTCTAATGAAGATTTAGAAGTGGCTGAAATATTAAATGGTATTTCAAACACGATTGTTTCCAGTAATACGTCCATTCCAATTTCTGCTTTTGTTTCTCACTCTGAAATCGATAAAACACCGGAACTTGTAGCGAGCGTAGGTGTTCGAGTATTGTCTGGAGATAATGTATTATCATCTGATACTAGTGAATCTGTGCATATATCTTTATTGGTTCTCATAACGAAAATGATATCAGATACAGAATTGCAAAAAAAATATGCAATTCCATTGGATGCTAAATATACACATTTTATAAAACAAATCATACAAAAAAATCCAGAGTATTTTAGTTCAGTGGAAACGTCTTTGAATACAATTATTAAAGATAAGTGTATATCCGTTTCTGATTTTCCAGAAATAGTTAAAATGGTTATGGATTTATATGTTGTATTACATTCTATTTGTTCAAAAGATACGGTAGACATATGTGCAGGTATTTTGAAATTGATCTTTTTTATTGCAGTAAAAGAAAAAGTAGTCGTAGTAGAAAATGAAAACGATATTATCAATGCATTTGACGTATTTATAGGGTCTATAGTGGAATTATTAAAAACGCATATTCGGTTATCATCAAATTGCCTACCAATAACTTGCGATTTACGAAAGATGTGGGGATTTCACGGATATTGATGTCTGGACGTATGGGATATACAGTTTATTGAATGATGGATTTATACATCACTCAATAATTGCTAGAACGATGGAGTTCGGAACATTATACTTCGCTAATGATTATTTGCGTGCAAAATGAATATCATAATTTGTTTTGCCTTTTCCAGGTCGGACCAATTTTCCGACAAGTTCTATATTTCCGTTTTTGTATTTAGCTAAATCATATAAATTGTCAGTGGCTTTATCTATGGCATATTTAACACCGTTTATTTCAATCTTTAGTTCAGCTAGTTTCAATGCAGTTTTCTTTATATTGAGGTCATCGCGTTCGGCAAAGTCTTGTTCTACTTTCGGATAAGATAAAAACTGATTTCCTATGTTTTTCTCCATACCAATTCCATAACACATCAAGCCCTCCTTGTTTTTGTATAGTGTGCAATCCATAGATGTTTCTTTGATAGCTTTCAAAAAGGTCTTGTTTAATTTTTCTTTCGAATTAGCAATACGCAATAAATATTCATCTGTTGTTTCAACATGGGTAGCATCATTTGGGTCCAAATCGTGTGTTTGTAATGTTTCATTGACCATCGGTAATATATCTTCCCCAAAATAGGAAATATACAAAAATACTTTTATCGTTCTCAATGGTTCTGGTAACTGTTCATGACTACAGATACGTTTAGCACGACCAATGACTTGTTCTAACCGAGTATTATGCCAATATGGTTCTGTTATATGAACAAATCGTGTATTACGCAAATTGATACCTTCGGCACCTGCTGCTGTTATCATTAATACCTTGATTATTTCGCCATATAAATTATTACTCGATTTTGCTTGTATTTTATCTACAATTGATTTAGGAACAAATCCCCAGTCACCGTTATAGATATTACGTATAATTTCTTTTTCTTCCTCGCTCTCGGTTCCTGTATATAGAGCAAACATAGGTTTTCCTACATCTTCTTCGTTTTCTACAAGTTCCCATGATGCTGACCCGGGGACAGATTTTATTTTGAACTCAGCATATCCATTGGCTTCTAAAATCAGTTTGATTATACCAATACCTTCTACATGGCGGAATTGACTGTATATCAAATGCAAACCTTCATTGGCGGGATTTTGAATGTTTTCCAACATTTTTAAGAGTTTAGGACTTAATGTTTTCAACATACCTTCTTTCGTTAAATATTGGTCGGATCTAGGTTTGGATGGGTCATATGCAAGTTCTCGGAGAACTGCTTTTACACGGTCCATATATTTACTGTTGGGTTTTGGTGCATTTCCTCGGAGAGCCGTCTTCACACCGCGCATAAACTCTGCATGTTCGGCACTGTCCATTTTTTCTGCTATATCTGCTTGTTCTCGTAGAAGTTCTAACATACGTTCATTTTCCGCCTTTTCTTCTTCCGTTTCTTCCACCTCTTCATAGTCTTCATCTACTTCTTCCTCCAATTCTAATTCGTCGTATTCTTTTTCCCCTTTTTTCTTTTTCTTATCTGGAATTGGACGCTCAATACCGTCTGGAAATGTAAAATTACATACTTCACGCGACCATACACGATAGGTTGATTTTTCTTCATTTAAATCAACTTCGCCTTCTTTAGGAGGAGCTTTTTCTTTGCCTTGATTCCTTGCCTTATTCATTTTTTCTTCTATTTCATTGAAACGTTTTATCGTATATTCTGCTAGTTGATGCTCACTCATAGAAACCTTTTCAATATGGAATGTTTTATCTCCATCCATTTCTATTTTAGGCAATAAACTTTCTTGAGCACTTCGGAAATAGGATGTCAGACCTAATATACGACGTTTGAATACATTTGGATTTGTAATTGTTTCATTTACTTTATCTATAAACATACGTTCAAATGCAGCTTCGTCATCTGGTAGTGCAGTATTAAACACAGGTTGGTCTTTCATCATTCTTTCCAATACTTCTATATCATTTGCTCGCATTACACGTTTAATGGCTTCTAAAAACTGGTCATCGGATACATATCCACTTTCGTCCAATTTAACACCTGCATATTTTTCAAACTCGTCTTTTGCACCGCCATCTTTATGTAAATCATGCCCACTCCTTTGGAAAAAATCGATATCATCCTCTTCGTTTATAGGAACTTTAGGCACATCTTTTATTTTCAATATTCCATCCACTATTTCATATGATGAATAATCTTCGTCCTTTTTGGCGTGTTTCTTTTTAGTTGTATGTTTAGGCGTTTTTTCAATCGTTTTTTTTGCACGACTCTTTTTTCCGCCAAACAAATTACCTAAAATACCTACTCCTCCACCCGCCTTTTCTTTCAGTTCTCTTTTTTTTGTATTTACAAATCCAATTGGGTTGCGTGTTATAATGATTTTATTGTCCGCAAAATCTACATAATCATATTCGGTGACGGAAGGTATTCCAGCCGGTGGATTATTTAGCATATCTAAAATATCCTCTTTTTTAATAACTTTCCCTTCCATATGTCTTACTGGAATATTCCAGGTGCGAATAGCCCCGCGAAGTATATTATACAATACGGACAATTCATTTGGGTAATTAATAATAGGTGTTCCTGAAAGAACAACGACACGGGCATTATTCGCTTTCAATAAATACTCGTATAACTTTTTACTTATTTGGTCTGGTTTTTTACTGTCAAGCTTATTTGCTATACGACTCACGAAATTATGCACTTCATCAATAATAATGGTTTTGTTGTCAAATGGATTTATTTTACCATTTTGTGTTATTTCATCCAGTTTTTTCTGATTTATACCGTTATAGTGAATATCCGTATATTTAGCGCGAATCATTTTGTCTAACTGTTCGTCGATACTTTCTTGCTCAGCAGTAGATAAATCTTTGAAATTGGGGGGTTTTTTTACATCAACCATCCATGCACCTTGTTTTTTCTCTATAAATGTGGTAGGTAATGATAGTGCTTTTGACAATAATTCTACATTATCCGGCTGTCCTTCAATCCCGACAAACTCCCAAAATTGGTTTTTGCGATACAGCAAATCACCGCATTTTTTGATTTCTGTGAAAAAATTAGTGGCTAAAGAGGCAGGTGTCATAAGCACTATTTCTTTTGCACTTCGCATACCTTCAGCAATACCGATCGATGTGCAAGTTTTACCCGAGCCTAACCCGTGATAGAGCAATAATCCTCTGTATGGAGTAAATAGATTCAAATAATCGCGAACTATTTTTTGATGGGTTAAAGGGCTGAAGCTGGCGGAAGGGTCTTTAGCACAAGACGCAATTTCTCCCATTTCCTCCAATTCTTTTTCATATGGTTTGAATAACTCTTTTATTTTTTGGACATAGAGTTTGCGATTATTCATGTAATATTGTGAAACTTTAACTGCCAATTTTTCGGGTTTAGGCAATCTACGAGCGATATCAGCCTTTGTTAGTTTTATATTAATTGCCTCTGTGATTTTTTTCGTAGCCCTACCCCGGGGTTTGCCTTTTTTAGCAGGTTCTGCAACGGCCTTCGGCGCCTCGGGCGCCCCGGGAGCCGTAGGCTCCGCCTGTTTATCTTGCCCAGGTAATTTTTCGGTCATTTTTCCGGTTATAACAATCTTTTTCTTTGGCCCAGGTTTTTTAGGAACAACGGCCGGTGCAATTGGCGGTTCGGGTTCTGGTTCTTGTTCATCCGGTTCCGGTGCAATTTCTTTGTCTGATTCATCTGCTATTTGGCTTGGTTTTTCTGCAACCGGTTCCTCATCACTTTCTTTATCCTTCGATAATAAATTATCTCCGGATAATCCTCGAACACCTACGCTCGTGCCGAGCTCCGGTGTTCTCGCAATAACTGCTTTTTCTCTTGTTTTTGTAATAGACGGTTTCGGAATTGTTATAGCTGCATTACTTGTAATAACACCCGGTTTTTTTGAAACTATATCTACTACACCAGTAACATTATGTGTTTGCAATCGTTTCATAATCAATTCATAATCTATAGGAACTTTTCCACGTAAATCTTTCATTTGGACTTCTTTGCGTTTTTCTATATCAGGTTCTCCGTCTGTTTCTTTTTCGGTTTCTTTTTCGACAATTTTTTGTGTGGTTTTCTCCTCTTCTTCATCTTCATTGTAGCTTTTTTCAATCATTGTTTTTGGTTTAGGAACTGTTTTTTTTGCCTGTAATTTATTACCAAAATCTAGATTTATAACTGGCGGTTTTTTAGCTTGTTTTTTAAATTGTAGTTGTTCTAAATAATTACGACCTTCCATGTATATACAATAGTATGGTATATTATTGTATATTTATATAACGCCTATTATGTATTTGATTTTTTGTTTGGAAAATAATACCTTTTCGGTTGATAAATATTCTACGAAACAATTTTGCGAAATACCATAAGTGTGTTTTTGAACCACCACAAAGAAGATGCTTCTCGTAGGAAGGTTTCGGCTTCCATATCATTTGTATAACCCAATGCCATAATTTTGTTTTTGATATAATGATTATTACGTTCATTGAAATGACCTAATCCGCCTTGACCTTCCAATGCCCAACTCATAATAATCCCTTTTTGATTGTTATTGTGCAAATTATGGATATAGACATCTTCATAATGAGCTGGTAAATGTTCTCCTACTTCTATTGACATAATCCATTCATATGGTGTTTCAAAAGTAAATGGAACGGCTAAATCCAATACAGATGCCAGCCCATTTGTTAGTTCAGGAGTTTTTGGATTCCCATCAAATCCAGTTGCATTTATACCATTGTTCGCAAAATTAGAAACATATTGTGCTAAACCGCATCCTAAATCTGCTATATTTGATACGTTCTCCTTTTTCAAAAACTCGACTAAAGCATCGCTTAATGGTGCATCGTATGCGTGATGATCAACTGCAAACTCCCCGTCCCAATATCCGTGTTCATTTATATTTATTGACATACTATGCAAAATGATATACAAATCATTCTATATCATTTTACCGATTAATATTTACTGGATATTTACCAGATATTTGTGAGAACGTCTATAATGGTATATAAATATTACGCTGATTTCATAAATACGATTTCTTTTTCTTGAGTATTTATCAGGTTTTCAAGAAAATCACCCATATTATTTTCTTTTTCTAATAGTTTTTTACTCATCAGAATTGCCATAGAATGATGAGGAATCATACCTATTTTATATTGCGACTCAGTTATTAGAAACTGTGTTCTTATACACCATATGTTTACTATAGCTATAGACAACCCAATGATTATTGGGTAAAGTTCTCTATACCACAATCCCATAAAAAATATCATCCATCCACACATAAGCAATATCATATACAAATCATTTAGACTGATACGTATATCATCATATTTATCTACCCACACATTCATTGTAGATAATAAACCAGATAATATCATTATAAAAAACATAACAACATAATGATTATGTGCAATATGTTTCATTCTATATATAAAACATATCAAAATATTTAGCAAACAGTAGTAATCATTACATCCATCTAGAAATAGCCATTTCGCATGCAATTTGTTCGGCTTTCTTTTTGATTTTATGTTGACCTTCGCCTAAAAATACAAATACTTTGCCGCGTTCCGACATATACTGATGTATTTCTTTATAACTTTTAAAATTGGAATATGGTATTGCATCATTATGACTCAAATTATGAACATATTGTCCTAAACATAAATATACACCCATGCGATATCCAATGTCTGCAGAATATTCCGCGACTTCCATGTAATGCGGTGTTACTTTGAACTCTTTTTGCACTTTCACTTGTAAAATATTTTTGTAATTATCGTCATTGCGAATAAGCGAAACCCAATCCACGTGTTTTTCAAATACAGATTCTACAAAGATTTGCGCCATTTGAAATCCGGGGCCGCAGACAAATAATTTAGAAAACCATTCATCATCATCTTTTATATCTATTTTATTGAAATCTAGGAATAATGCGCCCAAAAAAGCTTCAAACAAGCATCCCAGTTTTTTTAAATTGGTCCGGATTTGTTTGCTCTCGGCATGCTTAGATAATATATACCATTTATGGAGTCCCATTTCATATGCCATTTTTCCGATGGATTCGTTTTTCACCAATGCTATTTTTTTCTCTGTCATGAATCCTTCCTGTTCTTTAGGAAATCGGCGATACAAATAATATTTAGTAATACATTCTAATACACCATCTCCTACAAACTCTAGACGTTCATTGGATTTCGTATATAATGACAGGCAATCTTCTGGTTTAGGCATAATTGAAATATTGTTTTGTTGATTTTCTATAGCTGGACGCTTGATATAAGAACAATGCACAAATGCGCGTTGATATAATTTGATATTGTGAATAGGGACATCAATTCCATATGCACATAGTATTTGGCGGATTTCCGTTTCACTGATTACTTTGTTTAGAGGATTAAATGGGTCAAATACTAATGTTTCTTGGCCATTTGCACATTTTTCAACACGAATATCGTCATCAATAAAAGAATAAGCAGTATATGGAGATTTATCAGTTGTGTTCATTTTATTCGATAAATAGAATGAAAACAATAAAGGCGCGGTATATTAATTAATGCGTTGTTTTTATATTATTTAGCATAAATAATTTCGTAAGGAAAATAAAAATGTTTGTAGAATATATAATCCCAATATGGTTTTAAGCACGACAAAGAAAACTAGTTCTATATCAAGTCTGGTTAATCAGTATCAAGGTGGAGGAAACAGTAAACCAGGGCTTTTACCACAAGTTGGTCGAAGCAGTTGGACATCCATTGATTATGGGTCCAATGGTATTCCTCAAGGAAATTGCTGCAAACAATCTAGTATGGTTCGCATGAACTTTACTCGCACTGTTCCTCCAGTGGCTACAACTATCCATGTTCCTAGACTTACACCTAAGTTTGGTTAAGCAATAGTATGTAATTAGAGAACATAGAATCTTCGAATATTCCATTCGTTCTGGTATTCTCAAAAATACTTTAGTAAAATGATATAACAGTTTCTACAGAAACTACTATATCTGATATTCGATTACTATTTTTACTACAAAATGCATATTATTATTGATGAACGAGAACGTGATTTGTATGACAAAATAGATACTATTGTCAATTTATCTGGGAATAATACGACTATTCAGATTTCACGAGAGGTTCTACCTTTAGGAGATATATTAATACAAACAGACAGCCAACGAAATGTTGTATTGATTGAACGGAAATCCTTTAGCGACCTTTTAGCAAGTATCAAAGATGGTAGATACGAAGAACAATCCTATAGATTAATTCACACTGGTGAATACTCACCCCACAATATCATTTATATGATAGAAGGTATGTTCTCACAAGTGAGAACTCCTATGGAAAAACGTATCATATTATCCGCTATGACTAGTTTAAATCATTTCAAAGGTTTTAGTGTATTTAGGACATGTTCTCTGAATGAGACTGCGGAAAATATTGTATGGATGGCTGAAAAAATGGAGAAAGAGTTTCAACGTGGAAAACGTGCGGCATATATTTTGAGCCCACCGAATGCCGAAAATATATCACCCAGTTCTCCAAATGAACCCATTTCAAATGATGTAGGATTATCCTGCGAAGAAAATACATCATCGGGTAATACACAAATATCCTCTGCGAATTATTGCACAGTTGTAAAAAAAGTGAAAAAGGACAATATTACACCGGAAAATATAGGCCATATCATATTATGTCAAATACCGGGGATTAGTTCGGTTACTGCTATGGCAATTATGAAACAATATGGTACATTTTCTAATTTGATAGATGAAATACGAACAAATCCTACCTCATTGGAGAACATTGTATGTAATAATGACGGGAAATCCCGGAAAATATCGAAAACATGTGTTAAAAATGTAATAGAATATTTAGGAAAATAAAATTATTGTATTGTTGTTTTTTGGTTTAC
>Ga0214921_10011419_pt1 | contig 10799 bp, 9 predicted proteins | sample LL1505_MetaG_FD_177992 | JGI IMG/M metagenome (GOLD analysis project Ga0214921, IMG submission 177992) | Freshwater microbial communities from Lake Lanier, Atlanta, Georgia, United States - LL-1505 | ecosystem: Environmental > Aquatic > Freshwater > Lake | place: USA: Georgia | collected 2015-05-28
GCCTCGAGTGCCACGACCTCGACAACAGCCCGAAGTTCGACTTCGACGAGTACTGGCCGGCCGTCGAACACTGATTTCACGGCTGATCGGCCATCCCTGGCCCGATCAGCCTTGGCGGCCCTCGGGCCTGCGGCCCCGGCCGCCCGTCCGGGCGACAGGGGCCGGCAACCCCGAGCCCGCGCACCAGGAGCCTGTGGTCAGGAGAGCTCGGCCAGGGCGGCGTCGGGGATGCTGAAGTTGGCGGCCACGCTCTGGACGTCGTCGTGGTCGTCGAGCCGCTCCATCAGCGTGAGCACCTTGCGGGCCGTCTCCACGTCCTCGACGTCCACCGAGTTCGTCGGGATCCGGACGATCTCGTTCGAGCCGGGCTCCAGGCTCGCGGCCTTGAGGGCGTCGAGCACGCCGGTCGTCGCCGCCGGATCGCAGACGATCTCCCACTGGTCGTCGGACCGCTTCACGTCGTCGGCGCCGGCCTCGAGGGCGAGTTCCATGATCCGGTCCTCGTCGCAGGCGGCCGCCGGCAGCCGGATCACCCCCTTGCGCTCGAACAGGTAGGCGACGCAGCCCGTCCCCCCGAGCTTGCCGCTGCACATCTCGAAGATCTTGCGAATCTCGGGGGCCGTGCGGTTCTTGTTGTCGGTCAGGATCTCGCACAGCACGGCCACGCCACCGGCCGCATAGCCCTCGTAGAGCGACTCCTCGAGGTCGCCCCCCTTGAGCTCGCCGGTGCCCGTCTTGATCGCCCGCTGGATGTTGTCCTTGGGCATGCTCACGGCCTTGGCCGCATCGATCGCATAGCGGAGCCGGAGGTTGGCGTCGGGATCACCCCCGCCGTGCTTCGCCGCCACGATGATCGCCTTGGCGAGCTTGCTCCAGAGCTTGCCCCGCTTGGCGTCGACGACCGCCTTCTTGCGGGAAATGTTGGCCCAATGGGAATGTCCGGCCATGGATTCCTCCTAGCGGGGCTTCCGCTTGGCCAGGTGCGACGAGTGCTTGGGCGCGGGCTTGGCCTTGGCCGGCGCGGCGGGCTTCGCCGGCAACGCCGGCTTGGGCGCCGCGGCTTTCGGCGGCGGCTCGGGGGCGGGCGGCGGCGGTGCGGGCGGCTTGATCGACAGCGGCTTGACCACGAACGGCTTCGGCCCGCTCTTGCCCTTGCCGTCGCCCGGCTTCTTCGGCCCCGAGCCCGGCGGCGGGAGCGGCGTCTTGCCGGCCGGGCGGGCGGCCGCCTGCGGCCCCGCGGGTCGCAGTTCCTCGGCCGCCGCGCGGGCGGCGTCGGCCGCCTTGATCGCCGCCTTGTCGGTCACCACCGGGGGCACCGGCGCCGGCACCTGCTCGCCCCGCTTCGGGAACCGGTCCTTCGCGGCCGGGTTCACGGCCTGGGTGATCTTGCGGACCGTGTTGCCGTGGAGGTTCGTGAGCACATCCAGGCCGAACTGGTGGAGGAGCGTGGTGAACTCGCCGCCCGCCTTCTTCGGGATGATCCGCTCGAGCCCCGCGACCTTGCCCGAGTCGTATTCCTGCTGCGTGATCAGCCCGCAGAGCCACAACCCCGCGAGGGCGCCCCGGTCGAGCGGGATCAGGTGGCCGCCGAGCGCGGTGGAGGCCACGTAGTGCACCGCGAACGGCGGCACGCCGTGGAGGCCTTCGAGCACCTTCAGCCCGTGGGCGAGCGAGTGCTTGCGGGCATGGTCGAGGGAGAAGGTGTAGGTCGACTCGAACACACCCTGGAGGGCCCGCCGCAGCGAGAGCGCCGCCCGCGCCGGGTCGGGAAGGTCGTGCAGCGTCTCGGCCAGCTCCGCCACCGTCGTCACCCGCACCTCGTTCGGATCGGCGTAGGCCTGCTTCAGCCGGGCGAACGCCTTCTCGGCGACGTCGGCCGGCGCGTTCTCCAGGCAGCAGGCGAACAAGACCTGGTCGAGCAGGTCGCGGGTGGTGTCGGTCGCGAAAGGCTTGTAGTGGCTCTTGAGCGCCTTGTGCAGCTTCGGCAGGAGCTGGTTCCGCGGCGGGGTCTTCTCCACCACGGGCTTGGGCGGGGGCGGCGGTGCCACGGGCTTGGCGGGCGGCTTCGGGGCCGCGGCAGCCTTGGACTTGTCAGCCTTCGGGGCCGGCTTGGCAGGCGCGGCCTTGCCGGCCTTCACGGGCTTGGCGGCAGGCGCGGGGCGGGAAGTGGCGGGAGCGGGGCGCTTGCGTGCGGTCATGCGTCGTCCTGGGAAGGTTCCTCGTGGCTGATCGATGGGGAGGCGGCCGGCTCGGGAGGCAGGACCTCGCCGAGCACGCGGGCGATTTCGAGCGAGTGCTTCACGCCGGCGTCGATCTCGAACCGCAGGCGGGGCGTGTAGCGGGTCTCGATCCGGTCGGCGATCCGTGACTGGAGGAACCCGGCCGCGTTGGCCAGGCCGCGGAGGGCCAGTTGCTCGCGGGTGGCGTTGCCCATGACCGAGACGAACACCGTCGCCGAGCGCATGTCGGGGGCCATCTCGACGCCGGTGACGGTGACGTCCTTGACCCGCGGGTCACGGACCTCCGTGAGGATGGCCATGCTGACCACCCCCCGCACCGCCTCGGCCGCCTTGAGGAGTCGTCGCGCGCTCACGAGAGGGTCCGGGCGACTTCCTCGATCCGGTAGCACTCGAGGATGTCACCCTCCTTGATGTCGTTGAAGCCGGCCACCTTGATGCCGCACTCGAGGCCATCCCGCACCTCGCGGGCGTCGTCCTTCTCCCGCTTGAGCGACTCGATCCCGTAGTCGCCGAGGATCTGGCTGTCGCGGATCACCCGCAGCCGGGCGTTGCGGGCGATCACCCCCGCGATCACGCGGCAGCCCGCGATCACGCCGAGACGGCTGATGCTGAACGTCCGCTGGACCAGCGCCCGGCCGAGTTCGGTCTCGCGCTTCTCCGGCGCGAGCATGCCTTCGAGGGCCTTCCGCAGGTCGTCGGTGACCTGGTAGATGATGTCGTAGCGGCGGACCTGCACGCCCCGCTCCTCGGCCGCCGAGCGGGCCCGTTCGTCGGGCACCACGTTGAAGGCGATGATCACCGCATCGGAGGCGTCGGCCAGGGCCACGTCGGCCTCGGTCACGCCGCCCACCATCGCCTGCAGCACGCGGATCTTGACCTCGGGGTGCTCGAGCTTCTGGAGCTCCTTGAGGATCGCCTCGATCGAGCCGCGGACGTCGGCGCGGAGGATGAGGTTGAGGGTCGGCGCCTTCTCGCCGCCCAGCCGGGAAGCCAGCGTCTCGAGCGTGACGTGAACCGGTGCGCTCGCCAGCGTGCTGTGGCGGCGGATGTCGCTCCGCTTGACAGCCACCTCGCGGGCCAGGGCGATGGAATCGACCACCTGGAACCGCTCGCCGGCTCCCGGGGCCACGTCGAGGCCCGTCACGAACACCGGCATGGCCGGGCCGGCCTCGGTGATCTTGCGGCGGTTGAGGGTGCCGGTCATCGCCTTGACGTTGCCGCTCGCCTCGCCGCAGACGATCGCGTCGCCCACGCGGAGCGTGCCCTTCTGCACCATCAGGCAGGCCACCACGCCGCGTCCCTCGTGGATCGAGGCGTCGAGGCAGACGCCGACGGCCGCCCGGTCGGGGTTGGCCCGCAGGTCGTGGAGGTCGGCGATCGTCAGCAGCGTGTCGAGCAGGGATTCCACCCCGACGCCCGTCACGGCGCTCGTCTTCACGACCTCCGTCTCGCCGCCCCACTCGCTCGGCAGGAGCTCGTTGGCCGCAAGTTGCTGGTAGATCCGGTCGATGTCGGAGCCCGGCAGGTCGATCTTGTTGATGCAGACGACGATCGGCACGCCGGCCGCCTTGGCATGGCTGATCGCCTCTTCCGTCTGCGGCATCAGCCCGTCGTCAGCCGCGATCACGATCACGGCGCAGTCGGTGACGTTGGCCCCGCGGGCCCGCATCTGGGTGAATGCCTCGTGGCCGGGCGTGTCAACGAAGGTGATCGGCGTGCCATTGCGATCCACGGTGTAGGCGCGGATGTGCTGCGTGATGCCGCCGCTCTCGCGGGCGGCCACGTCGATCCCCAGGATCTTGTCGAGCAGCGACGTCTTGCCGTGGTCGACGTGGCCGAGGAAGGTGACCACCGGCCCGCGGGGCTGCCGGAGTTCGGGATCCTCGTCCGCCGCGTCGAATCCGGCAAGCAGGTCCTTCTCCAGGTCCTCGGCCGTCTTGAGGTCGAGCTGCACGCCCATCTCGGCGGCCAAGAGCTCGACGGTGTCGCGGTCGAGCATCGAGCTCATGCTGGGCATCGAGTCCATGCCGAACGACAGCAGTTTCTTGAGCACCTCGCTCGCGGCCAGGCCGATCGCCTCGGAGAACGCCCGCACGGTGCAGGGAACCTGAATCGAGGCGTTGGTCTTGCGGGGCGCGGCCGTGGACATGCCCGAGCCCTTGCGGGGCCGGCTGCCCCGGCGCCGCCGCAGCGGGCCGTCGTCGTCGTCGAGGCCGCCGCCCTTCTCGGGCACGCGCTTGCGCTGCAGTTGCCGGAGATCGCGGCCGCCAAGCAGGTCGTCGCCGCCGGCTCCCGTCTTGGAGGGCGTGCGCCGCGGCCGCATCCCGGGCTGCAGCGGAGGCAGGGGAGCGGGAGCCGGGCTGCCGGCACCGCCGAGGAGGCCGCCCGTGCGGGCCCGCGCGGCGTCTCCGGCCTGGCGCTGCTCGGCCTTCCGCATGTGGTCGGCGAGCGGCTTGGCGCCGCCGGCCTTGGCGCTACGGATCGCATCGAGCGGAAGCTTCACGTCGGGCTTCTGGGCGACCGGTTCCTGCGACGTGCGGGCCGGCGGGGGCGGGGCACGGCCGGCCGCGGGCAGCGGGGCGAGCTTGAACGCAGGCCGGGGCATCGGCTTGGCGGCGCCCGGCCGCGGGCCCGGTCGCGGGGCCGGCCGCGGCTCGGCCGGCTTCTCGGCCGCGGGGGCCGACACCGGCGGGGCCGCTTCGGGCGGCTTGCCCTTGCCCGACACGCCGGCCGGAGCGATGTAGTCCTCCCGCTTGACGGGAGCCGGGGTGGCCGGGCGGACGGGAACCGCCGGCCGCACCGGGGCGGCGGGCTTTTCAGCGGCCTTGGCCTTGCCGGCCATGAACTCCCGGAGCTTCGCCACTTCCTCGTCGGTGAGGCTGGCGAGCGCGGAGCCCTTGTCCTGGATGCCGGCGCGAGTGCACAGGTCGACGAGCTCCTTGCTGTCGAGCTTGAGGTCCTTCGCCAGCGTGTAGATCCGAACAGCCACTCGTGCCTCTTTCTTCCGGCTGCCGCCGGCCGCTCCCACTCGTCGTTCCCGCCGCCTGTCCTACCCCACCCTTCATGCCATGTGTTCCGACCATCACGGCGACTCACCGGCAGCATCGGCGGCCCCTTCCGGGTCCACCGGCTCGCCGCCCACCACGGCCTGGTCGGCCGTCAGGGCCGCCTCGACCGCCTCGGCCTCGGCGGTCGCCTTGGCGATCCGGTCGTGCTCGCGCTGCTTGCGTCGCTCGTCGGCCGCGGCCTCCTCGGCCAGCGCCTCGCGGCGTTCCGCCTCCGCAACGATCGCATCGACGACTTCGGCGGACAAGCCGCCCATTTCCATCAGGTCTTCCGGCTCGATCACCGACAGGTCGGCGTACGAGAGAAAGCCCTCGCCCACGAGCCGCTCGGCCAGGGATTCGTCGAGCCCCTCGATCGAGGAGAAGCCCGCGGTGGCCCGCTCGATCTGCTGATCGAGTTCCTCCTGCGTCATGATCTCGATGTCCCAGCCGCAGAGCTTGCTGGCCAGCCGGACATTCTGGCCGCGGCGGCCGATCGCCAGCGAGAGCTGATCCTCGCGGACGAGCACGATCCCGCGACCGAGCATCTGGCAGAGGATGACCTCGTCGACCTCGGCCGGCTGCAGTGCGTTGGGCACGAGCACCTGGAGGTCGTCGCTCCAGCGGACGATGTCGATCCGCTCGCCGCCCAGCTCCTCGACGATGTTCTTGATGCGGTTGCCGCGGACGCCCACGCAGGCCCCGACGCAGTCGATGCGATTGTCGGAGCTGATCACGGCCACCTTGCTGCGGTAGCCCGGCTCGCGGGCGATCGCCCGGATCTCGATCACGCCGTCGGCGATCTCGGGAATCTCCTGCTCGAACAGCCGCTGGACGAGCTGCGGACGGATCCGGGAGAGGATGATCTTCACCCGGCTGCCGACCTTGCGGACCTCGAAGATCGTGGCCCGGATCCGCTCGTTGGGATGGTAGCTCTCACCGGGGATCTGCTCGCTGCGGGGCAGGATCGCCTCGGTGGCGCCGAGCGACACCGTCGCCGTCGCCCCCTCGAAGCGGGTCACGACGCCGGACACCATGTGCCCGACCTGCTCCTCGAACTCGTCGTGGATCGCGTCCCGCTCGGCCTCGCGGATCTTCTGGATGATCACCTGCTTGGCGGTCTGGGCGCCGATCCGCCCGGCGAGTTCCGCCGACTCGATCGGCTGGCCGTCGTGGGTGCCCGAGATGGTGCCGTCGTTGCGATCGATCGCGATCACGATCGCCGCGGTCTCGCCGTACTGCCTCGCCAGGGCCGTGACCAAGGCCGCCTCGATGGCCTGGAACACGAACTCCTTTTCGATGTTCTTGTCGCGATGAATCGCGTCGACGATGCGGAGGATTTCTTCTGGCTTCATGAATGTCTCGGCACGGCCCGCCTGGAACGCCACCGCCGGCACTGCCGACGCCATTCCACAACATGGGCGCCGAGACCGCTTCACCGCCGCCGGGGTGGACGGGCGATGAGATCGGCCTGGAAGCGAATCCGCGAACCAGCAGCCATCCTCACTCGAGCCAAGCAAGCGAGACTAGGCGACCGGCAGCCGACTGTCAAGCAGCGGCCGGCCCCGTCGGCCAGCGGCGGAAGGCGACCGCACCGGTCTGGCCCTGAGGCGTCGCGGCGACGGAGACGAACGAGTCGCCGGGCGGGTCACCCCGGCGGGCCACCCGGACCGGGCAGTCGGCGTCGTGCGACTCGTAGTTCAGGACCGGGAACAGGCTGCCCCGTTCGAGCGCCAGGATGCTGGCCACGCACTCGACCAGTCCACTGCCCGCGCCGAGATTGCCAAAGTGGCTCTTGGCCGCGACGGTGGGAATCCGGCCGGCCGCCGGCCCCAGCACGTCGCCGAGCGCCGCCGCCTCCTCGCGGTCGCCCGTCACGGTGCTCAGGCCCTGCGCGTGGACGTGACCGAGGGTGTCGGGCCCGAGGCCGGCCCGCCCGAGCGCCGTGCCGATCGCCCGGGCGATGGCTTCCCGCCGCCTGCCGACGCCGCCGCGATCGGCGCCACTGGCCGAGGCGTGGCCCACGAGCTCCGCGTAGATCCGTGCGCCCCGCCCGCGAGCCGATTCGAGCTCCTCGAGGATCAGCACGGCCGCTCCCTCGCCGAGGACCATCCCGCGGCGACCGCGATCGAACGGGCGGCTCCAGGTGGCCGGAGCGCCACCGGCTTCTTCGAGGGCGACCTGCTCGCACTGCAGCGCGTGAACCGTCTTCATGGGATGCACGCGGGTGCCCGTCGCGCCCGCGACCATGATGTCGGCCATGCCCCGCCGGATCGTCACGGCGGCCTCGCCCACCGCCAGGTGCCCGCTCGCCTCGCGGACCGTCAGCGAGTTGCTCGGGCCACGGAGATCGTTGTAGATCGCGATGTGGCTGGCCGGCATGTTGGGCAGATACTTGAGCAGCCAGAGGGGGTTGAGCAGCGGCATGCCATCGGTGGCCCAGCGCCGGAAGTCGAAGCCGCCGTCGGCCGCCCGGCAGGCGGCGATGCCGGCCGTGAAGTCTTCCGGCAGCGTGAGCATGTAATCCGAACCGAACACGCAGCCGAACCGCTCGGCGGGGTGGTGGGCCAGGGCGTTCCCGGCGTCATCGAGGGCCCGCTGGGCCGCGGCCACGGCCATCTGGCTCTCGCGGCACATCACCTTGAGCCCCTTGCGGATCGCCTTCTTCTTCTCCCCTTCGAGTTCGCCGAAATCCGTGATCGCCCCGGTGAAGCAGCGGGCCTCGGCGGCGTGCCTGAGCGGCAGGCCCGCCGGCGAGAACGACTCGATCGGGACCACGCCGCTCGTGCCCTGGTCGAGCGCCGCCCAGAACCCATCGGCCGAAAGGCCCAGCGGGCAGACCAGCCCCAGACCCGTCACCACCACCCGTCGCTCGCTCATGCCGTCTCCGTCTCGCTGGTTTCCGAAGGTCTTGCCCGGCTGCCGTCGCGGCCGCGGCTCAGCGGCCGCTGGCCAGCCGCGGCTCGACCACGACCACCACGTCGCGGCGTTCGACGCCGGGGAGCAGGGCCGACACCGAACCATTCTGCGCGGGCACCGGCCACGGCACCAACCCGAGCCCGATCACGAGCGTGTGCGACGCGGGCCAGCGGAACCGCTCGCCCACGCGGACCGCCGCCACCTGCGGCACCTGGGCGGCCACGGCCTGCCCGCCGGCGGGTGCCGGCAGCGAGACCGGGGCCATCCGCTCGATCTGGTCGATGCGACAGCGGAACGCCGCCTCGACCGCCGTGCCGTCGCCGGACACGAGCGGATGCAGGTCGATCGCCAGCCCCTCGTCGCAGGTCGCCTGCGTGGGCTGCCAGCCGGGCCAGACATTGGGCGTCTGCGCGTAGTCCTCGACGTAGGTCTGCTGCCGCCCCCCCTTGAGCGACGCCGGCAGGCCGTTGGCGGCGAGAACCGGCCCCGTGGGGAGTTCCGCGACGCCGCTGCGGCCCCGCAGGTTGGCGAGCACCGCCGCCGCCGTCTCGCGGGGCACGATCCAGGCCTGCACGCCCGGCGTGGCCGTGGGGATGGGCTGGAGCGCCGGCCGGGCCTTGGCCCGCCAGGCGGGGCCATCGACGCCGAAGACCCGCACCGTGAAGCGGTGCGGCGCGCCGGCCTCGGCCACGAAGCGGTCGACGATTCCCGCCACCTGGGCCTGCATCTCGGGGGTGTGGTAGCAGGAAAGCTTGCCGTCGCCGGCCGAGAGCGAGGCCGGGATCGCGCCGTGCCAGGCGGGATAGCCCGTCTCCTGGAGGATCCACTCGACGACGTGCCGCTCGCTGCCGGCTCCCGCGGCCTTCACGAAGGGCTCGAGGTCGTAGGTCTTCCAGGTCTGCCCCGCGTCGTTGGGCAACTGCGCCGCCGACTGACGGAGACCCATCAGGCACGCCGCGAGCAGCATGCCGAGCACCGGGGTGCGCTGCCGCGACCGCTCCATGGCCGGTGGCCCTCCGTGGGGGAGCCGGGCGAATCAGGAATCGAGCCGGGCGAGCACCAGGCTGGCGTTGTGGCCCCCGAACCCGAAGCTGTTGCTCATCGCCACGCCGACCTTCGCCTCGCGGGCGGTGTTGGGCGTGTAGTCGAGGTCGCAGGCCGGGTCGGGGGTGTGGTAGTTGATCGTGGGCGTGATCACGCCACGGGCGATCGTGAGCGAGCAGACCACCAGTTCGATGCCGCCGCTGGCCCCGAGGGTGTGCCCGAGTTGGCTCTTGGTGCTGGACACGGAGAGCCGCTTCGCCTGCGGGCCGAAGACCCGCTTGATCGCGGCCGTCTCGGCCTTGTCGCCCAGCGGCGTGCTCGTGCCGTGGGCGTTGATGTAGTGCACGGCGTCGACGTCGACGGCCGCGTCGGCGAGCGCGGCCGTCATCGCCTGGCCGGCGCCCCGCCCCTCCTCGTCGGGCTGTGTGATGTGGCCGGCGTCGCCGCTGGCGCCGTAGCCCTTGAGTTCGGCGTAGATCCGCGCCCCGCGGCGGCGGGCATGCTCGAGCTCCTCGATCACCACCGTGCCCGCACCTTCGGCCAGGACGAATCCGTCGCGGTCGGCGTCGAAGGGGCGGCTGGCCGCCTGGGGCGCGTCGGAGCGGAACGAGAGGGCCCGCATGTTCTGGAAGCCCGCCAGGCCGATCGGCGTCAGGGCCGCCTCGCTGCCGCCGGTCACCATCACGTCGGCGTCGCCGTATTGGATCGCCCGCAGGGCCGAGCCGATCGAGTTGGCGGCGCTCGCGCACGCCGTGGCAACGGCGAAGTTGGGCCCCTTGATCCCGTACAGGCTCGAGACGTGGCCGCTGGCCGAGTTGACCATCAGCTTCGGAATCGTGAACGGCGAGACCTTGTCGATGCCCTTGTGGAGCAGCCGCTCCTCCTGGACCTCGAACTCCCACAGCCCGCCGATGCCCGACCCGATCACCACGCCGCAGCGGAAGGGATCCTCGCGGGAGAAGTCGATGCCGGAGTCGGTCACGGCATCTTTGGCCGCCGCGAGCGCGAACTGCGTGAACCGGTCGAGTCGCTTGAGCTCCTTGGGCGGCGCGATCTCCTCCGCCTCGGCGTTCCAGTGCACCTGGCCGCCGAACTGAACCCGGTAGCCCTCGACCTCGAACAGGTCGATCGGGCCGACGCCGCTCTCGCCGCGGACGATCCGGTCCCAGAAGGTCTCGATGGCCCGTCCCAGCGACGTGACCACTCCCAGGCCCGTCACCACCACCCGTCGCTTCATCGCGTCTCCCGCCGTTCAGCCGGCGGCAGACCCGGAGGCCTGCTGCTTCTCGATGAACTCGATCGCCTGGCCGACGGTCTGGATCTTCTCGGCCGCATCGTCGGGAATGTTGATCTCGAACTCCTCCTCGAGTTCCATCACCAGTTCGACGGTATCGAGCGAGTCGGCGCCGAGGTCGTTGATGAACGACGTCTCCCGGGTGATCTGCTCCTTGTTGCCCCCGAGTTGCGACGCCACGATTTCGATCACGCGCTCTTGAACTGATGCCACCTTGCGAATCCTCCTCGGGCTCGGAGCCGATCATGCCACGGGGCC
>Ga0214921_10011420_pt1 | contig 10798 bp, 11 predicted proteins | sample LL1505_MetaG_FD_177992 | JGI IMG/M metagenome (GOLD analysis project Ga0214921, IMG submission 177992) | Freshwater microbial communities from Lake Lanier, Atlanta, Georgia, United States - LL-1505 | ecosystem: Environmental > Aquatic > Freshwater > Lake | place: USA: Georgia | collected...
GGGTCGGTGAGGGATGGAGCACTTAAGTAGAACAACGGGGCCGTAGGCCATTGTGGATTTTTATAGATTTCCCGACCGTGTTCTTCCAAGGATTCGTCGAAAAACAAGTTGTGGTGACGGAGATTTTCCACACGCTTATTGATGCCTACATAGAATAGAAGGGCTGACGGCGCCATGACGCGTTTATCCCAATAAGATGTTGAGTAATTGGCAGCACCGTTAAGCAGGTGTTGTTCGGTGTGTTGGTAATCCGCCGAGGAGATAAACACATCGGATTCATAACGGTTTCCCTGAATATCTTGGGCAGCAAGGACTTTACCTGCGTGTTTTTCGAGCTGAGTCACCTCGGCGTCCGAAATAATTTTCACCCCTTGTTCACGAGCAATCTGGGCAAAGGCTTCAATGAATTTGTGCATGCCGCCCATCGGGTACCACGTGCCTAATGCCATGTCCGCATAATTCATGAGCGAATAAAGCGCAGGGGTGTCTTGTGGCATAGCGCCTAAAAAAAGAACTGGAAATTCAAGGAGGGAACGAAGTTTTGGGTGTTTGAAATAGCGATGAATGTAGTTGGAAAACGAGTTCGTAAGGTCCATGGAGAACAACCCTTTGAGGAGTCTGAAGTCCATGAATTCGGTCAATTTCAAGGACGGTTTGTAGACCAAATCTTGCATACCCACTTGATATTTGTATTGGGCATCTTTGAGAAACTTCTTCAGTTGAACGGAACTTCCGGGTTCCAAGGATTCAAACAAGTGCTCCAAGGCTTCCATGGATGCAGGAATATCCGAATACGATTGATCCTGCCAATAAACCCTGTACGAGGGATCAAGACGTTTTAGTTCATAAAAATCAGCGGCAGTATGGTTGAATTTCTGGTAAAATTGTTCAAATACATCGGGCATCCAATACCAGCTTGGACCCATATCAAACACATAACCCTCAGCGGAGAATTGACGTGCCCTTCCACCGAGGGTGGAATTCTTTTCAAGGATTGTTACATCCCAACCTTTTTGGGCAAGAAAAGAGGCTGCTGAAAGTCCGGAAACCCCTGCGCCCAAGATCGTGGCTCTTTTGGTCATGCATTAATTGTCAAGATATTGGTAGTCGGGCAATTGCTCCATCAACTTCTTGCGTGCGATGAAGATACGGCTTTTTATGGTACCAATAGGCAAATCCATCGTGTCCGCAATCTCCTTATACTTGAAACCATCGAAATGCATTTTGAAAGGAATTTTCAATTCATCGTTCAATCCTTCAATTTTTTGGGAGATTTCTTTCACTGCCAGTCGTTCGCTTGGCGATCCAATGGTGGATTTTTGAGACGTCATGAGGAAATCTTCGTCCCCTTGATCAAAAATCATTCGCGCTTTCGAGTTTCGGCGATACTGGTTGATAAAAATGTTGCGCATGATGGTGAAAACCCATGCTTTGAAATTGGTATTGGGCGTATAGTATGTTCGGTAGTTGATCGCTTTTAAAAGCGTTTCTTGCGTTAAATCACGGGCATCTTCACGGTTCTTGGTGAAGTTTTGTGCGAAGGAATACAGATTGCTCTGAATTCCTACCAAGGCTTCGTTGAATTCGATCGTAGACATATTGTTTAATTTTTGTGCTACAAACTTAAACAAAAGTGTTTAACAAAACATCAAAAAGATTCAACAAAATGTAAAAAAAGGTTAAAAAATCTTGAACGGTTTGATTTTCAATGCGTTAAATTTTCACATTTTCAAGCATCACTTGCGTCATGCGGGCCAGGTTGTATTCCGCCGACCAGTGCCAATCTTCCGTGGCATAAGTATCATCAATCGACCGAGGCCATGAGTCGGCAATGCCTTGACGAAAATCCGGCGTGTAGGCTATGGAAAAATTGGGATCATGTTTTTGTATTTCCTCTGCCAATTCTTTCGGTGTAAACGAGATGCCTGCCAGATTATATGAAGATTTTATCCGCAAGTTTTCGCGTGGTGCCTCCATCAGGGTGAGCGTAGCCCGAATGGCATCGTCCATGAACATCATGGGCAGGGCGGTATCTTCGCTCAAAAAACAAGAATAACTTCCGCTGCGCTTGGCTTGGTAAAAGATATCTACTGCATAATCCGTCGTGCCCCCACCGGGAGGTGTTTTATAGGATATCAGCCCGGGATAACGCAAGCTCCTGACATCCACGCCGAATTTCGCGTTGTAATATGCGCACCATCGTTCACCCGCCTGTTTGGATATACCATACACCGTTGAAGGTTCCATGACTGTAAATTGCGGGGTCATGTCGCGCGGTGTCGTGGGGCCAAATACCGCAATGGAACTGGGCCAAAACACCTGCTTCAAATGGCCTTCTTTCGCTAAATCGAGGATGGTAAACAAGCCCTCCATGTTCAGTTTCCACGCAAAATCCGGTTGTTTTTCCGCGGTAGCCGATAACAAGGCCGCCAACAAATACACCACCTCAATTTTCTCGTCGATCACGTATTTCCGAACGGCTTCGCGGTCCATGATATCCAAGGTCACATAGGGACCTTCACCCAAGGCTTCCGGCTTGGAGGTCTTAAGGTCTGACGCAATGATTAGTTCCGAACCCGATTTCTTGCGAAGTGCCGCCGTTAATTCGGTGCCGATTTGTCCACCAGCCCCAATAATCAGTGTTTTTCTCATTGGGCAAATTTAGCCATCTTGTGCACGAAATGAAACGCTTTTCAAAAAACTCATAAAAATCATTTGTATCTTGCAGGTGCATTGGTATTTTTGTCGTTAATTTTTGAATCATGCCTTTTTACCATAAACTGGGTTCTATTCCGCCGAAACGGCACACCGTCTTTCGACAAGCTAATGGGGCCATTTACCACGAGCAACTGTTTGGAACCGTAGGGTTTGAAGGAATGTCCTCCCTGCTGTACCATGTTCATCCCCCTACGGTGGTCAAAGAAATTCAAGCAAGCATGGCGATTGCACCCGAGATTGCGTTGGAGAAACACATGACAATGTTTTCCCTACAAGGCTTTCAGTTGGACCCCACTGCGGATTTTTTAGCAAGCCGAACCCCCGTCCTGGTAAACTCCGATTGCTACATTGAATTGGCAGCGCCGCAACAATCGATGACCGATTACTTTTACAAGAATGCCGATGCCGATGAGGTCTTGTTCGTTCATAAAGGTAGCGGAACGCTCAAAACCCAGTTGGGAAACATTGATTTTGCCTATGGAGACTACTTGGTGATTCCGCGCGGTATGATTTATCAATTGCATTTCAACGACGAAAATAACCGCTTGTTCATCGTGCAATCGTTCAATCCCGTATACACACCAAAGCGCTACCGCAATTGGTTCGGTCAATTATTGGAACATTCGCCGTATTGTGAGCGCGATATCCGCCCACCGCACGCCCTTGAAACCCACGACCAAGCGGGAGCATTTTTAATTAAAATCAAGAAGCAAGACATTTTATACCACTATGTTTACGAACATCATCCGTTCAATGTCGTAGGATGGGACGGTTTCAATTATCCTTATGCCTTTTCGATCCACGAATTCGAACCCATCACAGGAAGGGTGCATCAACCGCCGCCGGTCCACCAGACCTTCGAAACCTCAGGATTTGTGCTTTGTTCTTTTGTGCCTCGTTTGTACGACTACCACCCCGATTCCATCCCAGCACCTTACAACCATAGCAACATCGACTCGGATGAGGTATTGTATTATGTGGACGGCGATTTCATGAGCCGGAACAACATTCAACAAGGACAAATCACCTTGCACCCAGGGGGCATTCCGCACGGTCCGCATCCGGGTGCGTACGAGCGAAGCATTGGAAAAAAAGAAACGCAAGAATTAGCGGTGATGGTGGATACCTTCAAGCCTTTGAAGATTACCAAACAGGCTATGGGGTTGAAAGTGGAGGGGTACGAAAAATCATGGATACATTAACCAAAGCATTAAAGCATGTCAGAAGAAATTAAAAACTTATCCGATTTATCGAATTACGAGTACGGGCTTCAAAAGATTTTTCAAGAGGCGGAAGATTTTCTCCCGCTGTTGGGCACCGATTATGTGGAATTGTATGTAGGGAATGCAAAGCAATCTGCGCATTTCTACAAAACGGCTTTTGGATTTCAATCGGAGGCCTATGCAGGATTAGAAACGGGCATGAAGGACCGCGTATCTTATGTGTTGAAGCAAGATAAAATTCGTTTGGTGCTCACGACACCGTTGAATGAAGGGGGAGAATTGAATGCCCACATTGTAAAGCATGGCGATGGCGTAAAGGTCGTTGCGCTGTGGGTAGAAGATGCCACGAAAGCATACGAAGAAACCATGGCACGCGGGGCGGTTTCGTATATGGAACCTACACGCGAGGAGGATGCGCACGGATATGTGGTGCGTTCGGGGATCTATACGTACGGAGAGACGGTGCATATTTTTGTAGAACGCAAGAACTACCACGGGGTATTTTTACCGGGCTATAAAGCGTGGACTTCGCACTACAACCCTGCGCCGGTGGGTTTAAAATTCATCGACCACATGGTGGGAAATGTGGGTTGGAACGAAATGAATACCTGGGTGGAGTTTTATGGAAAAGTGATGGGCTTTGCCCAGATTGTATCCTTCGATGACAAAGACATATCCACGGATTATACGGCTTTGATGTCCAAGGTGATGAGTAACGGCAACGGACGCATTAAATTTCCCATCAACGAGCCAGCAGAAGGGAAGAAAAAATCGCAAATCGAGGAATACTTGGATTTCTACCAAGGGCCGGGTGTGCAGCACATCGCGGTAGCTACGGACGATATTGTGGCAACGGTAACCGCTATGCGGCAACGTGGGGTGGAGTTTTTATACGTGCCCGAAACGTACTACGACGACCTGTTGGAAAGGGTAGGGGCCATCGACGAGGACGTGGAAACGTTGAAGCAGCACGGAATATTGATTGACCGCGACGACGAAGGCTATTTGTTGCAATTATTTACGAAGCCAGTGGTTGACCGTCCAACCTTGTTTTTTGAAATCATTCAGCGAAAAGGGGCTCAGTCCTTTGGTAAAGGAAACTTCAAAGCCTTGTTTGAAGCCATAGAAAGAGAACAAGAGAATCGAGGGACGTTATAATATTCCCTTCATTACGAAACGACAACAATACTAAATCGTCATAATATCCTTTTCCTTCGCCTCCAGTATGTCGTCAATTTTTTTGATGTAGCTGTTGGTAATTTGCTGCACTTCGTCCTCCGCACCTTTGGCCATGTCCTCGGAAAGCCCATCGTTTTTAAGGTCCTTGATCATGTCCATGGCATCTTTGCGGTGGTTGCGCACACCCACTTTGGCATGTTCGCCTTCTGTTTTGGAACGTTTTACCAGCTCCCTTCTTCGTTCTTCGGTAAGAAGCGGCACCGCAATCATCAATTGTTCCCCATTGTTTTGCGGATTAAGGCCCAAATTCGCGTTGATGATACCCTTCGCGATTTCGTTTAGCATGGATTTTTCCCACGGTTGCACCACAATCGTTCGCGCATCGATGGTGTTCACGTTGGCTACTTGTTGCAGGGGTGTCATGGAACCGTAATATTCCACCATAACGCCGTTCAACATGGCCGGTGTGGCCTTGCCTGCACGGACTTTTGTGAGTTCGTTTTCTAAGTGCGCTAAGGTTTTGTCGTTCGAGGCTTTGAACTCGTCAAATACTAAATCTAACTCTTCGGTCATAGCTTAATTATGTACTATCGTTCCTATTTGTTTATCTTCCATTACCTGTTTCAAATTCCCAGGGGTGTCCATGTCAAAGACAATAATCGGCAAATCGTTTTCTTTACACAAGGTAAAAGCCGTGAGGTCCATCACGTTCAATCCTTTCTCATACACATCGTTAAAGGTGATTTCATCGTATTTCGTAGCACTGGGATCTTTGAAGGGATCGGCGGAGTAAATGCCATCCACGCGGGTGCCTTTTAAAATCACATCTGCATTGATTTCGATGGCGCGCAGCGACGCTGCTGAATCCGTCGTAAAATAAGGGTTTCCGGTGCCTGCCCCGAAAATGACAATTCGTCCTTTTTCCAAATGGCGCACCGCTCTTCTTCGGATGAAGGGTTCCGCGATGGCTTTCATTTCAATGGCGGATAACAAACGCGTGGGAATATCCACAGATTCAAGGGCTGCCTGCAAGGCCATGGAATTGATCATGGTTGCGAGCATACCCATGTAATCGCCGTGGGTGCGGTCCATGCCGCCTTGCTCAGCTTGAACGCCACGGAAAATGTTTCCGCCACCAATTACAATGGCAATTTCCACGCCCATCTGATGCACTTCTTTTATTTCCTGTGCGTAGGTGGCAAGGCGTTGGTTGTCGATGCCGAATTGTTTGCTCCCCATAAGGGATTCGCCGCTCAGTTTGAGTAATATCCTTTTATATTTCATATTTCCGTGTTCAAAGATATACAAATATTGAAAGTGACAATTGGCGCAAAAAAAAACCCGCCGAAGCGGGTAAAGATTAACTCAATGAGAATCGTTTGAAGTCAAGAACCGTCAAACCTTTTTCGGTTGCGTTAAGGTATTGCTCAATGGTAAGTTTGTTGTCCCATACGAATTGTTGGCTTAACAAGGTATTTTCTTGGAAAAACTTATTCAAGCGTCCTAGGGCAATTTTCTCAGCCATATCGGCCGGCTTTCCTTCTTGAATGGCAAGTTCTTTTCCAATTTCAATTTCACGCTCAATGGTTCGAGCATCTACGCCGTCTTTGTTAATCGCAATGGGATTCATGGCAGCCACTTGCATCGCCACTTGTCGACCCGCTTCGGCCACGTTTTCCGATTCATTGTTCAACACGATAAGGGTAGCCAACTGGTTTCCAGGATGGTTGTACGCCACCACTTGTGCACCGCGCAACACTGCGTAACCTGAAAGGTCTAATTTCTCACCAATCACACCAATTTGCTCGGTGATTTTTTCTTCTACGGTCAATCGGTCGTCGTAAGGTAAGGCCTTAAGTTCTTCCACTGTTTCAGGAAGGGTTGCTAAAGCTTTATCCACCAAAGATTGCACAAGCGACACATATCCATCATTTTTCGCCACGAAATCCGTTTCACAATTCAAAGTTAGGATAACTCCGGCTTTTTTGTCGGAAGTCGATTGCGCAATGATTAATCCCTCACGTGCGTCATTGTCGCCACGTTTCGCCGCGATTTTTTGTCCTTTTTTTCTAAGAATATCGATGGCGGTTTCGAAGTCTCCGTTGGCCTCGGTAAGAGCGTTTTTGCAGTCCATCATTCCTGCGCCGGTTTGTTGGCGCAATTTGTTTACATCTGAAGCGGTAATTGCCATGGTTATAGTGTTAAGAATTATTGCTCTTCGTTGGGTGTGGGTGCTTCTTCAGAAGCGGGTGCTTCTACTTCTTCGTTTGGGGCTTCACTCGCAGTTTCCTCCTTTGTTTCTACTTCGGGAGCTGTCTCTTCAGTGGTCGTTGTTTCCGCTACCTCAGTGGCGGTCTCTTCCGCTTGCACTTCGGGAACTTCTTGGCTTTCCGTTGCTGGCGTTTCTTCGGCAGCTGGAACTTCTACCTCAACGGCTGTACTTTCTTCTGTGGCAACGACTTCCGCGACTTCTGTTACCTCGGATTGGGGAGCTGATTCCACGGGTGTTTCTGCAGCAGCCACAGGCGTTTCTTGGTGTGTATCGATCGCTTCGGCTTTAGCTTTTCGGGTTCTTTTGGGCCGGTCACCGGGTTCGGTGATCAAAATGCCATCGGCTTCACCGTCTTGATCGTCGTTGTACTCCGAATCCGTATTGCCGCTTTTGCGCTCGTCCAAACCGAGTTGAATTGCCCCACAAATTTCATCCAAGATCAAGGCGATGGATTTTGTAGCATCGTCGTTGGCAGGAATGGGGAAATCCACCAGCTTGGGGTTGGAATTCGTATCGACAATGGCGAAGGTAGGGATGTTTAATCTTTTTGCTTCCGCCAAGGCGATGTGCTCTTTTACGATATCTACGATGAAAATAGCCGCAGGCGTGCGGGTCATGTCAGCAATAGAACCGAAGGTTTTTTGCAACTTCTCCCGCTGACGGGTTTTGAATAATTTTTCTCGTTTATTGAGGGTGTCCCAAGTTCCATCGGATTGCATCTTATCGATGAGCGACATTTTTTTAATGGACTTACGCGTGGTGGTAAGGTTGGTGAGCATTCCTCCAGACCAACGTTCTGTCACATAGGGCATATTTACTTGCCCTACTTTTTGTTCAACGATTTCTTTGGCTTGTTTTTTAGTGGCCACAAATAATACCTTTTTTCCAGAGCGCGCAATTTGACGCATGGCGGCGGAAGCTTGGTTCAAGGAAACTAAGGTTTTATTAAGGTCAATGATGTGGATACCTTTTTTCTCTTCGAAGATATAAGGTGCCATCGCGGGGTTCCACTTGCGCTTAAGGTGACCGAAATGTACCCCGGCTTCAAGCAGTTTTTCAAAAGTTAAATTTGACATGTTATGTATTTGTTTACGTTCCTAAAATTTAAGCAACTGCAAGGGGTAATCGAAATTAAGGTGCCGAGCAGTTTGGATACTAAACCCTCCAATCCGATTAACGCTTCGAGAATTGGAATTTCTTTCTTGCTTTGGGTCTTCCCGGTTTTTTACGTTCCACCATTCTTGGGTCTCTCGTCATCAACCCTTCCGCTCTTAACAAGGTTTTGTTTTCATGCGAAAGTTCCACCAAGGCACGGGAAATACCCAACCTGAGCGCTTCTGCTTGTCCGTTGATACCTCCACCGTTGATGGTAGCTTTTACATCGTATTGTCCTACGCTATCGGTTAATTCGAATGGTTGAGCGATTTTTCGCTGTAAGAGATCTGTTGGGAAGAAGTCCTCGAGGGTACGGTTGTTAATTTGAACCACGCCGGTACCTTTTGACAAGTATACGCGGGCTACGGCCGTTTTTCTTCTTCCTAAGGCGTTGGTAATTTCCATAGTTTATAAAAAATTCTCAAGATTAAATACTTCCGGTTGTTGAGCTTCTTGTTGGTGCTCCGTACCGCGGTATACCTTTAAGTTAGTGTACAATTTTCTTCCAAGCGCATTTTTCGGTAGCATCCCTTTTACTGCTTTCTCAACCAATCTTTCCGGATGTTTTTTCAACATTTCTTCGGCGGAAGTGAAGCGTTGCCCTCCGGGATACCCAGAAAAGCGGACGTATTCTTTATCCACCAGTTTGGTTCCTGAAAAGGCAATCTTTTCTGCGTTGATAACAATGACATTATCTCCGCAATCAGCATGAGGGGTGTAACAAGTTTTGTATTTCCCACGAATGATTTTTGCAACGATGCTGGCCAAACGACCTACATGTTGACCTTCGGCATCTACTACAAACCATTTTTTGTCGGCGGTTGCAGTGTTTCCGGAAATTGTTCTATAACTAAGCGTATCCACAATAATTTGTATTAAAATCCCATTTTAAGGGGTGCAAAGTTAGAGGATATGTTTTAATAATACAAACCGTAAAAGAAAAAAAACGATTATTTTGCTTTGAACGATGTAATCGCTTTGCGGGTAAATGCGCTTAATACCAAATTTCCGCTGATTCCTGCTCTTTCCATAAGCAATTGGTCCCAATGGTCGGTGCCTTTCCAAAAAATTTGCTTCAGCGCTTTCATGGCTTCTGGGTTAGATGCCGCAAGGCGATGGGCTAAGGTGTCCACGGCGTTATCCATTTCTTCCATCGTTTCGTAAATTTCGGTATACAGGCCTTTGGTTTTAGCCCAATCCGCGCTTCGCCATTCGGTGGCGTTGATGGCTAATTCGCTCATGGCGGATAATCCTATTTTACGTTCGACGGCCGGACCTACTACAAAAGGACCAATTCCAACGGCGAGTTCGGATAATTTAACATCCGCTTTGGTGCTGGCAAAACAATAATCGGTAGCCGCTGCCAAACCTACACCTCCTCCGACAGCTTTTCCTTGTACACGGCCAATGATCAGTTTTTCCGAAGTTCTGCAGGCATTAATTACCTTGGCAAACCCAGAAAAAAAACGCAAACCTTCTGCTTCGTTTTGGATATTGCAAAGTTCATCGAAACTTGCCCCGGCGCAAAACGTTTTTTCACCGCTCGACTTCAAAACTATTACACGAACCGCCGCTTCTTGATCCGCTGCAGTAATTTGGTCTGCGAGGGCTTGAAGAACGGAAGAAGGAAGGGAGTTGCTTTGTGGATGACCGAATTCAAGGGTACCAACACCTCCTTCAATATGAAATTTTACCCAACCTTGCTCCATGGTTATTTCAGGGTAAAACTATCGGTGCCAATGAGTTGCCCTTCACAGTAAATATTGACTTTAAAGGTTCCTTTCATGATTTCCTGGCCTTTTAAATCATAATATATCGTAAGATCAATCGCTTGGTTATTGTAGTCGATTTCTTTTTTGTCGGAATAGATTTGCGGTCCAGCATCGGTATCCATTTTCGCATTTGACCGGTTCGGTAAAACGCTACCATTCGGTCCTGTAATTTGAAGGAACACGGTTTTGCGCCCTGCAGTTGCAATAAGATTCTCACCAATCGTGAAGCTTGAAAGAAGTTGAACTGCATTTTTCGCTTTTTCCGTTCCTGTCGTGGTATTATTCACTTTCATTCGTAGGGCTTTCGAAGTAATTCCATACGCTTGCAATTTTGCCCCCTTCTTGAGTTGAACGGCTTTTTCTTCGGAGTCCTTCTTAAAGTTATCACGCTCGGTTGTCGTTTCATTCAGTTTTGTGGTAGTTTCATCGAGACTCGAAGAAAGTTTGATATTCATCGTGTTCAATGAGTCAATTTGCTT
>Ga0214921_10011423_pt1 | contig 10797 bp, 12 predicted proteins | sample LL1505_MetaG_FD_177992 | JGI IMG/M metagenome (GOLD analysis project Ga0214921, IMG submission 177992) | Freshwater microbial communities from Lake Lanier, Atlanta, Georgia, United States - LL-1505 | ecosystem: Environmental > Aquatic > Freshwater > Lake | place: USA: Georgia | collected...
CTCTTAGCGCGATTGCTAAACCAATACCACGAGAGCCACCTGTGACAAATATTCGCTTACCTTTAAGAGACATTAATTCACCTTACTCTTTTTTGTTAAAAAGTTCATAAACGCAAGTTGTGCTTCATCAGATTCTGCTGCCATTTTGAATAAAACTCCCTCAGCTTTAATAACCTGATTTAGCGCCTCGTGTGATCCACTCTTAAGTAATGCCTTGGTATTAATTACAGCATTTGGTGGCTGCTGCGCAATTTCATTGGCATATGCCATCGCCGCCGATAACTCATCATTTGCGATTAAGTTAATTAAGCCCATCTCTTTCGCTTCATCAGCAGAAAAAGTTCTACCAGTTAGCAATATTTCAGAAGCTTTAGCATGTCCTACTAATCTTGGAAAAAGATAACTTGAACCACCCTCGGCAACTAAACCTAATGAAACAAATGGCATGGAAAATTGCGTATCTGGATTTGCTGTTACCAAGTCGCAGTGAAGCAACATGGTTGTACCAATTCCAACTGCTCTACCCTTAACTGAAGCAATTAATGGTTTTGGAAAGTTATGAATTGCAAATAGAAAGTTAAATACTGGAGAGCCCTCATCCATTTGTGGGTCATTCGCAAAATCATTGATGTCATTACCTGCTGTAAATGAATCACCGTTTGAATTTATTACTACCGCTCGGATTGAGAAATCACCTGCCGCTTCATTTATTTTATCGGCCAACCTTTGATACATATCTTGAGTTAATGCATTTTTCTTTTCAGGCCGATTTAAGGTCAGGCGCAGAACTGCCCCAATTTGCTCATCTAATATAAAACTCACGCGGCAATAATAGGCGCAAATTGCCAAAATGCCATGTGGTTACGAAGAGTCATAAATAAGAGCACAATGGGGACTAGATCATTGGAGAGTGGCCTTGGACGTTAATATCTTGGTACGAGAGTTAACCCCGTTTGAGCAGTTAGTTTGTGAACATCTATGCGATGGGCTAACAAATTCAGCAATTGCCAAAACTACAGCTCATACTGAAAAGGTCATCGAGAACACAGTCTCACGTGTTGCCCATGCCTTTTCAATTAAATCAAATGGTGAAGTTAATGTCAGAGTTTTACTAGCCCTTAAATATCGCGCACATTTTGGTGACAAAGCCTTTGATAAATTAGGAGCAACTTGCCAGCACCTAGTAGTTGGACCAAGCGGTGAGCAAATTTGTGCAAAACATTCTGACTAGTTTTTGTGACCTGAATCTAAGTGCTAGCACTAACCTAATCTAGATTAGTGCTGCCCCTACAAAATCTGTTAATTCCTAATCACTTCAGGAGTATTAATAGTGATGGAGAGTTTCCAACTTTCCAATTAATCAAACTGGAGAAATTAGGAGAAATTAATAATGAAACGTCGCACCTTCGATCGAATCGTCAGCTTTGTCGGTTTGGGCCTTTCTGTGTTTTTATTTGTAGCAGCAGCCCTTCTAAACTGGGGAGCATCATTTACAGATGAATCAGTAGCCACTCAGCTATCTCAACAAAAGATCACAATGCCAGATAAAGATAGCGCTGGCTTTAAAGCGTTACCTGAAGAGGCACAAACAGCACTTGCACCTTTTTCAAATATGCCATTAACAACTGGTAAACAAGCACAGGCTTATGCTGATTTTTATATTGGCTCTCACTTAAAAGGTATTGCCGGTGGCAAGGTTTACTCAGAGGTCAGTGGTATGGCATTAGCCGCAGCAGCCAAATCAAAAGCAGAGCCTGCAAATATTGCATTGGCAACTGAAGCAGGAGTACTTATGGGACAACGCACCACTTTGTTTATGGGTGAAACTTTGCGTGGTCTTCTTCTTTACTCATTTGCATTCTGGCAAATCGGTCAGATTGCAATGTATGCAGCATGGGCTTCAGTAGCAGGTGGCTTATTAATGCTTGTTCTATCAATTCTAGGCTTTGCGCATATTCGTCGCGTAGAAGCTGACGCGACGATTTAAAGCCCTCACTCTCCAAGAGGGCAAAACCCCTAAGGCCTTAAAAACCTTAGGGGTTTTATAAATAACACCTACGCTAATTACGCTGACTCCACTGCAATTATTTGTTGTTTAGTTAGCGCTCTAGGATTAGCACATGTTTGCCTCTGATCTAATCCCATCACGTCTTTGGGAGTATCTAATTGCAGCAATTTTGATCATGCTAGCCCCTGGCCCATCAGTTCTCTTCACTATTGCAAGAGCTATCGCTTGGGGTAGGCGGGCTGCAGTAGCCACAGTTTTTGGAAATACCGTTGGAATGTTTTTAGTTTCAGTATTAGTAGCTATTGGCCTTGGTCCAGTTCTACAAAGCTCAAAAGCTTTCTACTACGCGGTTCAATTAGCTGGTGGGCTATATCTGATCTACCTTGGATATTCCGCAATTGCTGCAAGTAAAAGTGATGCACAGTCGATGACAAACACCGATGGCTTAAAACCATCGATGTTTACCTCAATTAGGAATGGTTTTTGGGTTGGAGTTTTAAATCCAAAATCAATCGTTTTCTTCGCTGCAATTTTGCCAGCATTTGTTGATCAAGAGAAGAACAATGTTACTTCTCAACTTCTGTTTTTAGGCTTGGTTTTTGTAACTATTGCATTTATCTCAGATAGTACTTATGGAATTTTAGCTGGCACAGTTCGGCAATGGTTAGCAAGTGATCTAAGCAGACTGATCTTTATGCGCAGATTTGGTGGCATCGTGATGATTGGGCTTGGTTTATTCACAATTGCCTCAGCCATCCTCACCGCCTAATAACAGTTTAAGTGGCGTTCTTCGGCAATCAATGTCAGTGGTGAGTGCCAGAGTTATACTAAGAAAATCAACATAGGCCCACATGGGTGCAAAGAAATGAGTAGTGATGGCATCATCTAATGCAGTAGGAAATGCTCGTGAATTTATCTCACCCTCTGATTTAACTTTCTCCTGGGGCGGTTGCCATAGGTGTTTATGGCTTAATTACAATCATGGCCTTCGCACTCCTGGCTTTATGCCATTAGTTGGGGATCTTGCAAATATGCAGGAGAAGTACTTTGAGAATAAAACCACAGCAGATATCGCACCAGTTTTACCAGAGGGCAAGGTTGCTGATTTAGGTGGTTGGGTTAAATCATCTTTTATAAATGTAAATGCTAAGCCAACTAAGTATGCAATTCGAGGCAAGTATGACTTATTAATTGAGTTTGCCGATGGCACCTATGGAATTATTGATTGCAAATTCCAAGCAAAGGATTCTGATAAGACAGATCTATATCAACCTCAGCTTGAGGCATACGCGTTTGCATTAGAAAATCCAGCAGCTGGTGAGGCTAAGAAAGTTTCACTAATGGGATTACTTGTCTGGTCATTACTTGAACCAGCCGGAGATGTTAACAAAGGATTTGGACTTAAGTTAAAGCACACCTGGCGACCAATTACTCGAAACCCAGAAGCACTTTCAACTAGGTTAACCGATTTTATTACTGTGGTTAGCTCGCAAATGCCAGCAGCAAAAGATAACTGCGACATGTGTAATTATTTAACAACACGTAGAGAATTTGTTGGTGAGAAGTAGTTAGGCGTCATTTTCATCAAACTCAGTATTATCTTTAAAACTTTTTTGAATCGCCTCTTTAGCATCTGATGCGTACATATCCGGTACATACTCTTGCTTCGATAACTGAGCAATCTTTTCCATAAGTTGATTGGTGGCGGCTCTAAGTACTCCTTGATCAGTTGAATCTCCTGTGAAATAAATCGGTTCACCAAATACCATTTCAACTCTTCTTACCTTAGGCACTACCTGCCCAGTCGGTTGAATCTCAGCTGTATTAAACATTGCAACTGGAACCACTGGAACCCCTGATTCAATTGCCATTCGAGCAATACCAGTCCTGCCTTTATATAGACGACCATCAGGTGATCTTGTTCCTTCCGGATAGATACCAAGGCAATGGCCTTGACCAAGAAGTCGCAGCCCAGTTAATAAGGCAGCCTCACTTCTTTTTCCACCAGAGCGATCAATTGGTACCTGACCTAATGCTATGAAGGTTAACTTTTTGATAAACCCCTTTAAACCAGGTGAGGTGAAGTACTCACTCTTTGCCAAAAAGGTAACTTTGCGGGGAACAACAAGAGGCATAAAGATTGAATCACTAAAGGAGAGATGATTGGAAGCGATGATCACTCCACCATTACTTGGCACATGCCTAAGCCCAGTGACCTTGGGCCTAAAAATAAACATTAGAAGCGGAATCAAAAAGGACTTTAATATCGAATATGCCACGGGTCTAATTTAGTGGCTAAGCCAATCTATGCCACCATCTGAGCGTGAATCAGATTCCAAACTCAGCCGGATTTAACCTACCTGGTGGAAAAATAGGAGTGCTGGTTCTGCATGGCTTCACCGGCTCACCACTTTCAATTACACCTTGGGCAAATTACTTAAACTCACTCGGTTACACCGTATCGGCTCCATGTCTACCAGGTCATGGCAGTAGTTGGCAGCAAATGAATAAAACTACTTGGCAAGATTGGTATAAAGCTGCTGAGCAAGAGTTACTAGAGTTGCAAAAAAAATGTGATCGAGTATTTATCGCCGGTTTCTCAATGGGAGGGGCACTTGCACTTCGACTTTGTCAGATTCGTAGCAGTGAGATTGAAGGCTTGCTACTACTAAATCCTTCAATTCATGATCGTCGCTTATTTCTTAAGTTAACTCCACTCCTTAAATACTTTATTCCCTCAGTTAAAAAAGGGCCAACTGATATCGCTGCCCCTAATCCAATAAGGCATGCATATGGCAGAACTCCACTGAAAGCTTTCGATTCACTTCGAAAACTTTGGAAGATAGTCGAACGTGATCTGTATCTAATTGATCTACCAATTATGGTTGCCTACTCAATTAATGATCATGCAGTTGACCCAGAAAACTCAATGACTGTAATTGATAATATTTTTTCTGTAGATATTCGTGAAGTTGTTTTTGAAAACTCCTACCATAATGTTGCACTTGATTATGACTGTGAGCAATTAAATGCTGAAAGTAAATTATTTATCCAAGAGGTTTTAAGTGGTGAATTAAAGCGAGGCAGTGATTTTAATGAGACTGATCTAGTAGACGCAGAGTTTGATTCAATTATTTCTGGATTATCACTAGATGAATCCTCCCCTTCTACTTATTTAGATGAGCTAGATGGTATTTATAAGGCAGAGCGCTTCATTGCGCCAAATCCTCACCGCTTCAGGCTTAATAAAAATCAACGGCTATCTTTAGTTGGCTTAACTTCAAGTCTTCTTTATTTAATCGCTTATAACTTAACCGACTTTGAGATTTTAGGACTTTGGCCGGTGGTGATTGGCGTGAGCGCCTCTGTTGCTAATTTGATTTGGGATACGGCGCGAAAAGATGATGATTATGAAGATGGAGCTAAACTCTAACTAGATCTGCTGCTCCAATTAATCCAGCATCATTTCCAAATTTAGCCGCAATAATTTTTGGTGGCACATGTGATTCAGCAAATGGCATGTATTTACGCATTGCTTCTCTAACTGGAGCTAAGAATAATTCACCAGCATCGGCTACTCCACCGCCAATTATTATCGCTTCAGGATCAATTATTAATGAATACGATGCACAGGCTAAACCAAGCCAATCTGCATGTTTATTAAATGCTGCAAGCGCCAGCTCATTACCTGCTTTAGCTGCCCTCGTTAACCCAGAACCGGTTAACTTACCCTCTCCAAAACTTAATAGAGTTTCAGAACTCTGCGGATTATCAAGAATTGCTTCATTCGCATAACGAATTAGGGCACCACCGGAGGCATATTGCTCAATACATCCTTTGGAACCACAACCGCACAAGAGTCCATTTGACACTACACACATATGCCCAAACTCAGCGCCAATTCCGTTTGCGCCTTTAAATAACTTGCCATCAATTACTAAACCACCACCTACACCAGTACCAATAATAAAAAACATTACTGGATTTAAACCTTTGGCATTACCAAACTTAAACTCCGCCCACATAGCTGAATTTGCATCATTTTCAACAACTATTGGCAGTTTAAATTCTGCTTTAATCTCATTAACAAAATTTAGTTTACTTAAATTAGCAATATTTGGAGCGCCAACGATTGTTCCATAATCTGAGGAAATCAACGCAGCAATACTGATTCCAATACCTTTGATTTCATGTTTTTCTCTAAGCTCTTTTATTAAATTTATTACGGCCAAAATTAACCCCTTGCCGCCTTCAGTTGGGGTTGAGATTCTTGAAGAATCAATTAAGTTTCCGCTACTATCTACGACTCCGGCGGAAATCTTTGTGCCACCGATATCGATACCAATTGTTAAATCTGAACTTTTAATTACAGTGTTCAATTAATTTTCTAGTTTTTCTTTCAATTGTTTGAGGGCTAGATCAATTGTAGATTTCTCAGCTTTCGTGCGCATAATGTCTGGAACTGGCATTGAAAGTGCTACCGTTAATTCAAAGGTAACCTCTGTTTCATCACCATTATCTTTAACAATATAAGCGCCGCTCATCTGCGTTAATAAATCAGCATCTTCTAATGAAAAATCTAAACGATCAGGATACGCCGACCAGTCATAATTTAATGTTGGCTTATCTTTAAGTGCTCCAGCATCAACACTCATACTCACCTGTGTTGGCCTGCCCTGCCCATCACTTGCTAAAACAGTGACCGCTTTAAATGAGGTTGACCAGCTTGGATAGGTTGCAATATCAAATAAAACTGCTCGTACTTCTTCAGCGCTAGCAGCAATACTTACAGTTGAGGTTGTGGCTGATGACATGCGCCAATGTTACCGCCTGGTAGGAGTTTTGTATTCTCAGCAATTTTATGGGGCCCGCTTATGGCGTAAATATCCATGCTGCTATAGCGTTCCCCCCATGAATGAAGTGAGCATTAATTCGATAATCCCGCCCGCAGCGGCTGGAAACCTAACAAATTTAATTGCTGAGCGTGCCCACTTTGAACCAGAGCGTGTAATTGTTTCTCGCCCACTAGGTGATGGCTGGCAGGCAGTTACAGCAAAGGCGTATGAGGAGGAGATTAAATCTGTAGCAAAAGGTTTAATAGCTTCAGGAATTAATGTTGGTGATCGTGTTGCGATCATGGCAAAGACTCGTTATGAGTGGACTGTTTTAGATTTTGCTATTTGGTATGCCGGGGCAGTATCTGTTCCAATTTATGAAACATCAAGTGCGGAGCAAGTTGATTGGATTTTAACTGATTCAGGTGCGGTTGCAATTATTGTAGAAACTCCTGCTTTAGTTGAACTAGTAACACCAGTTATGCCTGCAGCATGTAAAAATATTTGGAATATCACATATAACGCACTTGCCACCTTAACTCACGATGGTAAAGATGTAAGTGATGAGGAAATAAGCAAGCGACGAGCTGCGTTAAAACCAGAATCACTTGCTACGTTGATTTATACATCTGGAACAACTGGTAAACCAAAGGGTGTTCAACTAACTCATGGAAACTTCTTATCTGAGTGTGGAAACGTAGTAAATGGTGCTAGTGATCTTTTCTTAAAGCCTGGCGGCTCAACTCTTTTGTTTTTACCAGTTGCACACGTTTTTGGCCGGATGGTTCAGATTGGTTCAATTACCGCAGGTCTACATCTTGCGCACTGCAGTGATTTAACCAGGTTGCCAAAAGATCTTGCTAGTTTTAAACCAACATTCGTTTTAGCTGTACCACGTATTTTTGAGAAAATATTTAACGGCGCAGAGGCTAAAGCAGAGGCTGCTGGCAAAGGAAAGATTTTCCATAAAGCAGCAGAGGTTGCAATTGCATACAGCAGAGCATTAGATAACAAGAGTGTTCCACCATTATTAAAACTACAACATGGCCTATTTGATAAATTAGTTTATTCAAAGATTCGCGCTGGCCTTGGCGGACGAGTTGACGCTGCAATATCAGGCGGAGCACCGTTGGGAGAGCGATTGGGCCACTTCTATCGCGGTGCTGGAGTTAGAGTATTAGAGGGTTATGGCTTAACTGAGACAACAGCAGGTGCAACTTTAAATCTGACCACTGCACACAAAGTAGGAACTGTTGGTAAACCTATTCCAGGTACAACTATAAAGATTGCTGAAGATGGTGAAGTATTAATTAAGGGACCAATCGTAATGAAGGGTTACTGGCAAAATGATGCTGCTAACGCTGAAGTTTTCACTAAAGATGATTTCTTTAGATCGGGAGATCTAGGAAAATTAGATGATGAAGGTTACTTATCAATTACTGGACGTAAGAAAGAATTAATTGTTACAGCAGGCGGTAAAAATGTTGCACCTGCAGTCCTTGAAGATCGTCTTCGCTCTCATCCATTAATTAGTCAATGCATGGTCGTTGGCGATAACAAACCATTTATTGCAGCCCTGATTACTTTAGATCCAGACTCAATTAGGCCTTGGGCAGTTGCTAATAAAAAAGAGAATGCATCTATCGCGGAATTAGCAAAAGATCCAACTCTGTTATCAGTAATACAAACTGCAGTAGATGACACAAATAAAGCAGTTAGTAGAGCTGAATCAATACGTAAGTTTTCGATTCTGCCAGTAGATTTTACAATTGCAGGTGGGCAATTAACAGCTAAATTATCAGTTAAGCGCCATGTGGTGTCCCAGCAATTTGCTCGCGAGATTGATGAACTCTTCGCCTAACACTGAACGAACTCGACTAGCTCGAGAACTTCATGATGGCTTGGCACAGGAGTTAGCTTCCTTAGGTTACCGACTAGACCAAATAATTGGCAGCAACAATTTAGACAATATTAATCGCACTCCCCTTCGCCAGATCAGATTTTCTATAAGTGGCTTAATCAATCAGGTAAGAGATGAAATCTTTGAATTGCGCACCAATGAGAGTAAATCTTTTAAAGCACAACTAGATCAACAGTTATCAACAATTCTCTCCCATTCGGAGATCACATATGAAATACATGGTGAAATAGAAGTTAAATCAAATCAGCGCTTTGAATTAATGAGAGCAGTTAGAGAACTGGTATTTAATGCCGTGCGGCACGCAGAATGTTCGGTGATTCAAATTAAGTTAACGAGCAACCAAATTGAAATTGAAGATAATGGCGTTGGTGGCGTGAATGAAAAGCAGAACTCTTATGGGCTGTTGGGAGTCAGGGAGCGCCTTGCTGAGATTGGCGCCCAAATTGATATTAAGTCCGGGTCCACTGGGAGCACAATCTTAATTTCACTCTAGTTAATGGATATTGTTGTAATCGATGACCATAATCTAATTAGATCTGGGTTAATAGCGGCTCTAGCAGAGAGTAAATTTAAAGTAGTCGCAGAAGCTTCTTCGGTTGGTGAAGGATTAGCAGTTATCAACAAATTCAAACCTGTCATCGCTTTAGTAGATGTTAACTTAGGTGCATCAAGTGGATTAGATTTAATTGAAACTGCTATATCTCAAAAAAGTACTTGCTCTTTTGTGGTACTGACCATGCATGATCAAAGTGAAATCCTGGAAAGAGCAAAAGCTGTTGGCGCAAGCGCTTTTGTTACAAAAGGAGCCCCAATTCTTGAGTTGATAGAAATCATGAATTGCATTAGCAATGGCTCAAATAAATTTATGAAAGCTGGAGAATTACAGCAGTCAAAGCCTGCAATTGAATTTAACCTAACAAATCGGGAGTTAGAGGTGCTTTCTCTGCTGCCAACTGGTGTAACTGCATCTGCTATCGCTGGCATGCTTTTCTTAACCGAGCCCACCGTTAAGACTCATCTATCGGCTATTTATCGAAAACTAAGTGCTGCTAACCGAGCCCAAGCAGTGAGTATTGCCTTAACTAATAATCTAATTTCCTAGTAGTACTTTATTAAATTTATCCGACCATTTACTTACCTGCCAGTTTTGCACAACCCAATCACGACCAGCCTCACCCATTTGCTTACTCTTAATCGGATCATCAAGTAATTTACAAATTGCATCAGAAATCTCATCAACCTTACTTGAGTCAACTAACACTCCAGTCACACCATCAATTACTGCATCAGCTGCTCCCCCTGAGTTACCAACTACAACTGGTTTAGCACATGCACTTGCTTCTAAATAAACAATACCTAAGCCTTCAACTTCTAGACCTAAAAATCTAGAACGTACAGGCATTGCAAAAATCTCTGAAATAGCTAAGTAATCTGGTAATTCATTGTGTGAAACTCTGCCAGCAAAAACTATCTTGTGTGTGATTCCAAGTTGCCTTGCTGAATTTTCTAACATCACTTTGATTGGACCTACTCCAACTAGTAACAAAATTGCATCTGGATGAGATTCTAAAATCTTGGGCATAGCCTGTATTAGCAGGTCCTGTCCCTTTCGGTGAACTAAGCGTGCAACACAAACTATTATTCGCCTATCCTCTAATCTATGTTTGGCAATTAATTTATTACTAGCAACTCTGGGCATAAAATGATTTGTGTCAATGCCTGGTGCAATCTGAATGAGTTTATCTGGATCATTACTTACCTTAAGAAGTTCACTTTTAGTAAAATTTCCAAGATAACCAAGGTAATTCACATCGTGAATAATCTTCCTAATCAAATACTTAAATATCGGAATCTTTGCCCACCAAACTTCATGGCCATGACTTAACGCAACAATATTGCCCACTCCGTTTTTACGAAGAGCGCTAGAAATTAAAGCCAGGGGTGCGGCTGCGCCAAACCAAACTATATTTATTGCCTCACTCTTTACAATTTTTATGGCTCGTTTTGTAGTTCTAGGAGTTGGTAAAAGAATT
>Ga0214921_10011424_pt1 | contig 10797 bp, 8 predicted proteins | sample LL1505_MetaG_FD_177992 | JGI IMG/M metagenome (GOLD analysis project Ga0214921, IMG submission 177992) | Freshwater microbial communities from Lake Lanier, Atlanta, Georgia, United States - LL-1505 | ecosystem: Environmental > Aquatic > Freshwater > Lake | place: USA: Georgia | collected 2015-05-28
GGCGAGTCGATCAGAGGCTCTCACCTGTTGTCCCGCCCCCTTCAGAATGCGTTCCTTGATCAAGGTAATCGCGGGAATGGCTTCTCGGTGGTAAGTGACGACAAATTCTTTTCCCAAGAAAAGATTCAGTTCAGAAATCTTTAAGGTCTTTTCCTCTGTAATGGCCACACTATGCATGATCATGAATAGGTAATCCTCATAATCCTCGATCTTGGGCAACTCGCTTAAGGTCACACAGTCCTCGATAGCCAAGGGATGAAACTCAAATAGAAGTTCGAGCACTTCCTTGGTCTCCTCAGGACTCGGCGCTGTTAAATCAATCCACACAATCAGCCCCTTGTCCGCCCGGGCCAAACGAAGTGCTTCACGCTCCAGGTTATGACCCACCTGGCGACCTTCATTGAAGACAAAAGATTCGATCACCTTCTGATTATCCCTTTATTTCCATTTCCGTCCAAAGTTTTTCGGTGAATATTCGCCCCTCGATTTGAGAGGAATTTAGGGTAAGTTTGAAGCTCAGTGAAAAAGCCTGTCATCTTAGTAATACGCGATGGTTGGGGAATCAACCCTGCCGGCAAAGCTGGAGCCGAACAACAGGGCGATGCCACACTTCTTGCTCGCACCCCAGTTCATGATCGGCTTTACCGCGAATTCCCTGCTTCCCGTCTTCAAGCCAGTGGTCTCGTCGTAGGTCTCCCCGAGGGGCAGATGGGTAATTCAGAAGTTGGACACCTGAATCTTGGCGCAGGGCGCGTCGTCTACCAGGAACTTACCCGCATCAATCTGGCCATTTCTGAAGGCAAACTACCCAAGGACCCTACACTGCAAAAAGCCTTGGAGTCAGCCCGGGGACACCGCCTGCATCTCATCGGTCTTGTCTCCGATGGCGGTGTTCACTCCCACATCGATCACCTTCTGGCTTTGATGGAAATCGCATCCCAATCAGGAATTCAGGAGATCTTTATCCATGCCATCACCGATGGGCGAGACTGCTCCCCAAACTCGGGCCGCGAGTTTGTCCGTACGGTCGAAAAGAAGGCCGCTTCCCTCCCGGGGTGTCGTCTCGTCACTGTGATCGGTCGTTACTATGCCATGGACCGAGATAAAAGGTGGGACCGGGTTAAACTGGCTCATGATCTCTTTGTTGACGGTCTTGGCACATCTTTTTCAAACGCGGAAGCAGCTCTGGCTAACTCATACGCCCAAAAAGTCACGGACGAGTTCCTGAAACCAGTTCGCATCAGCAACACAACCGGCCCCCTGATTCTCGAAGGTGATACCCTCTTCTTTTTCAATTTCCGTGCAGACCGTATGCGACAGATCGTCCGCGCCTTGGCAGATCCAGGATTCGCCTCCTTTCCGTTGGAACGAATTCCTAAGATTAAAGTTTTTACCCTAACCCCCTACGAGGCGGACTTCACCAATTTAGGGATCCAACACCTGTTCTCACCGGTTGAGATGAAGGATCTCTTGGGGGAAGTGGTAGCCGCCCACGGCCTTTCTCAAGTCCGCATGGCCGAAACCGAGAAATACCCCCACGTCACCTACTTCTTCAACGGAGGCAAGGAAACCCCCAACCCGTGCGAAGAACGTGTCATGGTTCCCTCACCCAAAGTCGCCACCTACGACTTGCAACCTGAAATGAGCGCCGTCCCCTTAACCGATCTCGTGGTGGATCGGATTCAGAACAGACTGGATGACCTCATCATACTCAACTTTGCGAATCCAGATATGGTCGGACACACCGGCGTCCTCAAGGCAGGAATCAAGGCCGTGGAAATAATCGACGCATGCGTTGGACGGGTGTTGGAAGCGCTGAGCAAGGTCGAGGGTAAGGCACTCGTCACGGCCGACCATGGTAACTGTGAACAGATGAAAGAGCCCGATGGATCCCCACATACGGCGCACACGACGAATCTCGTGCACTGCCTCTATGTCGCGCCCGACTCGAAAGATTATCAGATGGTCAACGGCATCCTTGCGGACGTCGCACCGACCCTTCTCGAGATACTGGGCTTACCAAAGCCAGTGGCGATGACGGGTTCATCTATGCTTCGGCACCGCTGACCGATATCCCGCTGGTGCAAGCGACAGAAATAAGACTGAGTGGCTGGGCAGTTTTCGATCTCGACGGGACTCTCGCCGACTCGCTTTCCGACATCTCAGGTGCACTTGCGCGTGTCCTTCGAAAACACGATCGCCCCATCCTCTCATTGGGCGAAACGAAGACCCTAATCGGAAAAGGTCCACGAACTCTAATTGAAAGGGCGTGGTTATTTACCGGTAAAGCAGCCACCCAAGAAGAGCTACATCGATTGACTATCGAATACCTCACCGAATATCGTTACAACCCGAAAGGTGGAACCCGACCCTTTCCAGGAGTGCAGGATGGCCTTCGGAATCTCTTTCGCTTGGGTTGGAGTCTAGGCCTCTGCACAAACAAAGATGGGCGTTCAGCCCGATCCCTCATTGAGGAGTTGGGCTGGGGAGCATGGATTAAAGTGATCGTCAGTGGCGACGAAACAGCTCGAAAACCCGATCCCCGACCCTTGCAGTTGGCTTTCCGCCGTTTACATGCCCCCTTTGGACGTCATCTCTTCGTTGGAGACAGCGAGATCGATATGCAAACCGCCCGCAATGCATGCATCAAGGGGGTTTTTCTTGGACATGGGTACGGTGAGCCTGGAAAGACAACTCTGGATGGAATGCGATATTTTAAAACTGCAGTGGACATGTTTTCATGGATGTCGAGATCCGGTCCGCATCCAGACCCAAGCTATCCTAACCCCTTACAGACATACGCATTCGCCAAACCTGAAATCGGTTTTTAATGCTGTTTCCCAGATGAAGAAAATCACCCCGAAGAAGTCCTTGGCCGCAAGAACAGTAATGGCCATGACGGCAAACGAAATCCGCATTGAACAAGCAGAGAGAAGACTTTATGCCATTCTAGATCGACAAACCCGCCTGATTGAGGGGCTCATGAAAGCCGTAAAACCTGATGATCTTGAGGAAGACTTACAAAAGAATCTTAAAGAGACAAATAGCATGCTCGACGACTGCTTCTGGCAGTTCTTAGGCCCTTTAGAGGTCGGAGATCAGGTGGTCTCGGCTTACGACGCTAAGATGCAAGAGGGGACAATTATCAGCATCCAAAAAGATTCGTCCCACAAGGATTACGGTTCTGCGGTGGTCGAATTTCAGGGAGAATCAGAAAAAACAATGGACGTATGTGAGTTGGTTAAAGTTCGCGGTCCGGTCCTTCTAGGTGACACTGTTGTTCCAGGTCCAAATTAAATCCGGCGATTGATCAAAGCTTTCGCAGAGCGGTTATTCCGTAGGCTTTTGCTAGTTTCTCACTGCTTAATTTCACCTCCCCAGCATCGAGCACAAGTTTGCCAGGATCGTCCATAAACTCAAAAACGAGATCCCCTGTCGTTGTAGAGTCAGCCACGACAGCAAGATCCTCAAGGCTCCCAACAGGGTTTCCATTGCATTTCATCAAGACCATGCCCGACAGGTGTTGATATCCCGCAGTCATAGCCGACGGGAGAACCTGACTTAGAAAAACGATCTTCTTATGTGGATCTAGCTTCATTTCCTGCTGAAAGCTGAATAGCTGCACCAACCGTTGCGAGGCACGTTCAGACCATTTGTCACCCCACTCTTGGAGATAGGTTCCGGTCAGCTCCTGAAAGACCAGCCCTCCCAAAATCAGATAACGCGGCGGGACGTCAAACTGTAATGTCGGTATCGACACTTCATCCCTAGCTCTCCGATCGTAACTCCCAGTCAATTCCATTTCCTTCCCATCTCTAGAAATTCGAAATTTTGAAGTCGTGCCGACATAGGGACGGGTACGCACGAGATTTCCGATGGAGGTGGGACCATAAAGGGAATCACGATAGTTGCCGTCCTCATCCAACTTGAATCCATCTACCGCCAGCAACACATCCCCTTCCTTCAATCCGGCCCGCCCGCCCGTCCCGATTGGATTCACGCGAGTCAAAAGGATTCCTCCTGCACTCGGAGCCTTAACCTCCTCCCTTAAATTCGGATCCCGTAAGGGTGCCCAGCTCACACCAAGGGTCGGAAATCCTTCATACTTTCCGTCCGCTGAGTCCCTCAAAAAGTGCTCAATCATAGGGACTGGAATAGCTGTGCCTTCCTGGGAATCACGGTCGTAAGCCATCATCATGCCGGATAGCTGACCGTTCCTCATCAAAGGCAATGTATAACTATCATCCCGTTTAGGAAGTGACACACGGACTCCATAAACGAGAAAACCAGCTTCATCGGACGGATACCGCCCTACCCCTGCGGAGAGAACTTCTGCCTGGTTCCGCAACATCTCTCCATTTCTCTCTAACTGCCACACCTCGGCTGTGTCTCCAGCCTTCAGGTTGCTACCTAGTATAACTCCAGCAAAACCTTTAAGAAACTCCGCATCCGTCGGCTTCAACAATGCCAAGTTCGCTTCATAATCAATGGCCTCGACTTCAGCTGCAGATTTCTCGGCCGATCCGGGTTTTTCCAGCCCAACTTCGGTCCGATTAGCCACGAGAGAGGCCGTCACAAGGACTTTCCCTCCCGGCAGAACTACCCCTGTTCCGCTCAATCCAAACGGAGACTTTTTCTGCCAAGGTCGAAACTGGTCGTAAGGCTGGATGGAGGTTCGAACCCGAACTAAAGAACCTCGGGACTCGTCCCCGGTCGCTGATTGTCCAGCAGACAAAATACCAAGGATGAGGAAAGCTACATTCAGGAGATATTTCATTTGGCATCTCCACGCGAATAGGAGCCCTTAGCCAATCTGCGGTCAGCGACATCGGTTCGACTTGGCTCGGAGATTCCATATTGAGCCATAATTCGTGGCATGGCCTTATCCACATCACCCTTCTTAAGTACAGCTGGGCGTTGATCTCCCTCGAAACGTATCACGGTGCGTTCTCCCCCTTCCCTTAATGCCGGCTCCACATCGGCCAAAGTTCGAATCCTTTTTCCATTGATTTCACGAACGACCTGGCCAGCCAATCCGCGAAGGTAAACATTTAATGGATCCGGCAGGACGGCGGAGAGAATAACAGGCTCAGGTGTTTCCCGATAAATCTGATCCTGCCCAAAAAGGGAGTAGGTTTGTCTTAGTCGGAGATCGGCTCCACCCGCCAACACAGCCATGAGATTGGCAGTTAAAGGCTGAAAAACCAATCCACCGTAGAGCACATACCGGGGGGAGGGTTCATAAAGAACCTCATACATTGAAAACATTTCCGCCGGTTTCAGTTTCAACGTCACTTTTTCTAGCTTCCCGCTCCTCCACACATCCAGCTCCACGGGGTCGCCTGCAAACTTACGCTCAACGATCTCCTCCAGCTGCACGGGTTGCCCTTGGAGACGCACCGATCCATCGCTCTCAATGGGATGTCCATCAATGGATAGAAGCACATCGCCCTTCATGAGGATTCCGTCGGAAGATCCCTCTGAAAAGATATCAGTCACCAGAACCCCCAAACCATCATCAGGTCGACCCAGATATTTGCGCATGGCCGTGTTTTCTAAGGTCATCCAACGGATTGCGATATCGACATAGTGATCGTACTTACCGTCCTCCACATCCTTAAGAAAACGCCGGATGACAGGAGTCGGAATCATATAGCCAACGTTTTGAGCAACATCGCCGCGGAATCCCTGAAATGCCACCCCCACGACCTTGTCCGCCTGCATAACCGGACCGCCACTATTGCCGGGATTGATCGCGGCATCGATTTGGATCGCGAGATGGGATTCCCGACCCGAATGGGTATACGCGTTGTAGTCAATTCGACTGACGACCCCGCGTGTTACGGACAAGCGATCACCCCCGATCGGAAATCCATAAACACTCACCACCGACTCGAGTTCTGGAATATCCCCGAGCAACAAGGCTGTCGTTCCAGTAAAGAATTCAAGATCCTCGACCTCCACCATGGCCAAATCGCAATCGTGAGCAACGAACCTCACTTTGGCCGGATACTTCCGAGGATCGGCCTCTCGCTGGACCGTGATATAACGCGCTCCGCTTATCACGTGGGCGTTGGTCAGAATCCTTTTCCCTTCGATCACAAATCCCGCCCCTCGCGCGGAACTCACTGTGCCAGGATTCCATGGTAATCGATAATCCCACGTCTGGGAGGTAACCTCCACCATGACAACATTCTTTTTGGCCTCACTCAGTTGAGCATCCTTGCTGCACCCCACCATTCCCAAGCCAAGACATGCGCAACTTAAAACTTTTATCCAAATCCTCATGGATTCTTTTTTATCCTGAAAGAACAACCAAACCAATCCTATCTTCTGCCATCAGCCGAGCGACAACCTCTTCCCATAGCCCTTTTTTAGGGTTAAATCTCCCCTCATGAGTCCTTGGCTTATTCTCTCCTTAGCTATTCTTCTCGAAGTAGGCGGAACCATTTGTCTGAAACTTTCTCACGGAATGACCCAGGCCTTGCCCTTGGTCGGTGTCGTCCTGTTCTATCTTTCGGCATTTGCCCTTATGTCTGTTTGCCTCAAAAACCTCGAAGTCGGTGCCGTTTATGCAATTTGGTCGGGTGCGGGAACCGCTTTAGTCGCAATGATTGGCGTGCTTTATTTTGGAGAAAGCTTCACATGGGTTAAAATTCTGGGGCTGCTGCTTGTCATCTTCGGCGTCATCCTTCTCCGCCAAACCTTGCTTTAGTGCCAGATTCAAACCCGAAGAAGCCTGACCAACTTCGTTAAATTGTTCCGAAGATTCGGTCACCGGCATCGCCCAAGCCAGGTAAAATGTATCCACGTGTGTTCAGTTTCCGGTCCAATGCTGCCGCATAAACAGGCACATCCGGATGATGCTTCTGAAAGGAGCGAACACCTTCTGGGGCAGCCACGAGACACATAAATCGGATCGACTTGGGTTTCGCCCCTTTCAAACGATCTGTTGCCGCTACCGCTGAGTTTCCAGTGGCCAGCATGGGGTCCAAAAGGATCAGGTCCCGGTCTCTTAGGGTTTTGGATGCCTTAAAATAGTACTCTACGGGCTCAAGGGTGCGATGATCCCGATAGATTCCGATATGGGCAACTCGTGCGGACGGGAAAATATGCAGCATTCCATCCAGAAGGCCCATGCCCGCCCGCAGAATCGGAACCAAAACCAGTTTCTCCCCCTTAAGAACCGGTGCTGACATGGACTCCATGGGTGTGGTGATTCTTTTGCGTGTCAGAGGCAAGTCCCGGGTCACTTCGTAAGACATCAGCATGGCGACTTCGCCAACCAAGGCTCGAAATTCAGTGACACTTGTTCCCTTTTGACGCATCAGGGATAATTTGTGCTGAACGACTGGATGACGAACGAGATGAAAGTTTTTTGTCATGGTCCCATCAGACGTTGAAGCGAAACTCCATCACGTCCCCATCCTGCACAACGTACTCTTTACCTTCGACTCGGAGTTTCCCAGCCTCCCGGACCTTAAGCATTGTTCCAGCAGCCTGGAGGTCGGCAAATGCCACCGTTTCGGCGGCGATAAATCCTCGCTCAAAGTCGGTATGGATAACCCCCGCGGCTTGGGGCGCCTTATCCCCGGAGTGAATCGTCCAAGCCCGTGTCTCCTTGGGACCGGTGGTCAGATAGGTCCGAAGACCCAGTAGTTCATAGGTCGCGCGAATCAAGGAACCCACCCCAGACTCCTTGACCCCCAATCCTGCTAGGTACTCCTTGCCTTCCGCCTCAGGCAAATCGACCAGTTCGGACTCGATCTGCGCACTCACAATGACCGACTTACTGGAGAGTCGTGTCCGGCAGTACTCCTCTACCTTCTTTACCTGGTCACCGGTTTTTCCTGTTCGCTCTCCTTTGGTGAGGAGCCCCAATTCCTCTTCCTTCACATTGCAGGCAAAAAGAGTTGGCTTGGAGGTCAGAAGAAAGAAACCCTTGGCCAGTTTGGCCTCATCCGAACTCATCTCGAGCGTTAACGCAGGAACCCCCTTGTCCAAGTGTTCCTTCAGGCGACCCAATAAGGCCAATTCGGCCTTGGCTGTAGCATCCCCCTGCTTCGCCGCCTTTCCGGGTTTATCTAAACGCTTGGACACCGAACCTAAATCGGCCAGCACCAACTCGGTAACAATTGTTTCAATATCCCGCAAAGGATCCACACTTCCCGCAACGTGGTGAATGTCGGGATCTTCAAAGCATCGGACCACCTGTACGATCGCATCAACTTCACGGATATGCGTCAAAAACTGGTTGCCCAGGCCCTCCCCTTGACTCGCGCCTTTGACTAAACCGGCAATGTCCACCAACTCAATCGTGGCCGGCAGAGTCTTTTCGCTCTTGGACATTTGAGCCAGCCAATCCAATCGGGTATCCGGCACAGTGACGATGCCGACATTGGGTTCGATCGTGCAAAAGGGGTAGTTGGCAGCCTGTGCCTTCCGGGTACGTGTAACCGCGTTGAAGAGAGTACTCTTCCCGACATTTGGAAGTCCGACGATGCCAGCACGTACCATCCCGCATCCTAACCCTAATACGCCTCAGAAACCAAGCTAGGCCTAAGGCAGGACCTAAAATTTTACCAGTGACCGCAATCCCCTGCCTTAAGTTCGGAAATAAACTCAACTAGCAATAAGACACAACGTTCCACGTCCTCCAGATCCACAACCTCACTGGGAGTGTGCATATAGCGCAAAGGAATACTCACGAGGCCAGTTGCCACGCCTCCTCGGGACATCTGGATCGCCCGCGCGTCGGTTCCGGTCGGCCTTGGGTCGGCTTCGATTTGATGCGGAATCTTGGCCTTTTCCGCCGCACGTTTCAGTCGGGCAAAGACTTCAGGATTGATATTCGCACCCCGACATAGAATCGGCCCGCCTCCCAGTCGGGTCTCGCCATACTTGCGGTTGTCACAGTCAGGATGATCCGTCGCATGCCCCACATCGACCGCCACCGCCAACTGGGGATGGATCGCATAAGCCGAAGTGGTGGCGCCTCGAACACCTATTTCTTCCTGCGCCGTAGCTACACTCACCACCTTCGCAGCGAGTTTCTTTTTCGCTTTGCCCAAGCGGATCAACGTCTCTCCAACAACATAGGCTCCCACCTTATTATCAAATGCACGCGCTGTAGCCAAAGAGCCACCGAGCATCTGCAACTCATGGTCGTAGGTCGCGACATCCCCGATCGCTACGCGCGACAAAGCCTCGGCCTTGTTCTTTACCCCAATATCAATCCACATCTCATGTTTCTTAGGAACTCTCTTGCGATCTTCCTCTTCCATGAGGTGAATCGCCCTTTTTCCCGTCACTCCATAGACCGGTCCCTTGGCCGTCTGAATCACCACCCGCCTTCCGGAAATCACAGAAAGATCATGGCCACCAATCGTGTCGAAATAGAGAAAACCCTCCTTGTTGATATAAACAATCATCAGGCCAAGTTCGTCCATATGCCCGGCCAACATGACCGTGGGATTCCCCTTGGGATTCAGAGTCGCAATCCGGTTTCCCAATGCATCCTTTTCTAGTTGATCCACGTGCGCCTTGAGATAGCGGTCAAAAACAGCTTGCGCCTCGGCCTCATAACCGGATGGGGAGCGCGCCTGAAGGAGTTCAGCGAGAAAAGTAGGGACTTTAGAATGCTTCATCCGCTCATTGTTTCCGACCTGTTCGCTGAATCCAAACCATTTTACGCGAATCTTATCCTTTCCCGTGCTTGAGACCGAGGGCGACCTTGGGTTGAATGAGGGAATGGATAAGATTGGCATCGGACTCATTGGTTGCGGAACGGTCGGATCAGGATTGATCCGGAACCTGCCCAAGGCCAATCCCCTGATCGCCGAGCGGTTAGGCGTCACGTTGGAGATTCAAAGTATCGCTGTTCGAAACCCTGCGAAAACCCGCGACCCTTTGCCCGTCAAACTTGTCGATGACTGGAATAAGGTCATATCCGATCCTGCAGTGCAGATCGTGGTGGAACTGGTCGGAGGCACAGATGATGCCTTTCACATCGCCGAAGCCGCCCTCAAGGCCAAGAAGCCACTCGTTACAGCCAACAAAGCCCTTTTGGCAGAGCGTGGCTTAGAATTGGTACCTTTGGCTCAGAAATCCGGCACTCCTGTCTATTTTGAAGCCAGCGTTGCAGGCGGAATCCCTGTCCTGAAAGCCCTCCGGGAAGGCTTGGTCGCGAACGAACTCCTGGGTCTACACGGAATCATCAACGGGACCTCGAACTACATCCTTTCGAGGATGACAGAGGCTGGATCCGATTTCCAAAGCGCGCTCCAACAGGCCAAAGATCTCGGCTATGCCGAGGCGGATGACCGGCTGGACGTCGACGGGATCGACGCCGCCCACAAAGCCTCCATTCTCTGCCTCCTCGCCTATGGTTTTCTTCCCGCCTTTCGGGATATACCCGTTGAGGGAATACGAAACGTCTCAGCCCAAGATGTCTCCTTCGCCCGACAACTCGGCTATGTGATCAAGCTCCTGGCTATGGTTCGCCCCATGGGAGCTGACCATGTGGAGGTCCGGGTAGCCCCCACCCTTCTTCCTTCCCGACATCCTATGGCCTCGGTTCACGGGGTGTTCAATGCCGTTGGCTTGATAGGCAACCTTTCCGGCCCTGTTCAGTTCACGGGTCGGGGGGCGGGTCCAGATGCCACCTCCAGTGCGCTGCTCGCCGATCTAGCGGAAGCTGCCAAGAATCTCCGCGATAAATCTCCTGGACCAATTCTGCCCAAGGCGGGGGGTAGGATGAAGCTTATCGCCAGGGGTGAATCCATCGGGAGATTTTAT
>Ga0214921_10011425_pt1 | contig 10797 bp, 16 predicted proteins | sample LL1505_MetaG_FD_177992 | JGI IMG/M metagenome (GOLD analysis project Ga0214921, IMG submission 177992) | Freshwater microbial communities from Lake Lanier, Atlanta, Georgia, United States - LL-1505 | ecosystem: Environmental > Aquatic > Freshwater > Lake | place: USA: Georgia | collected...
TAAGCTTCAATCAAGTCATCAAGCTTTTCTATCACATCCTCGTAATAGTGTCCTAAGGCTTTATGCTCAGCATAAGACTTGGTTTTCCAATGTGCAATATGGGCTGCATTTCTGGCATGGAATAGGCGTTCAATCAAGTCTTCAATCATCAGAATGTGCCTCCAGAGATACCGCCCCAAGCCGGGACGCTTGTGCCAGCAGAGACCAAAACTTGTCCCGCTGTGCCGTTGGCAATGAAAGCTGTTGCCCCCGCGCCGGTTTGATACGGTATCTGGCTCGCCGCACCACCAGCAAGGTTAGTTGCGGTTGTAGCCGTTGTTGCACTGCCTGCAGTTCCGGCTGTGGCTGCATTTAAGTTTGCTACTTGAGTTGTACTAGCTACTGTAAAAGGAGCTGTTCCTGTTACCACCGTTGATGTAATTACACCTGATGCAGAAACCGTTGTAAAAGCACCGGTTGATGCAGTTGTTGCACCAATAGTAGTTCCATTAATTGCACCACCAGTAACAGCCACAGAAGTTGCATTCTGCGTAGACATGGTTCCCAAACCAGTAATGTCGGTATTAGGAATTGTTGCTGACGCCGTTAACGCCGTTGTACCAGCCCCTTTGACATAGCCTGTTAAGGTTGTTGCACCAGTACCACCATTACCAACAATCAGTGTGCCTGCTAAAGAAATTGCTCCAGAAGTTGCAGTGTTTGGCGTAAAGCCGGTTGTACCGGCGCTAAAAGTAGTAACTCCACCTGCAGGTGCTGGTTGCCATGAAGCAGTTGTGCCGTTAGACGATAAAAGATAACCATTAGCGCCAATCGCCAAGCGAGTTGCACTGTTTGTGCCATTGCCAAGAATCAAGTCACCTGTTGCGGTAATAGGAGATAAAGCATTAAATGCGGCAGAAGCCGTGGTTTGACCTGTACCGCCAGAACCAATAGCCAATGTTGTAGACAAACCTGCAGCAGTGCCGGTTGTATTCTGGTTCCAAGTTGGAATAGAACCTGCCAAGTCAGCATAAGCAATACTGACCACGCCAGTTTGACCGTTGACTGAGCTAACCAAGTTAGTTTGGTCAATCTTTTGCCAAACTGTACCGTTGAAAATCGCCCAGTCACCGACTTGCCAATCAGTGATACCGTTCAGATTAGTTGAACCAGCAACCGAGACAACGTAGTAGTAACCGTTAACACCTACACTAGAAACCAACGTAGGCGTGTTAGTTGATGCGTTCCAAGAACCTTGGTAAGACAAACCGCCGGTAAAACTCGCGGTCGTGACGTTCGTAATCACACCTTTTGAATTCACAGTCACCACGGGGATCGCGGTAGACGAGCCGTAAGTATTTGCTGACACACCAGAAGCAGGCAAGTCAGCATTGACTAAAGCTCTAAAAGCAGTGGGTGCAGCAGCGCCTGCAGCAGGGCCAGCATAAACCACATTGGCAGGTTGATCCACAACTAACAGCGCAGAACCCCATGTAGGCGCTCCTGCTCCGCCAGACACTAATACTTGGCCTGCAAGACCAGCAGGCCCAACATATAAACCATCAGCGCCTGACCAAATAATTGCTCCAGGCTGCATCACTAAGCTACGCGCCGTGCCGCCATTGCTTAAACCAAGCAGATTGTCTACCTGGTCATCAGCAGAAAGGTCAACTGCAGGGTGCTTGTGGTCACTACGGGCAAGAGTGTTTGCCACACCTGCAGAACCGGCTTGAAAACCAGCTTGTGGAGCACTTGCGCTATAACTAGCTGCAAGGGTAACGTTACCGCTAAGAGCACCACCGCCAGTTAGACCATTACCAGCAATAACTTGCGTGCTTGTAGGAACATAGCCAGAAATAGTTGCAGGAATTGTGGTAGCAGCAGTTACTCGGCCTGTACTATCAACAGTAAACACCGGGATGTTTGTAGCATTACCGTATACGCCAGCAGCAACTCCTGTATCATTAATTAATGTACTGTTGATGCCTTTAGGGGCAACGCTCAGGGTGACGTTACTTGTCAACTGACCGCCGCCAGTCATACCCGTACCCGCAATCACTTGTCTACTGGTAGGTACACCCGCTACGCTCAACAAGTCGCCTACTCGAATTTGATAGTTATTGCCTTGGTAGACAATCATCATCAAAGAGTTTTCATCAGCCACAGGAGCTACTGGCAACTGTGTGATTCTGGTTGGTATTAGATTGCTTGGTACGTCAGACATTTAAAACTCCAGGTAGCCGTCACCGTCTTCAGTAATGAAGAACTCATTGCCAGCTTCTTGAATTACACCTGCTGGATGAGTATTGATAGGTGTGTCAGGGCGGTTGAATGGAAGAACAATCTGGTCAGGTCTGCGGGGCGCAAGACGGTACGGGTCGTACTCATCACGGTCTTCTTCACAAACCATTAGGCCTGGGTAATTTGGGTCAGGTGACAGTTCAGCAAGTAACATCTTGCGTGAGCACCGGCCGCATATGGCAATGCCATACGTGGCTTGTCCGCTAGGGTCTAGGAATACACTCATTTAGTGTAAACCCCGATGCCTGGGTTGATTTGGATAGGCGACCCATCATTGTCGCCGTCCCACGCACGCTGCAAACTCATAGCAGCTTTTTGCTCAAGCACAGCCATAATTTGTGGGTCAACTTGTGGCGTCTCAGCAGCAACTTCAGCTGACAAACCATCAATAATAGCATTGAGCCAACGCTGAGGCACTTCTACATCTTGCTGCAAGTTTGCAGTGTCCATAATCTGGCGATGACGCCAAAGAATCAACTGAGCTTGTTCAGCTGCCACAAATGGAGCAGGCCACAGGTATACGACAGGTTCAGGCAAATCACGCTGGAAATAGTAATTGCTAGGGCGACCAGGAAATACTTTATTGCTCTGGTTAACATAGCTGTCACGGTTTAACTGACCTAAAGGAATCTCTTGAGGCATATTGCCTAGGCTTACTACTGTACGATTAAAAGTAGCAGTGGCCGTAATTCTGAAGTATTGATAAGGCAAAGCTCCAGAAATATCTGTCCAAGTAATATCTCCTGCAACCGCTGTGCCTGTATAAGTTCCTACAGTAACCCAAACAGTTCCGTTAGTACTAACTTGGAAAGTCAAAGGAGTCGATGCGCCTGACCATTCAACGCCTACAGTATCCACAACCGTTTGAGTCGTAAAGTTTACCGTGTAAGACGTTGAAGTTGATACAGTTGCGCCTGTAACAGGTTGAAGTGTACGATAGTTTAAATTAAGAACTTCAACAGTACCTAAGGGAAGAGTAACGATAGGTTGATTCTCATACATAGGAAGAATCATTTTCTCAATACACCAGCTAGGTGTTTTGATACTTGCCAACTCTGACAAAAACAAATACAAAGACTCTAAGGCATAAGTCTGCATCTCAGCAGTAATGGCTTGAGCAGGCAGACGACAACGTCTGAAGGCGTGGTCTACAACCTTCAGAGCATTAAATGTCGTTGTGCTTATCGTGCCTGAATATGCCATACTAACCCCGTTTTAGTAGTCAGATGGCAGCTGTCTCAGCACGCCCAGTATTGACAAATTATAATTCAATCTTTGCTTAACACTTCTTGGCAGTGCCGCCGCCCATCATAGCTTTACCGCCTTTTTTCATCATCATTTTGTCGCCAGGCAAATTAGGAGCCGTGTTCATTTTGGTCTCTCCAGGATTTTTATTGCCCATGACACCTAAAGTACCGCGGTTTTTGATCATGCCTTGAGGGGCTGATGGAGCCTTAACGGTTTCACGCACCATGACTTCTTTGCGCATCATTTTTGGAGCTTCAGAAACTTTGCCGCCTTTAGCGTAGCAGTTTGCACCGCCGCCCATAGCAAAACCTTTAGTCATTTTGCCTGATTTAAAATCAAAATCTTTAACTTTTCCAACTGTCATGATTTGCTCCTGCTTTTAGTTGAGGGTTTTACTGATTGTTTGGCTTTATCGGCTTTGACAAATTCTTTGCCGACTTTTTGGGGAACACCGCCATAACCGCCTTTTGTATGAGCGGCAGCTTGCATTAAGCGCTGTTGTGCTGGAGATTTACTTGGCATAATGTGTTTCCTTAAATTTACTTTGAGGGCAACCAATTAGCTAGGTAAGTCAGAAAAGATCCAACCGCGCCGCCTGCACCGCCAACCAACATTAGCATTTTCCAACCACCTTTGGCTTCAGACAGGGTTTTGTCAATGGCAGTCAAAGTTGCTTGCATGGTCTTCATGCTTTCTAGCATCTTGTCCATATCATCTTGCAAATGCTTGATGTCAGACGCATGTGTAGCTAGTTCGCGTGCAGTTTTGATAGCATCTTCAGTCATTCTTCCCTCGCTTTTAGCATTGCGTCTGCCATTGCATAGGTAGTCTTTGCGATGTAATCGCAGTCGGGTGCGTAAACATCAACCATCATTCCTTGCAAAGCCTTTGCCGCAAAGTAGTCCCGCAAGGTCATGCCTGTTACATATTTGACTATTTCTCCATTGTCAACAGAATATGGAAATGCAGGTGTGTTCTTCTCCTTGAGTTTGGCTTCAATGACTCGGATAAAACTTCCTGTGTTATGTGTACCCCTAACAATTTCTGAAATATCTTCATCCGTCAGCCCTACCCACGGCTTCTTGTAATCTTGAATGTCATCGTCATCTTCAGTCATTATGTATCCCTATTTTAAGGAGATGCGTAAGTTTTAAGGCATTCAAGCACAATAGTGTACATGTCGCCACTAGAAGCGTCTGCTGTAGTAAACAACAGGTTACCATTCTTGCCTGCGCCGGCGTTGTTAGGGATACCGCCAAACGAGTCAAAGCTCATATCATAAGTGGTATTTTGTGGGATCATCCAAGCAAACTGGTCAGTTGTTGCATCCCAAAGAATGCGAACTTCCATACCATGAGTATTGGCCCAAATACGATTGATTTTTACACCATTGCAAGCCAAACCAAACGAGTTACGGTTCAGGGTTGTAACATCAATTTTGGTAACAGCGGTTTCACCTGTGCCATCAGAAATGTTTGTAAACTTAGCAATGAACAAGCGTTCACCATCAAGAATAGTTTGTGAGGTTACTGCATCTGCCATGTTTATCTCCTAAGCATTAGTTTAAAAATCCAGGGACAAGCCCTGGATAAATATTAAGCTGTACGTGTAAACACGTAAGCCGTTGCGCTAGAGAACATGATAGTGAAACGGGCAAGGCCAGTAACACCAGAAGCAACTGTCAGATCACCAAAAGAAGCAGCAGAGTCTGCGGCAGCAGTAGACAAAATGCCGTTGGTTGCAACAGCAATCGTCACGGTGCTTGCACCGCCAGTGTTGTCAATGTACAGGTCCAACACTGTACCTTTAGAAGCGCCAATAGCAGCGCCAAGCAACGTGCCTGTGGGCAACGTGATAGTCGTTGCTGCAGCAGAAGTAGAGGTGATATAGCCGGTTGCAACTTGTGCCGCAGTAGCTGTAGCCGTAGCGTTGATAGCGGCGGTTGTTGGGTGGTTCTGATCAGTTAAGACCAAGTTTGTAATCGTTGCATTTGTAACAGTTGCATTTGTAGCCGTTACGTTACCAGTAATTGCACCAATAAAGCCATTTGTAGACGTTACTGGTCCTGAAAAGGTAGTAGAAGCCATTTTAAATTCCTCTCATGCGAGTTGGTGGGTATCTGTCTGCATGACGTCAGCTGGGAGCTGTCAGATACACCGGAAAATCCCAGAAAAAACATAAAAGAAGGGGACCAAAGTCCCCCTCTTTATTAAACGCCAGCTGTACCGTACAAGCCACGTGGGTCAGTCCAACCCACAGTGTATCGCTCAGTAGCTTTGTAGCGCATAGAGTCAGTCTCGAAGTCACCTTCCATAGACTTTTCTAAGCCACGACGCATCAACAACTTCAAGCCTTCTGGCGCATCGGTTTGCACCCACCATGCGGTAGATGAAGTGATACGTGACAAGTTAGCTTGGCCATCAGCCAGCAAGCCCATGGACTTAACTGGGTTGATGTCGTTATCAGCTGTGCCGGTACGCAACACGCTCTTCAGCAAAACTTCTGCTTGGAACACGTTAGAAGGGCCTGCAACAATCTTCTCAGGTGTCAAACGGATACGCTTACCATTGTTGTCAACGGCGTTACGGATCTGGATAAGCAACTGCTCAAGTGAAGTTTGTGACAAGTTAGCTGCAGTGCTCAACTGATTGCTGAATGTACCGTTAACAATGGGATGGTTTGTTGCAATCAACGACACGCCGTCACCACCAACATAAGCACCATTAAAAGCACGGTTCAAAACGTTAGCTGATAAGGTTTCCTTAGTCTCAATCAAAGACTGTGCCAAGTGTTTGGCATAAGTTTGACCGATACGGATGTGGTCGCCGTCTTCTACCAAGACCTTGGTCAAGCTGAATGCCAGACCGTAGACTTTGTAGAGGTAACGTTGCAAGAACAACACGCCGCCTGATTGGTAAGTAACAGCCATACCGTCAGGCAGTTCAGGCGCTGCGCCAAAACCATAAAGAACAGGTTCTTCATGGTAGTTGCGAGGAATGCCTTTTTGCTCACGGAAGACCATCTTCCATTCATCGGCTCGTTGATCGTAAACACCATCAAACACTTCGTTAAGAATAGGTTCAACAACGGATCTAAAGTCCGTACTACGCATTGGAGTAGCCATGATTTAGCTCCTTTTTAAACCGAGTTCACAGCAGCTTTGTAGTGGTGTTCGTTGATACGAACAGACACAACTACATACGCGTCAGTGAGTGAGTCAGTGATTTCATATCCAAAACCAGTAATCTGGAATTGGCCCGAAGTGGCTTGAATGGCACCAATTTGCGTGGTGGACAAACCTGTTGAAGTTGAGCCGCCAGGAGAGGCAACAACCCAATCACACTCTTCGCCAACAGCCGTTTGTACGGTTGTGCCAGCAGAAGGGTTTGTGTATTGAACATCAAACAGAGTTTCAGGGTCGTCATACACCCAAGCTGTAATCTCAGTACCAGTCGTGCCAGAAGGCCAGAATGGAGAGATTGTTGGCTTGCCGCTAGCATCTAAATACTGAACACCTGCAAAGATGCCCAACAAAGAAATACCGTCGGTGGTGCCTGTACGAGTACCGTCAGACGTGCCGAGTTGAATTACACCAGCATCTACCAATTTAACGGGGTCACCGCTAAAAATGTTAGCTGCATAGGCGCTTGCAATAACGTAGGCTTTTGGGCGCATCTGACCACTGTTGTGGTAAGATGCACGAAAGCCAAATGGTGCGCTTGTCGAAGACATAGTTTGCTCCTAAATGGATTAAAAGGTTGCGTCAGGAAAGATCGAATTGAGCTTCCCGTTGTTGTCCTATTTCCAGGTTGCCATCTCCCTGAGTAATCCGCGACTTAGATGAACGCGCTTGCTGCTCAAGGAAGTCTGCCGTATCGGTCAGTTTTTCCTCTTCACGTAAAGGTGCATCGTGATGCGCCTCTTTCATGTATTTCTCATAAAGAGAAATGGGCAGCTTAAAAGCCAACATCTCGTTCACCCCAATGAGCCCTGCCCAGTCACCTGTTTTAAGGGTTGCGTATTCCCAGCCAGGAACATCTTCTGGCTTAACTGGTTCATAGCCCAGTCGAATCCGCATTTGGATCGAGTCACGAGGGTTAGTCGTGGTCAGCCAGCAACTATGCCAGCCGGGAAGTTTTGGCAAGTCCGGTAAAGAGGACTGAAAAAACTGCTGACGGAACATTTCAACCCGCTCGTCTTCGGTCACCTCTCGGTTTTGTGTGACTGCACGATCTATCATCGCACGACTTTCACGACCTTCTCCTGCGGATTTCTTCAAGCGTTCGTCTGTCATAATACTCGCTCCTTTCAGCGATTGAAACCAATTATAAACTAAAAATTATTATGCCTTGTTGGCACGGTCGTATTCGGAATACCGTTTGGCGTACTTCATACGCAAAACTGGATCGTCCCATACTCCGGCATCGATCAAAGCTTGTTTACGCTCAGGGCTGAGATAAATCTCTTTGCGCGTTGTTGTAGGTGCATGTTCACGGCCAGAACCTACGGCAGGCCCGCCTCGAGGCGTTCTTTCTTCCTTAGCCGGTTGGCGCTGGTTTTTAAACTTCTCAGGCAAACGTCTGGCGGTTCGTTTACGGAGTTCATCCCAGTACTCTTCAGTCTGTGAATTAAACCCGTCTTTGGCCAAAGCTTGGTCAATAGCAATAACGATTGCAGAATCTTCATCCCTGCCCTGTGAGTCATACCATGGATTCTCAGCCATAAACTCTTTGGCGTAATGCATGGTCATGTCATCAATTTGCTGGCCCTGAGGCTGTGGCCGCTGCTGTGCTGCCTGCTGCTTAGCATACTGAAGCTGCTGCGCTTTTTGCATTGCTTGGTCACGATAGCGCATAGCTTGTGCTACATCAGCGCCATTGCCTGCTTCTACAGCCTTGGCAATAACCCGCTCTGCCATTTCAACCTCATTGGCAGCAGAGGCAATAGCTTGGTCATAACCTCCAAGGTCTACTTGATGGGCACGTTGCTCTTGGGCAGATACTCTGCGCTCAAGGTCATCATTGCGTTTACGTAGGAAGTCCAGTTCGAGTTTGTCACGCTTGATAGCTTGATCTCGTCTGTCTTTGCGCTCAAGTTTTTCAAGTCTACGTCGCTCTCGGATTGCAGCTCGCTCAGGATCATTGCCATCACCTTCATCTTCTTCTGTAGCAGATGATGCAGTGCGTTCATCTTCTTGTTCATCATGATCATCTTCATGATCAGTTAAATCTTTTTTATCTTCAACAATAACTATTTCTTCGTTACTGCCTTTTTCGTCATCATCTTCTTTTAGAACTTCAGCCATAACTCATCTCCTTTCAGATGAATGCTCGGATTGCTAAAGGGTCGCCAGTTACGCGCCCAATAATATCCAAGTCGTTGAAAATAACAAACATTGCAGATTCGTTTGTACCTGGAATTTTTACTTCCCAGCGGTCACCGCCATACTTAGCTACGCGAACATATTCGTCTGCTTTGCACCAATCACCTTCTGGCCAACTCTTCATGTCATTACGGTTCTTAAACGCAAGTGGGCCTAAGGCAATTACTTTGCCAATCTGGGTATTCCACTTTTCTGTTTCATTAGAACCATGTATGTCAATGATGATACCGCCAGCTGATTTCTTTTTAGGCGTACGGATCTGGATCAGAACACGGCTTCCGAAAGGCTGAATGCCAGCATCTACTGCTGGGAAAGCCTCCGCCATTGCGTCCTCATAGGTCATTGTCAAAGTTTTTCTCCTCGTCTAAAAGTTTCAACAGTACGTTGATTGCCGACTCATAACCGGCGACCATTCCAACGCGATACCCGTACTCAAAAGTATCGCGAGTCTGAGGACGCTTCAAAGCTTCAACAGCAAATGATTGCTGATCTAGCTTGAGGCGATTCAAAAGTTGTGACTCAATGTTCATGCAGGCGTCTTAGGAGTCTTAGGCGCTGGTGGCAATGTTTGACCATTTAGCTTTTCGCCTGCTGCAAGACGGTGTTTTTGTTTTACAAATGCACCTGTCATTGGGACTGTACCTGTTTTTGGTGTATCGCTCATAATGTTCTCCTTAAGGGTTTGGGTTAATGCCTGTACCTGTGCTATACGCAACCTTTTCGCCTGTTGCCATTTCAGCAGCAGCTAAAAGTTTTGCCGTATCATTGTCAGCCGTGTTCATACGCTCTCTGGTTTCTAACTCAGCCATAGTGCGTTCATTCTCGGCTTGTTGTTTAAGTTGTTCAGCTTGTGTGCGCTGTCCAAGCTCTTGCTGTTGTGCTTGCAACTTAGCCGCTTCAAGCTGTTGCTGCGACTGCATCTTTTGCTGCTCAATCTGCAATTTAGCTTGATCAACTTGCATGCGTTGTTGCATCGCTTGACCTTGGACTTGTGCATTGAGCTGCGCAACTTCCATAGTCTTATCAGGCGGCATTGGTGGTTGAGGTTTAAACTGCTGAGCAGCTTCATCAATTTGTGCAAGCTCTTGAGCAAAGCTTCCAAGCTGGTTTTCAATAAACTTCTGCACTTCTAAAATAATTTTGACCTGGTCTTCTGCTTCTTCAGGTATCAATTTCTCTTGTTGTGCTTTATCAACAGCATTGTGCGCTTCAACTAAATAGTAGTTGAGCAAATGATCACGCAAATGCATAGCCATTGGATACAAATACGTCTTTACGATGGCAGGGTTTGAGCCAAACAAAGGAGACTTTAAGAAAGGAATGTGCGTCATCAAGTGTGCCATGTGATCTTGCGATGGCAACACGTAAAGAGGTCTGCCCATTGCAGCAGCAACGTTTTCTGACACAGGGTCCATGTCTTCGCTGCCAGGCAAGGGCTGCAAAACTTCATTTGCAGGCACCTTCATGTTGCGAAGGAACATCTCCTCGACTTTACGCGCATCATACATCTGCGGCATTGCAGCTGCACGCTGCATGATGGCTTGAGTTTGCGCAAAACGTTGAGTTTCACTAAAGATTGCAGGGTCGCTGACAGGGATTACGTCCATTGGACCGTCAAAGTCTGATGGATCAATCTCAAGGCCTGCAGACTGAGCTTCAATATCCTCGACTGTCAAGTAAGCACTATTAATGCGGTGCAAAATCTTAAAGCAACGAGCCATTGAGCCGTGCAAGCGGCTATGAATTGAGCTAAATACAACCATACCTTGCTCAATAAGAGCCATGGTTGTACCAACAGGTTGATTAGGATTTTGGTCAGACAGCTTCTCAAACGAAGTTTGCACAACTCCTTTGCCTGCTTCGACCAAGAAACCTAAGAGTTGGAA
>Ga0214921_10011426_pt1 | contig 10797 bp, 9 predicted proteins | sample LL1505_MetaG_FD_177992 | JGI IMG/M metagenome (GOLD analysis project Ga0214921, IMG submission 177992) | Freshwater microbial communities from Lake Lanier, Atlanta, Georgia, United States - LL-1505 | ecosystem: Environmental > Aquatic > Freshwater > Lake | place: USA: Georgia | collected 2015-05-28
TGCCAAGTCGAAGGTATTAGATCTCTTGGCTCATCCATGCCTTGAAACCAAGGTTCTGGAGCAATTACCTCAACGTTAGGTTTTTTAGATAAAAATGCAGCCCACCAACTAAAAGTTGAGTTCGCAATTACATACGCAACACCAAATCGCATTACTTCTAGTGTAGCTGCGGCAGAGTCTTCTATCTCTGGAATCATGCGGACAGGAATAGAAATATCTTTTGGGATATATTCACGCGCTTTTTCTAAATCATCAGAGAAGAGCCATATCGACTTACATTTTTCAGTTGATAAAATCTTGTTTATTCCTACCTTGTAATAGTCCTTTGAAGGTATTCCGAAATTCTTCTCAGAAAGATAATCGCCTAGGCGCACGTGAACTATCAGAGGTGATTCTAGTTCTGCATCAATGGAGTATTGCTCCACTAATTTACTACGTTGCAAGATAGTAATTGCTCTCAATTCATTCAAAATATCTGGCTTTTCTGCCCACTTGTAACTTTGAAAGTATCCTAACAATACCATGTTGGCTTTTGTTATACGCATTGGAGAATATCCAACGTTACCTGAAGCTAATACCGCTACTTTTGATCTAAGGAAAACAGTCATCACAATGTTCGCAAACAGCTTAGAAAAAAATACAAATACGATGTTCAATTCGATTTGAGTTGGTGCTAAACCATTACGCAGCATAAAACCTGCCGTTTTTCGAGTAATCCAATTTGCTCTCTTTTCATTGAGAAGCTCTATTCCAATAGGTAAAGAATAAGAGAGCAAATCTGCCTTTCCATCTTTAGATTTTCTAGGAGCGCCTAGTTCTGTGAGGAGTAAAAGTTTCCTTTTCCCTGCAAGATTTAAACCTGCCGCTAACTGAAAGAGTTGATTCCCAAGCCCACCCGTTAGTGATAGAAATACTCTGTTATCTTTTTGGTTCATCAAATTCCTGCTTTTCTTATAGATATTAATACCCTCAAAAGCGCCGTAAGAGACTCAACAAGAAATGAGAATCTAAAAGGGACAAAAATCTTCCCAAGGTATTTTAGAACTCCTAATTTCAATGAGTAATCACCTTTTTTTAGGATTGTAATTTGTTGTCTATAAAAAAGTTGCATATCAAAGATAGCTTCCTTATTTGGTGCTTTAATTGCATGATCAAAGATCAATCTAGATGCAAGAGGCAACTCTCGAAGAGCTATCGGTGATTTTGTAAGTTGTGAAGAGCTGCCAAGGTTATATTGATAAAATATAGATTCAATAAATCTCAACCTTTTGGAGGCAAAACCCAAATACGATAAGAAAACTTGATCTTCTCCCATTTTTAAACTTGGGAATTTCGTAGAGCCAATATTCTCACGACGAAAAATCATTCGCCAGATACCTGGATTCATCGCTATAGAATTCAAAGGATCTATAATTCTCGTTTGCGGTCTAAATGCCCCAGACTTGAGATCGAAAACTGTGAAGTCTCCAATGAGAATTTCGTCTTGCTCGTCTGCTTCTTGAACTGCTTTCCAGATATTTTCAATACTTGGATTGTCATCGCTATCCCAAAATGCTATCCATTCGCCTGTAGCAATATCCAAACCAGCATTCCTGGCGCTACCGGGATTCCCAAAAATCCCTTCAACCAATAATACGTTTGTAAAATTCACACCTAGAAGTAATTGGTCCAGCTCAGGTCGCACATCCTTGTAAGTTTGATCATGGATGAGAATAACTTCTATTTGATGCTTCCACGTCTCATTCAGCCAAGATTCAATAAACTGTAGTTGTCCAACCATATTTCCAATAGGAACAACTACTGAAAATAAGGGTATTTTTTCATTACTTTTCATTGAGAACTAAATCAATCTTCATATAACTTATTTATCCTGCAACTCGATTATGTCCCCAAGCAATCACGTAATTATCGGGCCCTGTATTTGGAATCTCTTCAAATATTTCAAATTCAGGCAATACTGCCCGAAGTTGTTCAAGGGTCAACTTTCCATTACTTCTTCCAGAACGATTCGTCATGCCGCTGTTCATAATTAGATACCCACGTTCTGATTTACTGAGAACTTTTTGGATATACTCTTTTTGGAGTTCAGCAGGTAATTCGGAAAAAGCATAATTACTGATGACCAGATTCCAATTTTGATTTGAATTTTCAGATAATGAATGCAAACTTAAATTTTTTGCTTTACCGACCCGAGTTAGAAACCTTAGAGTTAATTCTTGGACTTCAACTAAGTCATATATGCCATAATCTGAAATTTGAAAAAATTCCATTAACACTGCAGCTTGGCCACCATATCCCGCACCGATCTCAACAAAACTACCATTAAGATTATTTCCAAAAAGTTTCTTCAATTCCAATGCAATGCTTACATATCGCAAAGTCGTTGGACTTATCCGTCCTACATTCGGGTATCGATATTTCGTAGGCATGCCTACAGAATCGTTTAGGAAGTATCTAGAAAAATCAGATGTCAGCGGTAAGCCTAATGTCGCTATCCGTTCCAAACATTCCTGACCTTGTTTATAAGTAACTGTTTCAACTATCTCACGATAATTATATATTCGTCGAAATCTCTTGAAATTAGGACTTGATTGGAGAATTGAGCTCACTGCTTTTTCATAAAAAGTCTTTTGGCTATCGCTCTTGGTAGAACTCGCATCATGCAAAGCACTTGATACAAATCTAAGACGAAGAATATTCCTCTTGCGCAGCAAAAAATCCATAACTCTTATGAGAAATACCTTGGTATTTTGCAACATCCTGCGATTGTAATACATTTATATCAGTCGCAAATGATTATGCCTTACATATACCGAAGAATCTTAAAAAGCCCGATATCCTGTCCGAATGCAAATAATGTTTGCTCATTTCTATTCCCGACTGCCAAGACATCTGGTATTGAATCTGAAGCGTACAATTTTGCTTTTTCCTGAGCATGAAGTCTTCTTAGTGACAGACCAGGAAACTGATGACCTTCACTTATATAACTTACAAATCAAAAAATATAGTCCTAGTCCCGAATGGTACAAGATTGAATCAATATTGAGTCATCCAACAGATTTTCGAAATAATTTCTGGTTCATATCATTGGCAAGGTTTATGGCAATTGCTGAAGTTTCAAAGGGATCGACTAAGCCAATCCTGCATATCGAGTCAGATGTCATACTTGCATCTGATTTTCCATTTGACCTTTTCTCTGCTTTGGATAAGGATTTTGCGTTTCCTGTCGTTAGTAAAGAATTAGCGATTGCAAGTTGCCTCTATTTTAGGAGTGGACTTGCTGCAGAAGAACTTGCAAGATTTACTATGAATGCTGTCCAATCTAATCATTCAACTACAGATATGCATATTTTGAGAGATTTTGCTAATAGAAATTATGAAAAAGTTCAAGTACTACCTTCAGCGCCATTGCAACCTGATGCATTTGACAACGCGAGTGACGAATTTTTGAATCAAACGAAATTTGCAATTCCGCTCTTCAATGGAATTTTTGATGGCTTCGATATTGGTCGTTATCTCTTTGGTGATGATCCTAGAAACGATCGAGGCTTCTCGACCCTAAGGAAAAATGATGCAAGAACCTACTTGAACGCGAGCAAAATAGAACTCTCGGTAACGGAAGAACGTGAATTTCCATTTGTAAGAAATAGTGTAGAACCGTATATTTTGCCAATATACGCTTTACATATTCATAGCAAAAAATTGAATTTGTTTAGGCAGAACCGAATGAGCAAGATAATCAAAAAGGCGGTTTTAGAATCAAAGCGCCCTAGCAAGAAGATTTTTTCATTACGCATCTTTTTAGCCAGTGCATTAAAGGCAATTAAGCGCCGCATCAAGAGATCTGAAGTTTCATAATGATTGAAAATGTTACTGATGCTGCTTTGATTATCGCTTATAGGCGCTGGGAGAACGTAGCAGAACTTATTGAAATTCTAAGAGTTCAAGGGATTAAAAGAATCTATATAGCAATAGACCGTAATTCTTCCTCGGATTTACCTTTGAGTGTCGATGTAGATAAAACGATTGAAATCGCAATAAATGCACGGCGTCAAGTCGAGGCTATATATGTATCTGTGCATTCAGAAAATGTTGGCTGTTCGGCTGCCGTACTTTCTGCGTGTGATTGGTTCTTTGAAAATGAAGAGTTCGGTCTTGTGTTTGAGGATGACTGTATTCCGGCTACTGAATTCTTCACCTACGCAAACAAGTCAAAACAAGTTATCAAAAGCAATAATGATGTCTGGCTGTTTTGCGGCACACAGTTTGCTACAGATTTGCCAAATCAGGACTCTTGGAGTCTCTCAAAATATGCACTCATCTGGGGTTGGGGTACCTCACGTGAGAAATGGAAGCAGATCGCCTTAGCTTTGAAGAATGATGCACTAAATGTTTACGATAGAAATATAAGTATTGCCGAAAAACAATATTGGAAAGCCGGTGCTCTTCGCTCAAGTTCAGGAATCGTCGATGCTTGGGATAACGTATTGATTCAAAGAATGTTATGCCTTGGTAAGAAGGCTATATTGCCTCAGTTCTCTCTCGTGACAAACATTGGAAATGACTCTGCTGCTACCCATACAATAGGCAACTCAAGTTGGTTACGAATGAAGACTGGTAGTTTTGGTATTCCAACCCATGATCCGTCAGAAAATCCAATATTGGATTTATGGCTAAAGAATAAATTCTATAAGATTTCGATACGCCATATTTTAACAACACGAATTACCAATTTATTGGATCTTATTGCAATGCGAAAAACGAGAGTCGTTCGCTTAGCCACCCGATGGGAAAATGCCAGAAAGAACCTAACCCCTCTTCAATAATTTCTGATATAAATCATCATAAATTTCGAGTAACTCTCCCCCAAGTATCTCGTCCCCAAAATATTTCTTGGCTTTTTCGCGGATGTATTCCCTCGAAGGTGGTTCCTGATAACTGTCTATGAGAACTGCAAGTTGATTGGCATCAGCAACCGAAAAAATCGGCATTTCAAAATCTTTGAGTATTTCTGGAATTCCTCCGGCATCACTACCAATTACAGTTATTCCTGCTGCAAGTGCTTCGCCAATTACACTCGGTGAATTATCTTGGTTGCTAGGAACAATAAGTAGATCGATTGTGCTCAATAATTTAGCCATTTCAGAGTCATTTTTTGGATGAACGTTCTCAATCAGAACACTTGGTTCGAATTTTGGAATATTCCCCTGCCCAACTAAAACAACGCAGAATTGCCTCAATGATCTTCGTGAGAACTCATTAATTGCTTTTGTATATACCGCCAGGTCTTTGTAGGGGTTATTAAGGTTGGTGGCAATAAAAGCAATACGCAATACCTCATTTGACTCTTTTTTTGACTTTACTGCTGTTTGAAAAAAGATTCTGGGGATAGGGTTTTTTACTACATGTACCGGCAAATTCTTACTGAGTGCTCCCTTTTTTGCTAAGTTAGCTAGCCAATGTGAAGGCGAGATTAATTCAACATTCATAGATGATTCAAATACCGCTTTTTGTTTAGAGAAAGCCTCTTTCACGGTATAATCAAACGGCTTTCTAACTTGAGGGCAAGATGAACAATTATCCTGAAAATTATTGCACCCTCTTGAATAATGGCATCCACCCGTAAAGAATCTTTGGTCATGAAGCGTGAATAACGTTGGCTTGCCTAATGCCACGATCTTACGTAATGAAGCGATACTAAGAAAATTATAGTAGGCATGAATATGAATTATGTCCGCCTTATTCAGCATCTCATTTTTAATATTGAAGGTGTTTATACTCCAAGGAGTTACTAAATCGTTATTTTTTTGTATCAACCTTGACTGCAATAATGTAACTGCTGAAGATTCTAATTTCTTGGGAAATTTTAGGCTCATCGATTTGATATCGGCCTTGTCATAACTTAAGATTTCTTCACGACAAATAATCGTCGATTCTTCTCCGATTATATTCAATGCATTATTCATTCGCAGAGCCGCACTACCTGCTCCTCCTTGAAGAGAAGTAGCGAGGTGAACAATCTTCATTGCTTGATTTTTCCAGAGTCTAATCCTTTATTGAGAACATCGCAGACAATCTCTATTTCCGAACTCGAATGCCACTGAGAGACTGGCAAACTAATTACGTGTCCTGTTATGTTTTGAGCACTCTCAAAAACACCGGCCGTTGCCTTGTGAAAGCGAGAATTTATCTCTGCCGCAATTTCTGGGTAATGTCGTTCTGTACCGATTCCATTTTCCAACAAGTATTTACCGATTGCAACTGGATCACTCACTAGAATTGGAAAATGGTGGCGTACAGAGTTCAATTTCTCTGATTGCAAAATATGAAATCTTTTATCTAACTTTTCACTATAAATTTTTCCTAAGGCAATTCGATTTTTATTCCAGCCTGAAAGGTACCTAAGGTTTACTCTCAATACTGCCGCCTGTATCGAATCTAGTCTGCTATTTACCCCAGGTCTTTGGTACAAATATTTATTACCTGGTTCGCTGCCATAGCTGCGAATTGATTTTGCAAGGTTTGCATCTTTTTCATTATGAAAATTGATGATTCCGGCATCACCGATAGCGCCAAGGTTTTTAGAAGGATAGAGTGAAAAAACCCCCGCATCGCTCCATGCACCTGCATATTTTGAGTCGATACTTGCAAGGTGAGCCTGAGACGCATCTTCAATTATTTTCACCCCGTTTTCCTTCGCCCACTTCGACAATCTAGGCATATCTACCATCGCTCCATGCAGGTGAACGGGCATAACTGCATCAGGAATAACTTTATGTGAAAATAATTTATCAAGATCTAAGAGCCCATTTTCATCGACATCAACACCAATAGGTGTTGCACCTGCTATGTCAATAGCTGACCAAGATGCAATAAAAGTGTGGGCTGGAACTGCAACAGTTTTTCCTTCGCCTATACCTAATACATGTAACGCGATTGCCAAACCATCAAGGCCATTTCCGACACCTACTGCGTATGGTGTTCCAATGGACTCTGCCCATTCGTTTTCAAATAGTTCGACTGTCTCTCCACCAATGAATTGCCCTTGATCAATTACATTAGAAATCACAAACTTCCATTCATCGATTAGGGTCTTGGGCGCCTTTTGAAATGAAAAATATGGGATTTCAATTTTCATGAACAGTTTTTTTCCAAGTCACGAATTCTGCCCAGTCATGAATATAATCCTGTGGGTCATAAGTTGCATCGGCACCAACCATAATTATCGCGTCATTCGAAAAATTGAATAACTTTCTCCAATGCCCAGGTGATACAACCAATAGCTCTCTATTTTCATGCATTAATAAACTTTGAGACTCTGTGCCATCTGATATTTCAATACTAACATTCCCCTTGATCACCCAAAAAAACTGTTGTAACATCTTATGGGCATGATTTCCTCGTGTTGATCCTGATGGAACTGAATGAATCCAATATAAGCGCTGGGGTTGAAAAGGCAGTTCTGGAGAATCCAAAATTCCGAGCGTGCCAGATTCTTCAATGAGAGGCTCCTTGAGGTACCTAATATCTAGCTCCATGACACGATGATACCTGAGCAATACTTACTCTATTCTTACCTAATGAGGTTTATTGTCACTGGCGGGATGGGCTTTATCGGTTCCCATTTTGTAGACCTGCTATTAGCAAACAATCACCAAGTTCTTCTCGTCGACAAACTGACTTACGCAGCGAATCCGCTCAATCTAAGCCAAGAAGTCCAAAATGAAGCTAACTTCAGAAAGATTGATATCTCTGACGCGCCTAGCCTAAATGAATGTGTCCAAAATTTTGGTAACGCTGACTGCATAGTGAATTTTGCTGCAGAATCTCATGTCGATAGATCCATCGAAAATACTCTGCCTTTTCTAGAATCGAATATAAAAGGAACTATAAATTTACTTGAATTACTCCGAAGCGGCGCAGCAAAAAAAATGATTCAGGTATCTACCGATGAAGTATATGGATCTCTCGACACAGGATCTTGGGATGAAGGAAGCAACCTGGACCCAAGAAGTCCTTATTCAGCCTCAAAAGCATCAGCAGAAATGATGTGTAATGCCTATAGAAATACATTTGGGCTACAAGTGATCGTTACGCGTTGTGCAAATAATTTTGGACCTCGCCAGAGTGTAGAAAAATTTATCCCATTAGCAATATCTTCGATACTCAATGGAGAAAAAATACCGATTTATGGTGATGGTTTAAATCGACGTGAATGGATTCATGTACGTGACCATTGTCAAGCAATTTATACTTTAGCAACTACAGAAAAAGCAAACTATAACATTTATAATGTTGGTGGCAAAGAATCTACTAATCTCGAAATTGCAGAAGCGCTATCGAAAGTTGCGACCGGCACTGCAGCAAACATTGGATATGTAAAAGACCGATTAGGACATGATTTCAGGTACTCCGTAAATGATGAACGCATACGTACTGAATTCAATTGGGAGCCAATTTTTGCATTTGAAAACGCGATCAGTGAGACAATTGATTGGTACCGCAGTAACCCCGAATGGATCAAAGAGAGTCGGAAAAGGGTGGAAAAGTGAAAGGTATAATTCTGGCTGGTGGAGAAGGCACTCGATTGCGCCCCTGTACACTCGTAGTAGGCAAACAACTACTCCCAGTTTTTGATAAGCCGATGATTTATTATCCACTTTCAACATTAATTCATGCAGGAGTTGACGAAGTTCTAGTTGTTACTACGCCACATGAAGTTGAAAGATTTAAGACCCTTCTTTCAGATGGAAAACAATTTGGAATATCTATTTCATATACAGTCCAAGAAACGCCTGGCGGAATTCCACAAGGGATTCTTTTAGCCGAAGAATTCTTGGGTGGGGACAGTTTCTGGTTCATTTTAGGTGACAATCTTTTCCATGGTCCAGAATTTGGTGCCCGATTGCGGGATATGCGTGAAAACTTGGGTGCGCATATATTTACTTACCGAGTGAAAGATCCGAGTGCCTACGGGGTAGCAGTCTTTACAACTAACGAAGATGAAATCCAATCGCTAGTTGAAAAACCTCAGGATGGAATTTCAAAATGGGCAATCCCTGGAATGTACTTTCTTGATTCAACTGCAGTTGAAAAAGCCAAACATCTACGACCTTCAGAACGGGGGGAACTGGAGATTATTGACCTGTTAAGAGAATACCTCAATGGTAAGAATCTTTATGTTCACAAAGTTTCTCGTGGAAATGCTTGGTTTGATCTTGGCACTGCTGAGAATCTATTGCGGGCCGCTATGTTTGTGGAAGCCTTGCAATCTCGCCAGGGTCTACTCGTAGGCAGCCCCGAGGAAGCAGCCTTTAGCGCAGGATATGTAAGCGCATCAAATTTGGAGAAATATTTGGAGAAATTAGGGAAAAATGAGTATACAAATCAAATTTACTCATCGTTATCGTTGGGCCTTTTCAACTAAATGCATTTATTCACGAAACTAGTTTTTTGATTGCTCTATTTAGTTTCTTCTTATTGACATAATATGTATCTAATGCATTTTGTAATTGCTTAGGTTTAATAGTATTTATTGGAATCATTACATGTTGAATCTCACATAAGTCAGCTAAGAACTTCCAACTATGGCCAATAGGATACGTAATTTCGAGCAAAGTGCTTCCTGTTGGCATAAATATCATATTGACTAAAGAGGCTCCTGAGGTCGAACAAACTAATTTTGAATTCTTAAAGTGTGAATACTGAGAATTAAAATCTGCCTTCGATGTATCTAATACATCGACATCATTCTTGCTCAAAGTCTTTTCCAAAGAAATTGAGTTTTGAATGCCCCTTGATTCAGATTTTCTTCGTGGTAAATATAGAACTTCATTTCTCAATGAAGAATCTTTAGAGGTGTTTCTAATCCAAGACCAAACTCGCCACTCATCAGTTATTTTCAGCTCCTCTAAAGAATACTCGCTAAAAACCTTATTCGTGAGCGAAAGGCGATCTTCAAGTACTCCCGCAAGAAGATTTTTGACCAACACCTTTTCGCCTCGGCCAATTAGTATCTGCACACTTTTCGGAGATAAAAACCTAATCAGTTCGTAAAACTGAAAAGGTAAATCATTTCGAATAATAATTTTGGGTATATCGATTTCATTTTCAATTGACTGAACTAACGGTCGTATAGATTCTGAAACAAAATGATAAAAACTATCACTCGCATTAATAAATAGTCCTGAGTCAATCGTTTCTATCTTATTTCTTGCCTCTGGGCTGATTAAATCTACTCCTTTAGATCTTAGACGGGCATCAGACCATACCGAACAAGGTGTCATTCTTCCTGGAATGTTGTAGGGACCATTTGTCTTATCCTGGGAAATAAAATTCCCATCATTCAGCAATACTGTTCCGTGCAAAATTTCGGTGTTTTCAAAATGGAATAGTATTGAATTATTCCATGAAATAATTTTCTGGTAGTTATCAATTTCGTCAGTTTGACTAATCTCTATGTAATCCTTTTTTTGTAATTTATCGATTACTATATCAATAGATTCGCTAAAGATATCTGCTGATAATGACGCATTTTTTTCAAAATATGAAAATACTAGTACCTGTAAATAAGGATCTCTAATTACATTGAGGCTATTGATAAACACTTCTCTAGACCAAGGAAAACCAATTCGCGATGCGCTATTGGAATACCAAACTGAAGAATCCTTAGTAAAATTGATTTGATGGAATCGGCAATTGTTTGATCTGCTAAAGAGGTAGCCTTTGAGGTGAAAAAGGGTACCTCGAAGGACTCCTGGGGATTTGATTAGCATTTTCGCGACTAAAGCGCATCTA
>Ga0214921_10011427_pt1 | contig 10794 bp, 13 predicted proteins | sample LL1505_MetaG_FD_177992 | JGI IMG/M metagenome (GOLD analysis project Ga0214921, IMG submission 177992) | Freshwater microbial communities from Lake Lanier, Atlanta, Georgia, United States - LL-1505 | ecosystem: Environmental > Aquatic > Freshwater > Lake | place: USA: Georgia | collected...
CTTCTCTGAACGCGAAGGCTCATACTTCGACGTTGTCCAACCCTACCAGCACCACACCCGTCACCCCGACACTGGTATCAACGTCTATTCCTTTGCCCTCCGCCCTGAGGAACACCAACCAAGCGGCAGTTGCAACTTCTCTCGCATTGACAATGCTGTCCTCCAGCTTGTTCTTTCGAGCCCCACTGTCAGTGGCACTGCCACTGCCAAGGTCCGCGTCTATGCGGTCAATTACAACGTGCTCAGAGTGATGAGCGGCATGGCTGGCGTCGCGTATTCAAATTAAGCGCTGCATTCATGGTGTGAATATGATAAATATGCGAAATATTTATCATACATGGGATGGTCAAAAGAGAGTGTATCGGATGCACTCCCTTTACAGTTTATATAACAACACTACTTTTTACAAAAACCCGATTGAAAGGGGCGTCAATACTATTGACGCCCTTTGGTCAATATAGTATTAGCAATAAAATATATAAATAAAGGATGTATTATAAGTATATACACCCTTTCATACCATGGAAATAGTCAAAGCATTTACCACAAACGGACTACACACAGAAATTATTATCAAAGGCAGTTACGATAGCCCATTGTTTCGAGTAAGTGATATAGGAGAAGTTTTGGGTATATCAAATATACGTGCAACTATTCAACATTTTGATGAATCCGAAAAAGTATTCCAAGTCATTGACACCTCCGGTGGAAAACAGGAAGTCTCGTTTTTAACAGAAAAAGGTTTATACAAGATTCTTTTTCGTTCCAGAAAACCGATTGCGGAGAAATTCCAGAATTGGGTGTGTGAAGTGGTGAAAGATATTCGCATCAACGGTAAATATCAATTAGAAAAAGAAGTTGAACAAGTAAAACACGAAATCGCCAATATCGATGAAAGGTATAAAAAAGAACTCGCGACCAATGTCGCCAATGACCGGCAACAATATCTCTTGCGTAATTTCGGAACCATTGGCGCCGTGGTTTATTTGATAAAAGTCCATACTTACGAATCCGGAGAATACGTGTTGAAAATCGGAGAGAGTCGTAAAGGCGTGCAAGCCAGATACAATGAACATCGTACCAAATATGGACAAAACATCGTGTTGCTCGACTGCTTCGCAGTAAAGAAAAGCAAAGAATTCGAAACCTTTCTGCACAACCACGAATCCATCCGATTTCATCGAGTAACCGACCTACCGGGACACGAAACGGAGAGGGAACTGTTTCATATCGGGAAAGGACTCTCTTACCAAACGGTGCTGAATCTAATCAACACCCATATCAAAACCTTCAATGAATATACTGAACAAGATATAGATGTATTGCGTGTAGAAAATGATACACTCAAGTCGTTGATTGCACGTTCTCCTGATTCGGGGTTCTCTCAAGACCCATTTATTATGTTACACGAAATTTTGAAAACGCAAAAACACTTGATTTCAAGAATCGATTCTCTCGAAAAAACAAACAAAGAATGTCTTGACAGGATTAAAACGTATTCCATCAAAACGGTTACCAATTTCAACACGCCTCTCTCGACCTTAGGTCCAAAACTCCAACAAATCAATCCGGAAACCATGACACTCTATAAAACCTACGAATCCATTGCGGATTGTATCAAGGTGTATAAATACAAAATGAAACGTCCGAGTATCGTGAAAGCGATTGAACAAAACACCATATATAACGGGTATCGCTGGACCTATATTGACCGCGACGCAGACCCAACCGTGGTCGACGCCATTGCACCGACAAGACAAATACGGCAGCAGAATACGGGATACATTGCCAAATTGAATGGCAATCGAATTGTCAATGTGTATTTAGACCGGAAATCGGCATGTATTTGTCAAAACTACAAAATATCGGTGCTCGATACGCCCGTCAAGAACAAAACGCCATACAAGGGACACATATACATGTTGTATAATGAGTGTAGTTCTGAAGAGCAAGACGAGTTTGTTCAAAAATACGGCGAACCCGTCTTGTACAAACAAGGTGTAGGGCAATACGATACGGAGGGCAGGCTTGTCAAAGAATATGTATGTAAATACGACTGTATCAAACAATTGGCGATGAGCGACAAGACATTGACGAAAGCGTTGGATACCGAAGTTGCTTATAATGGGTCGTTTTTTCGGAGTTTAGGAGAGAAACTAGCGTGCGGTGAATAAATATCTGCGTTTAGTGTATAAGGATTGAGACAGCGTACGTACTGCATGATTTGCGATATTCCATCAAGAAATAGCACATAAAAAATATATTTGAATCATCTATTATAATGGAACCCATCAAAACAAGGGTAAAATCCGGCAAATATACGTTTCAAATAACGGATAATACGCTATCGATGAGAGACCAAATATATTCTAGAAATTTCAAAATCGGAGGTAAATCATCCGATTGCGTCAACGTATCCATATCTTATAAAGACAATATACCGATATCGGCATCCATACCACATCTTTTATATGAACCGGATTGTGCCATAGATACACCTTTGGATAGAGGACACGGGTCTATCATTATGATAAACACATTGTTACGTCATGTTCACGAACAAATACCCGAAATAAAACACGTGAATTTCGAAGACAAATCGAATATCGAATGTGCAACGGATATAGAAATTCAGAAAAAAGGGTCACGGTTTCGAAAAGTGGGAACCAATGTCTATCCAATTCCCCTCTATTATTTCTCGATCGCATTCAATGGAGAGACATGGTACGAGAAACATTTTCGAGCGAGACAAACACATCATCATGAAAAATACCGAGATAAAATACACGCATTATTGTATTTACCTGAAACAAAAACCGAAATGAGTTTTCATCGTTTTTTAGAAATCGCCAAACCTCCGATAGAAATCGCAGAAGAATTACACTCACATTATACACGCGCATCCACCTTCGACCAGTTTTTCAAACACATTCCCAAAATAGATAGATGCCGTCTAGTGCGTGACTGGATTTCCGCCTTTATGGAACATTTTCTGAAGGGAGTGTTTTCCAATACGGATTGGGTAATTGATTTACCTATTTTATCGAGCGGTGGCGGAAATACGCGCAAACGACGATATTATTGTCCAAAAGGAAGAGTGTTGCGAAACTATACACATAAAGATTATTTAGTTGATGATGTCGATGTGTAGTCTTTTGTGTCCCTCCATAAAACAATATCATTTCCTCCACAAACACATATAAACACACAGCTACAAACCACCCCAACCCCCCCGAATTAAATGTCTTATTATACATCCACCAATACCCAAGACGATTTGCTTCTCCGGAATCTCTTGTCGTTCTATGAACCCAAAGAACACATGTCGAAACTGATGGAGATTGTCGAAGGCAATTCGCGCATGTCTCTCCGCATCGTGGATTGGTTCGTCACCAATTACGCGAAAAAACACGACACGTGGTATTCCATACAGACCAAAACAGGTATCATGAGAGATATCACCGAACCCATTAAATTCAAAGTGTACGACAAGTACAAGTTGCAGCTGAAAGCCTACTCGAAAAAGAGGTTCGACCCGTTCTGTCGCTGGGACCGTATTTCGATTCCGTGTAGCAAAGACCAGTACATGGAAACCACCATCGGACAATTGAATTTCTTCAAATGGGCGATTGAAAACCGGATTTTGGATTACATCGAACAGAATTTCGAAGAAATCGAGAGAGACATGAATAGCCGGAATAGTTCGGCTGCGAAAAAACATCCCGGGTTCCCCGATACTGCCAAAACACGTAAGAAGCGGCAGGAATTGTCCATTTCGGCGTCGAAATGCATCAAGAAAGAAATGGTGAATATTGTGGTCCGATTCAATGATTAGTTCTGTATTCTACCACATACAAACCCCTATAAAAATGATATAAATATCGTGTGTGATGTTTATATCATCCATGTCGCAACCGATTATTCAAATCGACGGACGGTCGTTTCTATTGGCATCGATCCAAATCCCGGTCGAAATGCTCGATGACGGAACGCACAAAATCCACGGCGATATCTACAAAATCGATTTCAGCGACACGATTTCGGACCCCGACATGCTTGCGTCCATTCGCCAACTATACGCCGACAAAGAACGCGCTTCGACCAAAGAAGATGCTTCGACCAAAGAACGCGATTCGACCAAACACTCTTCGGAAGACCCCCCTTCCATGATGGAAGAACTCACACGTATTCTCGCTGAAGAAATCAAACCTCGCCGAACATCCCCTCCTCATAATTCGAGTTTTAAGAAATACGTGTCGCACAAACACCGGAAAACCCCCAAACAATTACGGTTCTCTCGAAAAACCCGCGAAACACCCATCCAAATCATCGACGACCTATCATCTAGTTCAAATAGAGAGGACGCTGATTCGCCTGTGGAAGAAACGGATCCGGCATAACCATGGTCATTTTATCCGCAATATCGAGAGAACGTAGTGTGTGTATTTGCGGCAACACGGCAGGCTGGGCTTGAACGAGATTCGTGGACCCGATTCCGAACAGCTGGGACTCAATATCACACCCGTTACCCGCCAACACTTGATTCGACGCTTTCATACCAATGAGTCCTTGTCCCGGGAAATACGTGTTAGTCTGCACGGCATAGTGAGGGGAGTGTTCATACGACAAATATTGGAATCCGAGTTGAAACGTGCGCTGTTCTAATTCGTAATTACCTGGTGTGTTTCTGCTGCGCGTGGATGCCATTTTTATATACTAAAGACGAGAGAGTTATTATGGGGGGAGTCGACACGTCTATTTACGTGTTTCCAGTCTCTGGATGAGAGAATCGTAGAAGACATTGTTTTCGCTAAAGGATGCGGGATCCACTAAATAGGATTGATAACATAAATAAAATGGTCCGAAATAGTCGTAGGAGAAGAGAATGGCGAGTCCAATTTCGGGATTGGTGGAAAGCATGAGTGCGGCAGCGGATGCGTAGAGACGCTGGAACAAAGGATGCGTGTGGGTGGTTTGGTAGACACCGTCTAAATAGGCGGACATGGCTTGGTCGTCGTAGGTGAGTTCGTCGATGGTTTCTTCGTCTAAATCCAATTGGGCAAGAGTCTCTAAATCGGGGGAAGAAAGAGGCATATCTGGGTCGGAATAACATTTGGTGGGGTCCATTTGGACGATCTGACGCAGAAGGTTGCGATATTCTGGCGTGGTAGAATACATGTGTATGAGTACAAGACACACATGTATGTTTATATTGGTTTTTTAGGGGCTGAGTTTTGTTTTGGGTTCGACATGTCGAACAGTCTAGACATTAGAGTTTGGGGTGAGAACCACCGCGTCTTCGGCGCATCGACTTGCGACCACCACGGCGAGATTTGCGACCGGATTTGCGGGCTTTTCTGGACGCGCGTCTTCGGCGACGACCGCCTGGGGTTTGACTAGGTTTGTCATCCAATCTTGAACTGGCTAAAGCATCCGGATTTATTTTTTGCTCACCCATCCGGCGACGAATAGTTTCACCCATTAAAAATTCTGGTTTAGTTTCGTCATCCAATCTGGCTAATTCTGGTTTAGTTTCGTCTGAAGAAACACTCATCGTATATACACTACACATATTTTATTTTATTGTATTTGGTACACAATTGTATTATTTGCGACGTTTATTGAGTTTTCGTGTTCCGCGTCTAGATTTTCTCCTAGATTTACCTGCCGATTGGCGTAAATAATTTGCTTGTAAAAATGAACTCATCGAATCATAATATGTCTTTAGAGCTCTTGCCAATTCTGTATCAATTTCGATTTCATTTGTAACTATACTAGTTGAAATGATTGCCGAACGTTCGTCCAAAGTGTTTGTATCCAATAGCGCAATCATTATAACGGTATCTATCAAATGATTTTTTTCATTGAATGTACGAATTTTATCTTCTAATAATGGGGGGGGATAATAAAGAATCTTGTCGGCGAGCATCTGCTAACAAGCTTCTGGGTCGATTAGTGGGTTGTCGTAAACCTTGTTGTTGCATTGCGCGTCCACTAGGCATGGTTTCACTATATAGTGGATTGTTACTCATTCTATTTATTTATATATTACGCCCACATAATAATATATAAGTTATTCACTCTTAACGTCTGGCGTTATGCGTTAAAAACGCATAGCGCCAGCGTATATGACTGTTGCGTTTTTACGTTAACCCGGGTTAACGTAAAATAACGCCAGCCATTAACCCTCTCAGGACCAAAACCGTCGGAATACGACAAATTTGTCGTATTCCGACATATAGGATTTTGAACTTGCTCCTGAGAGGGTTAATGTCTAGACTTATTCTCTGCTCTCCCTTCGGGAATGTCGAGCAGAAAACAGTCTATTCCATCCCGAAGGGAGCTATCCATCCCTACGGGCATCTTTGATACATATGTCTAGACGTTAACGTCTAGACTTATTTCATGTTCTTCCGAAGGGAGAGCAGAGAATAAGTATAATCCATTAAAATCGCATATTCGGTCTCGCGTTTTGTCCAAACGCAGGGTCATTCATCATATCTCTCGACGTCATCCCCCCTCGCACCCATCCGTCCAACGCCGCTTCTTCCACCGTATATTTCGGGTTCGACACTTGCTCCTTCATTTTGGAATCCGTAGGATACAACGCATAATCCATAAATGATTTGTCCATGATTGTACTCGAACTTTTCAATCCATGGGTAGGTTCACCCACCAACATCTGGGTTTCCAAAAGCGTATTACACGAACCTCTTCCTAAATAAGGAACCGTCAAGAATGGGCGAGGTTCCAACGACAATTTCTCTAAACTTCTCTCTTGCTGACTTTTCAACATCAACATCGAATCCACATCGACCAGACCGCCGTTGAAACTGGTCGCTCCATTCAATCCCGTATACATGAGTGTAGGATGCTGCGTGGCAAACTGCACATGGTTGTCTGAGACAGAATCGCTAAAATAATTGGATAGGGTATAACCAGAAAAACGTGTGTTGTAAATATTTCGCTGCGTATTGTCCACTGCATCGGATCCAATACGTGCCATATGATAGAACGAATAATCACTCATCTGGTTTATAATGTCTAGAGAGAATATCTCTAGACATTCCACGTACGTGGTGAATGTCCAAGAGAGAATATATCTAGACATTCCACGTACGTGGCTAATGTCCAACACCTATTCTTATTTCCAAGCATAACGTTCCGTTACCCCGGAAAATACAAATCTCCCCACGTACGTGGTGAATGTCCAAGACCCATTCTGATTCCCAAGCGTAATGGTCGGGCATTTATCCCTCAGAACACACTTCCCTCTTCTCTCGTCTTCATGGATTTACGTGTTGGTGTATCTTGACAAATTGCGCGCACAGGCAAACATGTTGCCTTCTTTGCAAGAGACCATACTTCCATAGCAGAAATCGGTGAATGCCTGTTGGTCGTTCGGTACAGACGTGCTCGAGGTCGAGTAAAAGGGTCGCATGGATTGTTCAAACACCAATTGTTCGCCTAAATCATTAAACAATTTATCCGCAATATCTGGCTGGTCGGGGTTCGTCTCTCGAACAAACTGTTTCGCTTGGTCTAGAATCGACACATTCACATTTTCATTGAACGCCGGCGGAGCCGGCTTCTTGTCCGGATTTTCCGTGTAATCCGTCAACAATACATTGCTAAATGGATTCGACGAAGTCGGGTCGTCAAACACGTCTTTCGGAATGGGCGCATTCTGGCTCAACATGGCGACTTGAGCCGGATTCGGTGTCTTCTCGTCGAACGATACCGCTAATCCTTCTTTTTTGGATGCATCTGCTGCCGAATGCGATTTCCCCGTTACATGAAAATAATGAACTAAATAAATCGCCAGAATCGAAATCGTCCCAAACAGAATCCCTCGGAATTCCTGGCTATACGCAAACACCAAAACAGTCACTACCAACACCAATCTCGTAATGGCATTCAGTTTTTGAGAGAAGGACATGTCGCCCGAAGGGAACAATTCGGTCACGTATTCGGGTTTTAGCAATACATTGGGATTTTCTGACCAAAAGGGTATTTCTTTTACCTTAGGAATGGGCGTTTCTTCTGAGTCATTCATTTTGTATATAATGAATAGACTTATTTCCGATAAGCGGAAAATACGATAAAAACTACTTCCGGCTTTTGATGCATTTCCGGTCGATTTGCAACGTTTCGCATTTCACTGTTTGCGGTACAATTTTCAACACGCATTTTGCTTTCTCTCCATAAAGCGGTTCGGTACACCCTTTTTCACTCACTGGACGTCGTTTTGCCGTCTTGCACGATTTGGGTTTCGCACATCTTGCGCGGAAATGCTCGTATCTCTCACGCACGTCGTCATACGAGAGACCCGAGGTTTTATTCAACATGCGGTTCACTTTCTCGTGGAGTTCATACACGTACTTGGAAAACGTTTCTCTCGATTTCATGCGTTCCCACGTCAATGGGAATTGGCGCAATGTCCGGGTTAAATTACGGCGGCATTTCCCACACGGTAATACGTGTTGCAAACTCAACACGAAACGCTGGTAATGCCGTTTTTCGTCGCAGGTGGGTGCAACCGGGTAATTGAAACTCATGGTGTGCAGATAATGCCACATACCGGGTCCCCATACCGTGGTAAGCATGCCATCGTTGCTGCTGTAATGCGAATCCGTGTAGACGCGTGCGGTTTTATTTAGCAAGCGAGCGCGATTGGATCGGGTTTTCCCCATTTTATAGTATCGGGTCATTTTTACGTTTACCTACTTTTCATTTTCGCTACACGTCGTTTGTCCGAGACCACAAAAGTCTACCGATAAGATATAGACTCCCCCCTCGAACATGTCATTATTTTCTTTTATTTATGGAAGAATCAAACCATATGTAGGTATTCTCTCAATGGTCATTGGTATTCTCGTGATTGCCATTGTCATCAACTACGTGTATAACAACGTCTATTTACCAGCTCAAGCGGAACGGGATTTCAAAGACGTGGCAAATGCAAACCCCAATGGGCGTACGATAAGTGTCTTTATGTTCCATGTGGATTGGTGTCCACATTGCAAGAAAGCGTTGCCGGAATGGAATATGTTCCGCACGGAATACCATGGCAAATTGGTGAATGGGTACAAAGTCGAGTGTATGGATGTGAATTCGACCGAATCGAAAGACCCCAAAATCAAAGACATGTTGGAAAAATACAACATTGAATATTTCCCCACGGTAAAGGGAGTGATGGCAGATACGGATGGGAAAGAGCTGGTGGTCGAATATGACGCAAAAGTGAGTCGCGTAAATTTAGAGAAATTCGTGTTGTCTCTCGCGAATGAAAACAGTGGATTGTAAACGTCGCAATACATGATAAGTACAACATATCTATCATGTAATCAATGGTGTGGTTCGGTTATTACGGTTTCTTGGGTAGATGTTTCACCATACGTCTCTCGATAAAACATTTCCCATCGGTCTTCGCCATATTGAATTGTTTTTCGGATTTCGTTTTTATCGCTAGTCGTACGATAGACCGCATAGGCATTGGTATTTTTTCCCGGAAATGTCACACAGTTTTTAATATCGGGACCATCATACGCTACTTTGTTCAATAATTTTCCAAGGAGGAGAGACAAATATTCTATCAAGTTTTGTGGACGGGCATCTTCCGTTTCGTCCGATGGCATTTTCACTTTTTTAAACCCCATGATTTGGTCGGGGTCTTCCGCTATTTCAATACAGTGTTGTACCGGATAATTACAAAAAATCGCACCGTCTGCATACATGGTGTCGTTGACTATATTCGGGCGAAACAAGATAGGTAATGCGCAAGATGCATAGATTGAATCCACAACTGCCCAATTTGGATGGGTTTTGTGAGAGATATCCACCAATTCGAATTTATCCAAATCAGTGGCATAGTAATGCATTTCGATACCGGTGAAATCGTAGAATTCGGCGAGTGTAATTTCCATGGATAAATCGAGTGCCGAAAACACAGGGTAGAACGTATCGATGAGTGTTTTTCTCCCGAGAATACCCATGTTTTGGTAAGACCCCAGCACATTTTCGATGCTACAACTGTATACTTCGCCCCATGGGCGGTCATACATGAGTGTGTCATACTCCTCCCATGTCATATGATTGATAAGCGCGATAAACGTGCCGTAAATACCTCCAACCGATGTAGTGTGAATGGTTTCGATGTTATCAATCGACCAAAACCCTTCTTGGTTGCTTCGCCTTAATGCGCCATAAAAGGCAAACCCGATTTCCCCTCCTCCTGAAAGAACCAAGTGTTTGATGACTGGACGATTTGGCGTTTCCGTGTTTGTTTCTACACTCATTTAGAAAATATATGTAATCAGGGTAAAAAAGGAATGTATGCGATACGCACTCCGGCAAAGTTATCGCGTATGAGTATATATTCATATGTCGTCGTGTATTTTGTTCGCAGACGAAGACGATACGGTTCGCCAAGTCAATATTGACGAATTGTACGAGAAAAAACATCAGCGCGATTTGAAACAAATCTCCATCTTCAACAAAATATTGAACCGAATACATAAACGGATTACACTCACGGCAAGAAACAAGATGGTAGAGAAACACATTTGGTTTGTTGTGCCGAGTTTCTTGTTTGGAGAACCGGTGTTTGACCAAACCGACTGTATTGCCTATGTCGTTACCAAATTGAAAGAAAACGGGTTTTTCATTAAATACGTACACCCCAGTACACTGTTTATCAGCTGGGAGAATTGGGTGCCGAGTTATGCACGTCACGAAATCAAAAAGAAAACCGGATATGTGTTGGACGAAAAGGGAAATATCATCGACAAAAAG
>Ga0214921_10011428_pt1 | contig 10794 bp, 7 predicted proteins | sample LL1505_MetaG_FD_177992 | JGI IMG/M metagenome (GOLD analysis project Ga0214921, IMG submission 177992) | Freshwater microbial communities from Lake Lanier, Atlanta, Georgia, United States - LL-1505 | ecosystem: Environmental > Aquatic > Freshwater > Lake | place: USA: Georgia | collected 2015-05-28
GTATATTTTTGTGCTAATGATGTTTTCATATTATCATATTCAGTCGCATCAGTTGTAATTGTAATATCATTTGATGGTGTTCCTATATCTAAACCATTTGCCAAATTAATAGTATCACGCATAAATGTAGTTGCTACACGAACATCACTTGCTGATGATAAATATTCAAAATTACATAATAACATAACTGCCTCATTGTTATTTAGTGATACAGTTAATGTTTGAATATCAATTGGTGCTACATAATCATTATCTTGGCGTTCATCTGGTCCACTATAATCTAATAATATTATTCCAACTGGACCTGTTGCTCCATCTGGACCAGTATTTCCGTCAGGTCCTTGTGCACCATCTGGACCTGTGTTTCCATCTGGTCCTTGATTACCGTCAGGACCTTGTGCTCCATCTGGTCCAGTAATTCCGTCAGGACCCGTAATTCCATCTGGTCCTTGTGCTCCATCGGGACCTGTGTTTCCATCTGGTCCTTGATTACCGTCAGGACCTTGTGCTCCATCGGGACCCGTAATTCCATCTGGTCCTTGTGCTCCATCGGGACCCGTAATTCCATCTGGTCCTTGTGCACCATCTGGACCTGTTGCACCATCTGGTCCAGCCATAAGATTAGAAACTGACATAACAGTTACAATTAACGAAGGAATTGCAGGTGATATAGGTGGATCTGCAGGAGTTGGTTGTGTAGTTATTGCTGGTTGGGTAAATAATTCAATATGGGTATTATCAGTAGACCATATAAGTTCAATATAATCACCAGCATTAAATGAACTCATAAAATCCCATGCAGCAACTACATATGGTGAATTTGATATTACTGCTACACGTGTATCTGAATCTGGTATATCAATACCATTCTTTCTAAACCAAATATTTACAGTAGTACCACTACCACCTCCACCAGTATTATGTAATTGTGCTGAAAATTGGATATCATATACACCAGTATTTGCAAATGTTATTTCAGAATTATTATTTACACTTATACCATTCGATTCTACAGTTGTTTCTAATATCATTGGTTGTGAAACATTTTCAGGACCAGTTTGACCAACTACACTCATAAATACACCATAAAATCCCGTTATACCTGCAAGTGGTCCAGTAGGACCTGTTGCACCATCTGGTCCTTGGTTACCATCAGGTCCAGTATTACCATCTGGTCCTTGATTACCGTCAGGTCCTTGATTACCGTCAGGTCCTTGATTACCGTCAGGTCCTTGGTTACCATCAGGACCAGTATTACCATCAGGACCTTGATTACCATCGGGTCCAGCATTACCATCAGGACCTTGATTACCGTCAGGTCCTTGGTTACCATCAGGACCTTGATTACCATCGGGTCCAGCATTACCATCAGGACCTTGATTACCGTCAGGTCCTTGTGCACCATCTGGACCTGTTGCACCATCTGGTCCAGCATTACCGTCAGGACCTTGATTGCCGTCAGGACCTTGATTACCGTCAGGTCCTTGTGCTCCATCAGGACCAGTATCGCCTGCATTTAAACCGGGTATCCCTTGAGGACCAGTATATCCAGTATGACCATAAGGTCCAGTAAATCCTGTCCAACCAGTTGGACCAGTATAACCAATAACACCGCGTGGTCCAATAGGTCCAACATATTTACGTTCTTTCTTTTTTTTATGTTTTATTTTTTTAAATGATAATTCATCATCACTTGATGTTAAATAATCACATCCTTGAATAATTACTTCACTTGAATCAGAATATGAATATTTTTTTGGCATATTTATTAATATAATTATATATAAAATATAATTATATATTTTTTTAATGATTATTATTTGTTTGTATATATAAATCAATAAAAATAGTTGAATCTATAATATTTACAGATGATAATTTTTGCCGCCCATATAAATCATAACTTATATTAAAAATATATAATTGATTATAATCATCTCCATATAAAAAATCTCCACCATAATCACTATGTGCGGTAGGATATAATAAAACTTGTTTATTATTATTAATTTTATCAATTAGATCAAAAAATGTTTTTTTCTCATTATATAAAAAATTAACAATTTTCCAAAATATATCAGTATTATTTGTATATTTATTTACATCATTATTATTTATTATATATAAAGGTAAAACAAAAACACCTTCTTGATTAATTGGTGTATCACCATTATAAAAATAATTTAATTTATATAAAAAATCTGTAAAAATATTAACTCTAGATGGATGAAATTGTTTAATTGCAAACCAACCTACATTTGAATCTAATTCAGGATATGTTGTATATGAATCTTGATATGTTTTAGTATGATAATTAAATTTAATTTTATTAGTATCAATTTCTAAAAAATAAGCAAGTTTATTTGTTAATTGTTTAATATCTTTATCAGATGGTATATGTAAAGTAGTCATTATATTATATTATATTATTTATATAATAATTTAATATTATAATTAAAATTATACTAAACTAATTGTTAATGGATAATAACGATTCATGTATAAATATATATATATATCAGAATTTGTTAAAATATTTCCATTAGTTATTACAGTAAAAGTAAAATTGATAAATCCTGTTCCTTTTGGAACAGTTACTAAACCTAATTTAATACCAGCATTTAATGCTGTATAATCTTCAATCCAATAATCATTTTCTGGTATATATGTTGTATGTATATAACCATCATCATCTATACTATAGATATTTGTATTTCTAATTGTTACATTTATATCAGCAAATTTAATTTTAATATTTGATGATGTTAATTTGTTACCACCTAATGATAAATATAAGTAAGTATTATAAGAATAATATCGTGATTGTCTAAGTGAAAATTTATAAGTATATGTTGATTGTAATGACGACAATGCAAATAATGATGTATATCCAAAATTATTAATAATTAATTCATCATTTTGAAATTCAAGTTCATGTGTGCTTAAATTAATATCATTAATTTTACTTACAATTATATCATTATTATTTGAATTCTTTATATATATACCATCAAAATAATTATCTAACATTTCATATTCACGATTAAATATTAAAAAATAATTTGCACCAATTTTTAAATTTGATATTGTTATATTAGCAACATTTGTAATATTATCTTCGAAATATTCATTAGTAATTCTTATTACATCATATGGATTAGTTATAATATAATTATAAGTATCAAAACGTTTTTCACCGATTGGATGATATTCATAATTAATATTAGGTGTTACATTAATTATACTATTTATATCTTTAATAATAATAATATCTAAATAAAAATCTTCGAAATTACATACAGTTTTTAAATATATATCAATTTCACTACATGTAGCAGTAAATTGATAAAAATTCATTTGTTTTTTTATATCTTTAAATATTTGATATTTATTAGTATTACCATAATTTTCAGGTGAATATAATTGTATTTTATTATTATTGCTATCTTTAATATAAACACCGAAATAAGAAAGAAGATTATCATTTCTATTACATGTAGTACTTAATATTAAATTACAAATATATGTATTGCCAATAGTTAAACCAGTAATATTTATGAATGAATTATTATTAATATTATCTTCATAAATATTAAAATTTGGATAAACATCATCAGCATAATTATTATATATTAAAATTGTTTGATTAGATAAATTTGAATAATAACGAGAATATATTTGATTTGATAATATATGTAAATTGCCTGCAAAATGTGGATATATTTTATCAATAAAATAACTATATGCTATACAATTACCTTTAAAATAAATATTTATTCTATCAGTTGTTGCTGTAAAAACTAATCGATACGGATAATAATGGTTATTAACTTCAAAATTATATATAGTAGTAAATGTTTCTTCATTTACTTTTGGCATTATATATATATCATTTAAATTTTCATTTAAGATGTATAAACCTAAATATGAAAATTGATTTTCAATACCAGTTAATTTTATATAATATGATTTATATGGTACTAAATTTGTTATATGTATTAAAGAGTTTGTTACTGAATCTTCAAATTGTATATCTGTATTAATTGCTATTATATTATTATCATTATTATAGTTATTATTTTCTATACAATTAATAGTTCCATCAAATATATTTTCATTAATATCATTACAAAATGTCAATGTACTATTGTTACATAATACTCCACGTAAATATAAATTAATATTTGTTGTATCTGGTATAAATTCAATAAATGGTGTATTATTACTATAATATTGTTTATTTCGAATATTTAAATATTTATTTTCTATATAAAAATCTGTTTTATATAAATTTAATATAGTATCATTACTTTTAACTAAAATACCACATTCTGGTTTTAAAAATCTATCAGAAGTCATAAAATATAATAAATAATCTCTACCCGGTATTGTATTATGTATTTGAATATTTGCAGGCATATTAATATCATCTTTAAATGGTAATGCATTATTAAATGTTATAGCATTATCATAAATATTATGATAATTTTCAGTATTAGTAACAATTAACTTTTCATTATCTTGTTCATAAATTGTTATATTTGATAAAGCAGTTTCTTTTTTCAAATAAATATTTATAGTATCACTTATAGCAGTAAATCTTATATATGAACTATGATGCCAATATACATTAAATGATAAAAATCCATCACTATCATAATAATCTGGAATTAATATACCAGTAGATGAATTAATCGGTATTGTAATCTGATTATCAGTATTATAATCATAAATTATATTTATTGCTATATCATAATTATCTGGATTTTCATATTTATTTATTACTTCAAATATATATGTAGTATTTGGTTTTAAATTATTTAATAATAATGCTGGTATATCATTTGTTTTTTGAATCCAATACTCTTTTTCATATGGAATATATAAAAAACTTATTAAATTCCCATTTACTGAACAAATTTTATGATTATTAATAATTTGTATACGATCATCAAAAAATACTTTTGTATTTGTTACTGTATTTATATTACCTGAAAAATATACACCCATACTTAATTCATCAACTTCTATATTTGGTGTTGTAAATTCAAATATTAATATATTAGAACTATTATTTGGAAATAATTCTGTAAACCCTAATTGTGATGCATATGTATTATCATTAGTATCAATTATATTTTGAGAATTATATATATATTGTTCTTTATCATTTATATAATTTTTAATAAATTCTGTTATATAATATAATAATTGTTTACTATATAATATACTAAAATTATCACTTTTAATATTTTCATATAATTTCTTAAAATTATTAAATGCATAATGTAAATTAGGTAGAACTATTATGAGTTTTTCTATTAATGGTTTTAATAATGAATCAAAATTATTAACTAATTTGATTATTGTTGGATCAGTATGATCATAAAATTTATTTATTAGTAAATTTGATTGAAAAATATAATCATTTAATAACTCATTTATATTATTAACAAATAATTTAATATCCTCATATATTTCATTTACTAAATTTAATAATTTTTTATTTTTAATATTTAGTAATGTAAATAATGTTTGTAATATGTAAATATCATTTATTCTTGTTAATGTTATATTTTCTATTATATTTTTTTCTATAAATTTATTTATAAATTTAACATCTGTAGTATCTTCATCATTTAATGGATAATTAAATAATTTTAATATATTAACATTATATTCAAAGTTAACAGTAATAAATGGTTTAGTTGAATAATTATTAAATTTAGTAATTGCAATTATAAAAATATTAGAAGTAGGGATATTATTTAATTTAACATCATTATTAGTTAAATCAACAAATTCAATTGAATTACTGCTAATAACAATTAATGAAGTATCATCAATATTAATATTTTCAGTAATTATAGAAAAAATATAATTATATTTATGTTCTATATAGTAACATTCAGCATAAATATTTTTATCAATAAAATCATTTTTAAAAAAAGTTATATTATTCATATTTATATATTATATGAATAATAAAATAATTTTTCATTGTTTTTTTTGTAACATTAACATATATGTTTTTGCCATAGAGTAATTTAATCGATTAACTTGTTCAACTGTTAAAGGCGTATTACTTCTATTTTTTTTAACAATAATATTATTATTCTTAACTTTATTATTTTTATTCATATTATTTATCATTTTATGAACTTTATTATTAATTATTAAATTATTACGAATTAATGTTGTATGCACAATAACTTCAATAATTTGGTTAATAGATGTAGGTGTTTTATTTTCCAATAATAATATATAAAATTTAGGTTCAATATGTAAATTCAAAATATTAATAATTAATGGTAAACTTGTAAAATGATTTGATAAATTAATATCAAATACAATACTATCTAAAGTATTTAATATATTTTCTATATGACTTGTTGAAATAATAACATTAGGTTTATTATTATCTATTTCAAATATTTTTGTAAATTTAGTATCATTACTATTAAATTGTAAATAAATACCATCATTAGTAGAAACATTATTAAAATATTTAGTGCATAAAATATAAAATGATGTTATTTCAGTATTATCAATAATTGGTATTTTAAATTGATTAGGAGATTGTGAAATAATATTTTTAAAAGTAATCAAATCATATGAATATAATTTATTGTTAATAATAAAAATTATATTTGCAGTATCATCTGTAAAAAAAATCGAATATTGTGTTGCATCTTGAATATTAACAGAAAAACATGATGCGTAAAATCCTTTCTGTTCTTTATATTCAAATGGTTCAATTAAATTAATAATAGTGCTCATTTATATATTACTTATATTTAAAAAAAATATTTATTAAATTAATAATACTAATATTAAATAAAAATAAAATATGGAATATTTATTAGGTATATCTGAATTAATAAAATCAGCATTGTATCCATTAAAATATAATAAAATTAATATACTAAATAAATATCCTCAAGAATGTATAGAATTAATAGATTTTGGTTTAGAATTTATTAAATATGATGGTATAGATTATATAACTGGAAAATTAAAAATATCAATAGAAGATAAATTTGAACATAAAATAAAATTATATAATACCTTATATCATAAACAATATATAATTTTTAATGATGAAGAACAATTTATATTAGATATCATTTTAAATATTTATAAATTAAAATATAATAATATATATAAAAAATATAAATATTATCATTTAAATGATTTAATTAATAATTTTACACTTTATAAAAAATTTTTGAAACCTAAAAAAAGTATAAAAAAAATTATAAAATTATTAAAAAAATTTATAAATATGTTAATACAGATCCATATTATGAAGCAAATGAAGAAGATTTTAATGAAAAATCTGATTATATAGGTGATAATATATATATAAAAACTATTATTAAAATGCAAAAATATCATCATAAAATTTGTGATACATATTTTGATTTTGATTATGAAATACGTAAAAAAATTATTGAAAAAATAAAAAGTTATGCATAGCAAAAATTTATTTATTTATTAAATTAATAATACTAATAATAAATGCTTCTAAATGTATAATATCTCTGCGACCTTTTGCTAAACGATATTCATATTCTGATGCATTATTTACTATTTCAACATAATATTTTTCATATTTATTATTTGTTAAAAAATATTTTAATATATCTTTAACAATTTGCGATGCTTTAATATTTTTTGTTAATATTTTATAAAGTATATCTCTAATAAACGGAATAGTTGGTTTAGTAACAATATTATTAATAAGTTCATCTATTAGAAGATGATAAGAATTTTTTATTGTTCCATTTTTTTTAAATAATTCAAGTCTCCACAAAATATCTTTTAAATCTGAATTACTTTCGTGTAAAATATTTAATATTGTTTTAATATTTATTTTAATATTTTCTTGACATGCTATACTAAAAATCCATTTAAATAATTCATCTTCGGGAATATCTGGAATGTTAATACATAAGCAACGACTTTGTAATGGTTCAATAACTTTTGATAATGAATAACACCACATAACAAATCTACAATTTTTTGAATATTTTTCCATTGTTCTACGTAATGATGTTTGTGCATAATATGACATATTATCTAAATTATTTATTTGAACACTTTTAAAATCTCTCTCTGCACTATAAATATTTAGTGATTTTCTTTTTGCATATTCTTTAACAACATCTTGTAATAAATATCTATCAAAATTATTATTATTCGGTTCAATAATAATATGATGATCTGATTGTTTAATTATAACATCTGTTTCTACATTATTACCACTTTTTACTGTATATTTCGAATCTGTCATGTTGTATATAGAATCATCATAAATCAATTCTAAGAATAAATTAATTATTGTTTTCTTACCTATTCCTGAATTACCATAAAATATAATGTGAGGCAATGAATCATCTTTTGCAATTAATCTAAGCCTATTTATAATATCTTTATGAAAATATATATTATCTGTTAATATATTATCATAATCAATCATATTCTTTGGACTATATTTATCAACAAACCAATTACATTGTTGATTTTGTAATAGATTGTTATTTCTTATTTTTTTCCATAAATGTATTGTTTCATCTGATAATTTGTGTAATTGCATTTTATATACATAATATATTTATATCTTTAATATCATTATTTTTCATTTTTTTATTTATAAAAAAAGGTGGAAAATTATTTAATAATACAATGTATTATTAAATAATAAAATGTTACTTTGATTCTAACTTTTTAAGTTCTATTAAAAGTTTATTATTTTCAATTTCTAATGAAAGTTTTTCATTATCAGTATTCTTAATTGCTAATTCAGTATTCTTAATTGCTAATATAGTTTTATTATTTTCCAATTCAGTATTTTTAAGTGTCAATAAACTTTTATTATTATTAGTTTCTAATATAATTTTTTCATTATCGGTATTCTTAATTGCTAATATAGTTTTATTGTTTTCAACTTTAGCATTTTCAAGTGCTAATTCAACATTTTTAAGTTCTAATTCAACATTTTTAAGTTCTAATATTGATTTATTAAATACGTTACTCATTTCATAAACTTCTTTAACAACTCTTTCAATTAATCCAAATGAATATTTATATGTTTCTATACATATAATAATTTTATCATTTTTTTTCAAACCAACTTTTTCAATAGGATAATAATCGAAATTATTTTTAAGTATACTATGAATTTTTTTCTCATATGCTTCATTTTTAATTGGCATTGCTAATAATAAATATAATTCAGATATATTAAATTCACGTTTTAGATCATGTGTTCTTTTTTCTAAATTAGTTGTATATCCAATTTTAATTATGAATTCTTTTTTAATTGTTAAGAATGGCATTAAGAATATATATACTACAGAATTTTCAATATCTTCTTTCTTTTTGTAAATAATATCTTTATTCGATTTATTTAATGAATGATAAAAAGAAGCAAGTAATTGTTGAATTTTATTATATTCTGCTTTATCTTTATATGATAAGTTAGTAAATAAATTAATAATATTGTTATTATTTGTATCTATCATTTCGATTTTATCATTTTGAATACATACTTTATAATAATTATCTTTATATTTAGTAAAGATTCTATTAAAATTAAATGTTTTCAATGTTTTAATAGGATAATAAAGTGGTATATTTTTAGGAGACATAAAGTCATTTATAATATCTTATGATTATTCCAAACAATTAAAAATATCAATTTTTTTATATTATAATGTTATTTATTGTAGAAAATGGTAACGTGTAATAATTATAAAATTATCATTATTTAAAGTTTCAATGGGATCTTTAATAAATCCAAATTTTGCATATTTATATAAATCATTTTTTAAACATAATGTCATTATAAAATTAATATTATTTTCTTCTGTATATTTTATAACAATTTCTAATAATTCATTTGATAATCCATAACCTTGATATTTTTCTAATATATAAATATAATTTATAAAATATGTTAAACGTCCATCTGATATTCTTTTAACATTACCAATAATATAACCAACTATATTATTATCATTATCTAATAAAAACCATCCTAATAAATCTGGTTGAGATAAATTATATTTAATATAATCATAATTAAAAATAGTAATACCTAAATTAACATAATCTATTAAATTTGTAAAAATAATTTTTGTAAGTTTATCAATATTTTTAATTTTTTTAAATATTTGTATTCGCATTTTTATTATATATATTATAAAAACTTTTAATATTAAAAAAATAACAAATTATATTTATTTCTTCTTTTTAACTAATTTTACTTTTTTATCATCTGAAACTTTTTTATCTTCAATAGTTATGTTTAACCATTTATTATATTTCTTTTCAAATACATCTAACTCATTCAACCATAATTGTTGAATTGTAGTATTTTTATAAGTTTCAAATTCATTATTCTTTTCATTATATTGTTTATTATATTCATCAATCTTATCCTGTGTTAATGAAAATAATGGCAAGTCAGTTAAATAACTATAAGAAGGTGTTCCTTCTAAACTGTGTGCTAATTCTGGATATTTCTTTTTCTTTAGTTCTTCAATAATTAATGCACGTGCTTTACGTTCAATTATCATTGTTTTATTAAGAATACTCTCAATAAACAATTTTCTATATTTCAAAATTAATAAATCATTTTCTAATACTCTTAATACATATTTCTTACGTTCTTCATACATATTCAAACGAAGAGTAATGTAATCAAGTAAAATTGCAATAGCCGTTTTATATTTTGTAATAACATTATTTTTGTATAAATGCATATTAGAAATTTTAATGCTATTACTT
>Ga0214921_10011429_pt1 | contig 10793 bp, 9 predicted proteins | sample LL1505_MetaG_FD_177992 | JGI IMG/M metagenome (GOLD analysis project Ga0214921, IMG submission 177992) | Freshwater microbial communities from Lake Lanier, Atlanta, Georgia, United States - LL-1505 | ecosystem: Environmental > Aquatic > Freshwater > Lake | place: USA: Georgia | collected 2015-05-28
TTGCCAGTAGCGCTTCGGGGTTGGCCAGCCAGGGCGCTTGAACGGTCTGCACCTCACCGTTTGGATCAACCGAATAGAGCCCCGCATAGACCTCACCCATCCGAGCGTCAATGGCCACTGCGACCCGCTGGGTTTCAAGCGCCGCAACCTGCCAAGCCACCGCCGCTAATGAATCAACGACCAGTAGTGGGCGGTCAAGCGCCCAACCTAATCCCTGGGCGACCCCACAGGCGACCCGCAAGCCAGTGAACCCGCCCGGGCCCGCGCTAAAGGCAACCGCATCGAGGGCGCTGCGTGAAACTTCATGATCTGCGAGCAGCGTCTCAATGCAGGGGACAATCGACTCGGCCGCGCGGCCCCCAGAAGCATCGCGCCAAATGCAAGAACCCTTGTAAAGCAACCCTACCGTGCACCGGTCAATGGAAACCTCGAGCGCAAGAATGGTCGGCAACGACACGGGATTGGCAGTCTCGGTGACGCTCAACGCTCGAATCCTTTTGAGGTCGGAACCAACTCTGGGCCCCGCTCCGCCGCGAGCGCTCGACGCTCTCGAGCGGTCTCATCGAGCAAGCTGCGCAATTCGCGCCGTTCGCTGGGCGTCAACCGTCCTTCTTGACCTTCCCAATGCCGGGGCGATGGCGGACGCCAGGCCCAGCCAGAAACCGGGGAAGCATTCTCGCGCCAGCGCTCACGCTCTAAACGCATCACTTCACGCATTTCTCGCCGGCTCCGCTCGCGCTCTTCGGCGTCCTGCATCTGTGACTGCACCTGTGCCCCCACCTGACCGCAGAGGCCGAGAAAAAGAATCGACTGCAAGAGAGAACGTTTCATACCCGAATGATAGTCCCGGTCAAATTCGCACATATCAGTAAACTTGTCCGACCATGTCGACTCCCCGCCGGACCCGCATCATCGTTGTCGATGACGACGCGAAGCTGAGGGAACTGTTGCGCCGGCATCTCGCCGAACATGGCTTTGAGGTTTTAGTAGCACCCGATGGCCAGTCGCTTGATCGCCTCATGCTGCGCGATCAAGTTGACCTGATCGTCCTCGACCTGATGTTGCCCGCAGAAGACGGGCTATCCATTCTTCGTCGCCTGAGGGGGGCTGGAGACAAGACTCCAATCATCATGCTCACTGCGCGTAGCGAGGACATCGATCGGATCATCGGTCTCGAACTCGGGGCGGACGATTACCTCGGCAAACCGTTTAATCCGCGCGAGCTGCTGGCTCGCATTGCCGCCGTCTTGAGACGTCGGGCGGCCGAGCCCATCGCGGGCGCGCCGGAATCCGGGAACATTCGGTTCGGGCCCTTCACGCTCGATCTGGCCTCCCGCAAACTGCATCGAGGCGAGATTGAAATTGCCCTGACGACCGGTGAGTACGCATTGCTCAAAGTCCTACTGCGACATCCGAATCAACCGATGTCGCGAGATAAGCTGATGTCGCAAGCCCGCGGTCGAGGTTACGAAGCCTTCGATCGAAGTCTTGATGTTCAGGTCTCGCGTCTACGCCGACTGCTCGAGGCTGATCCCGCGCATCCGCGCTGGATCCAAACGGTTTGGGGCGTTGGGTATGTTTTTGTTCCCGACGGTCAAGAATGAAGCTCGTGCCGTCGAGTCTTTTTGCGCGCACTTTTTTCCTCATCGCATTCGTTCTCTGTAGCAGCCTGATCGCATGGATGGGCTTCTTGCGGCTTTCAGATCGGACGCCACTCGCGCAACAATTGGCCTGGGAGGTCAACAGCGTCGTCAATTTGACCCGCAACGCGCTGGTCGCCGCCCAGCCTGAGCTGCGCCGTCGACTATTGACAGACCTTGCACAGGAAGAAGGTGTTCGGATTGTGCCGGCGGAGGACACCGATCAAATAGAAACACCCCCCAATAATCCCTTTCTTCAAGAAGTCGCGAGACGCCTGCGTGAACAGATGGGGCCGGGAGCCCTATTGGCGAGTTCGGTGAACTCAGAGCCGGCTTTCTGGATCCGGACTCTGATCGCCGGCGATGCCTATTGGATTGGCATCAACCCCCATCGTATCGAACGCAACCCAGAACCAAAGTGGATGGAATGGATCGTCATTGCTCTTGCGATTTCGCTCTTGATCGCCTTGGGGCTTAGCCGGTGGCTCAACCAGCCGCTCACCCGCTTGGCCACCGCAATCGAGCACATGGCTGCAGGCAGGCGACCAGGCCCATTGCCCGAGGCTGGCCCTGGCGAGATCGCGCGGTTAAACCGACGTTTTAACCGATTGACCGAACAACTCAGCGCGCTTGAAAGTGACCGCAAGTTGGCCCTCGCGGGGATCTCGCACGATCTGCGCACACCGTTAGCACGACTGCGACTTGAACTCGAACTCACCGCAATGCAGGAATCAGCCAAACGGTCCATGGTCGAAGAGATCGAACGCATTGACGCCATCATCGGCCAGTTCATTGAATTCGCGAGGGACCCGGACGAGCTCACCGGTGCGCCAGTGGACGTCGCGCGGGTCGTTGAATCGATCGCGAGGACCCACAATACGGCTCGGCAGAACGGCGAGTTAGTCTGGATCGCTCAGGTCCCGCCAGATCTCATCTGGATTGGAAGAACCATCGACCTCGAACGTATCGTCAGCAATCTGGTCGACAACGCATTCATTCATGGGCAATCAGCGGACGGGGTTGTGCGCCTCCAGATTACCGCTTCGCGTCACCACGAGCATGTTGCGATCGTGGTGCAAGATCAGGGTCCGGGATTGCCAGCAGACTCGCTCGAGCAGGTTCTCCGTCCATTTGCACGAATGGATCGCGCAAGAGGCGGACCGGCGGGCGGTGCCGGGCTTGGATTGGCCATTGTAGATCGACTGGCGCAACGGGCCGGCGGCGGCGTGCGACTATTCCTGCCTGCAAGTGGCGGACTGACGGTACGAGTGGACCTGCCAGATTTCAGTCGTCCACGCAATCGGACGAACCGCGCGAATCCCGACGCCGTCATCGGCAGAATCCATTAGCGTTCCGCGCGCTTCGATGGCGTAATTCGGTCTGACTAACGTGCCCTCGAGGTTACGGGTCCGAAAGCCCTTTAACGCTCTATCCCAGTACGTTCGTACTGAACTACGGAGAATACCCATGCCTAATTTAGCTGGCAGTCACACCCACGACAACTTGAAAGCCGCCTTCGCCGGTGAGTCCCAGGCTAACCGCCGTTATTTGTATTTCGCGAACAAGGCCGACGTTGAAGGCTTCACCGAAGTCGCCGCTCTGTTCCGCTCGACTGCTGAAGGCGAGACCGGCCATGCGCACGGCCACCTCGACTATCTGGCCGTCGTTGGAGACCCTGCGACCGACCTGCCAATCGGACCGAGCGACGCCAACCTGCGCGCTGCTGTTGCTGGCGAAACGCATGAGTACACCGACATGTACCCAGGCATGGCCAAGACCGCTCGTGAAGAAGGCTTCGACGAGATCGCCGACTGGTTTGAGACGCTGGCGAAGGCTGAGCGCTCGCATGCAAACAAGTTCCAGAAAGCTCTGGACGCACTGCACGCTTAATCGCTAGAAGCCCGGTTGATCCCTAGTTGATCCCTGGTTGGGGCACTGGTCAGCGTACCAGTCCCCTTCCAAAACGCTCCCGGTCTTAGGGACGTTTGTTTTTTCTGAAATTTCTACCCAGACCCTCTGGAGAGTTTGTCATGTCCGCTCGTGAAGGTTCCCTCGAAGCGCCAACGCGCCACCCGGTCGCCTGGAAAACACCAGACTTCTGGAACGAGTTGCTTCTGGAAGCTGAACTCGAACGCATTTTTGATATCTGCCACGGATGTCGTCGTTGTGTCAGCCTGTGCAACGCGTTTCCCACCCTCTTCGACCTGATCGACGAGAGTAGTACCGGAGAAATCGACGGCGTCGCCAAGAGCGATTACGGCAAGGTGGTTGACCAATGCTACCTGTGCGACGTCTGCTACCTGACGAAGTGCCCTTACGTGCCGCCGCATCCGTGGAACCTGGATTTCCCGCACGTGATGTTGCGGGCCAAGGCGGTCCAGTTCAAGAAGGGTTCACCGACTGAATTTCGCGACAGCGTTCTGTCGTCGACAGACCGCAACGGGAAGCTCGCCACGATCCCGGTGGTCGTTGAAATCGTCAATAAAGTTAATCACATGCCTGCGTTTCGCAAGCAGCTGGAAAATCATCTCGGCGTCGATGCACAGGCGTGGGTACCCGAATTCGCAAGAAAGCCATTTTTACCGAACGCGAAGTCCTCTGCACCGCATCCAGTCATTGACGGCGTGCGGACCAAAGGCAAGGTGGCGGTCTACTCGACCTGCTACATCAATTACAACGAACCCGGAATTGGTCACGATTTGTTGAAGGTTCTGGATCACAACAAGATCCCCTATCAAGTCGTTCAAAAAGTCGCCTGCTGTGGAATGCCCAAGCTCGAACTCGGCGATCTGGATGCGGTTGAAGAGCTCAAGAACAAAAACATTCCGCCCCTCGCAGCGCTGGCCCGGGATGGTTGGACCATCGTGACGCCAATCCCGTCCTGCACCCTGATGTTCAAGCAGGAGCTTCCGCTCCTGTTTCCGGAGGACCAAGACGTCCAGGCGGTGAAACAAGCGATGCGCGACCCGTTCGAGTACCTCGTCAATCGCCAGAAAGACGGGCTTCTGAAGACCGACTATTCAGTCGAACTGGGCAAGATCTCCTACCACGTGGCCTGCCACCTCCGGGTCCAGAATGTGGGTCAAAAGACGCGGGAATTGCTGGCGTCTGTCCCCGGGACGCAGGTCCATACCGTTGAACGCTGTTCGGGACACGCTGGAACCTGGGGCGTCAAAAAGGAATTCCACCAAACTTCGCTGAAGATCGGTCGACCTTTATTCCGACAGTTGAATGAGCATCCCAGTGGATCCCCTGATTGGATTGCGAGCGACTGTCAGCTCGCCGGCCGGCACATCGAAGAAGGACTTGGTGACAAGGCTAAAGACAAAATTGCGCATCCCATGACCCTGATGGCACGCGCGTACGGACTCTGATCTGCAACAGAATTCCACACCCTCCAAGGAAAACATGCCATGACTAAAGTTACTCGTGAATCACTCATGACCCTCGAGGCCTACGCCAAGGCGCGGCCCGAACTTCGTCAGCAGATCATTGCTCACAAAAAACTGCGCTCGGTCCATCTAGGTGAGCATGTCAACCTGCTATTCGAAGACGAAAAGACCATTCGTTATCAAATTCAGGAAATGTTGCGAGTGGAGAAAATCTTCGAGGAAGAAGGGATCCAACATGAGCTGGAGTCTTACGCCCCGCTAATCCCTGACGGTAGCAATTTCAAAGCGACCATGCTGATCGAATACGGTGACGAGAAGGCCCGTAAAGCAGCACTCGCCAAGATGCATGGCATTGAGCGCCAGGTCTGGGTTCAAGTGGAAGGCTCAGCCAAGGTCTTTGCGATCGCCGATGAAGATCTCGAACGCGAGAACGAACAGAAAACGAGTTCAGTTCATTTTCTACGTTTCGAACTCACCCCAGATATGGCTGCGGCGCTGAAGTACGGGGTCAGCCTGAGCATCGGCGTCACGCATCCAGCGTATTCGGCAACGGTGTCGCCACTGTCAAACGAGCAGCGTAACGCGCTGGTCGCTGACCTCGCCTGAATCCGGAACGAACTAGGTTGAGGTGAGATTCAGGCGGGACAGCAGTACAACCGCCTGAACTTCAATCGCTTCGGCGCGTCCAACGGCGCCAAATCCTTCGGCCGTTTTGGCCTTCAGGTTGATCGCACCGCGGTCGAGTTGAAGAACCTGAGCGATCGATCCGATCATGCGTGGTATGTGCGGCGTGAGTTTAGGAGCCTGGGCAACGATCGTTGCGTCCAGGTTGCCAATCTCCCAGCCGGCTTCGGTAACCACCTGAAACGCCCGACCCAGTAGCTTTCGGCTATCGGCCCCCAGAAATTGCGGGTCGTTATCCGGAAAGTGTTGACCAATATCTCCAAGCCCAGCCGCTCCCAGAAGGGCGTCTGTAATCGCATGCAAGAGCGCATCTGCATCGGAATGCCCAAGTAGACCATGAGAGTGTGGAATCGTGACGCCACCCAAAATAAGCGGTCGGCCAGTCACCAACGCATGAATATCCCAACCCTGTCCGATCCGGATCGAATTGCGGCCTGAGCTCATCGAATCTCCCATGAACGTGAAAGCCACTCGAGGTCTTCGGGGACGGTGATCTTAAGATTCCCCTTAGTACCCTGCAACACCCGCGGATGCCATCCCTCGAGCTCCATCGCCCTCGCCTCATCGGTCACCTCAGGATGACGCTCGAGCGCCTGCTGAAGCAATCCGGCCGGAAACAACTGAGGGGTCTGCGCGAGCCACAACAGCGCTCGATCCTCGGTCCTAACGATTCGCCCGTCCTGGACTCGCTTCACCGTATCGACCACCGGAAGCGCCAGCAATCCACCGGTCGGATCGTCCTCGAGTTGCGCAATCATTGCGTCGATCTGAGCCGGGCGAATCCCTGCGCGAGCCGCATCATGAACCAACACCCGATCGTGTTCTGCGAGCGCGAAAGGCAGATCGCGCAGCGCCGAAAGCCCGTTCAACACCGAATCACGACGCGTTGCACCGCCCACCCGCAAGACGAACGCTTGCCTACCGGTCGGGTCGCCGAGATGCTGCCCAACTTCAGGATCAGTGGCGGCAACGACGACCGCAATCGCATCGACCCTTTGCGCCATCTGAAAGGCTCGCACCACATGCTGCAGCAGCGATTCGCCCTTCAACGTCAGGTATTGCTTGGGGACTGCGGCACCCATTCGACGGCCTTCGCCTGCCGCCGGTATGAGTGCAACATGTCGAATCGGGCCGATCTGGGGTTTCGGTTCTGACTGCACCATGTTCGGGATTCTATAGACTTCGCGCCATGTCGAACCTACGCAAACACTCAGCCGATCACGCCACCGCAAGCCCCATTCGCCTGGCGACCTACTCTTTACCCAAGGAGGGTGCGGCCTGGAGCGTTGCGCCCACCATTGGCGCGGCCGATGCCCTGCATCTCGCCGAATGCGGTAGCCGCGCGGCCGCGGAGCGCCGCCTTCTTGTCGTCATTGCAGCCAGCGCGCCCGACGTTGCTCGTCTCAGTGAAGAGATCGGGTGGTTTGCGCCAGCGCTGAGGGTCGCGCAGTTGCCTGACTGGGAGACCCTCCCCTATGACGCGTTCTCCCCCCACCAAGATCTGATCAGTGAACGTCTCGCGACCCTTTGGCGGTTGGGTCGTCGTGAGGTGGATGTGGTTGTCCTGGCCGCCTCGACTGCTCTGCAGCGCCTGGCGCCCACGGGCTTCCTGGCCGCTCATGCCTTTGAGTTCACAAAGGGGTCGGTCCTCGATGCAAAAGGCCTGCGTGCGCAGCTCGTGCTGGCCGGTTATGACCATGTTGCTCAGGTCATCAAGCCGGGTGAATACTCGGTGCGCGGGGGCTTGATCGACCTCTTTCCCATGGGTTCGCCACTCCCTTACCGAATTGACCTTTTCGATCAAGACGTGGATTCGATTCGAGCATTCGATCCCGATACCCAACGAACACTGTATCCGGTGGAGTCAGTCAGGTTGCTTCCCGGCCGCGAATTTCCGCTCGACGAAGCCGCACGTAATGCCTTCCGCGGCCGTTGGCGGGAACGCTTTGAAGGCGATCCTTCGCGTGCGCCGATTTACCGAGACCTCGGTAACGGCATCGCTTCAGGCGGCATTGAATACTGGTTACCGCTCTTTTTCGAAACGACTGCAACCGTTTTCGAGTATCTGCCCGCGAACGCTCTCCTGGCGCTACACGGTGATGTCGAGGTCGCAGCACGAAGTTTTCGGGAAGACGCCCAAAATCGGTGGCGCTTCCTGGCCCATGACTCTGAACGCCCATTGTTAAAACCAGACGAATTATTTCTATCACCAGAACAATTTTTCGTGGCTGCCCGTGCGTTTGGGCGGATTACCCTTCGCCGGGTTCATCCGAGTCAAGGTTCTACTGCATCCGAACTCGAGGCCCCGCCGCCATCGCGTCACCTCCCTGACCTGAGTGTTGAGCGACGCGCGGAAGACCCTGTGGCGGCCTTACGAAGCTTCATTGGGAACTTCTCCCATGCGACGCAAGGTGGGCGTGTCTGCGTTCTGGCGGAATCAGCGGGCCGACGCGAGACATTGACGACGCTTTTCATCGACTCGGGTCTCAAGCCGCATCCGATCGAGTCATGGCAGGCATTCCTTGCGAGTGACTGCCCCTTTGGTCTCGGGATTGGTCCCCTGACCGATGGGTTTTCACTGCCGAAGTCGGACGATTCGACGCAGACCCCAATCGCAATCGTGACAGAAGGCGAACTCTTCCGCGGAACGGTGCGTCGCAGAGGCCGGGGCGCCCGAGGTCAGCAGACCAATGTGGATGCGATCGTTCGTGACCTGTCGGAACTGAAGATTGGCGACCCAGTCGTCCATGCGCACCATGGCATCGGCCGCTACTGCGGTTTGATCAGCATGGACCTGGGCGATGGTGAAGCGGAGTTTCTTGAACTGATCTACGCCAATCAGACCAAGTTGTTTGTTCCTGTGAGTGCCCTCCAATTGATCGGGCGCTATACAGGGGCCGCCCCTGAAGATGCTCCGCTTCATGCACTCGGGTCAGGGCAGTGGGAAAAAGCGCGACGCAAAGCAGCCGCCCAGGCCCGTGATACTGCAGCTGAATTGCTGAACCTCTACGCACGCCGCGCGGCCCGGAATGGCCATGCCTTTGCCTTTGATGCCAAGGCCTACGAGGCATTCGCGCAGGGGTTTGGCTTCGAGGAGACGGCTGATCAACTGGCCGCCATCCACGCAACCATTCAGGATCTGGTATCGGGCAAACCCATGGACCGGCTGGTTTGCGGTGATGTCGGTTTTGGCAAAACAGAAGTTGCCCTTCGCGCCGCATTCGTCGCAGTTGCAGATGGCAAGCAGGTGGCCATCCTGGTGCCCACCACCTTGCTCGCGGAACAGCACTACGAATCCGTGAGCAGTCGATTTGCCGACTGGCCGGTCAAGGTTGCCGAGCTCAGTCGCTTTCGTAACGCCAAAGAGATTAAGGCTTCGCTAGCCGGATTGGCGGACGGAACCATCGATATTGTCATCGGCACCCATAAGTTGCTCGCCAAAGATGTCGTCTTCAAGCGCCTGGGCCTTTTGATCATCGACGAAGAGCACCGGTTCGGGGTCCGCCAGAAGGAGACCCTCAAGAACATGCGTTCGGAGGTGGATGTTCTCACTCTGACCGCGACACCGATTCCCCGAACGCTGGCAATGAGCCTTGAGGGAATGCGTGACTTTTCAATTATTGCGACGGCGCCTCAACGCAGATTGGCTATCAAGACCTTTGTGCGGCGCGAGGAGTCCGGTGCGATCCGCGAGGCCCTTTTGCGTGAGTTAAAACGCGGCGGTCAAGCCTATTTTCTTCACAATGAGGTCGAGACGATCGAGAACCGCCGGCAGATGCTAGTGGACCTCGTTCCAGAGGCGCGCATCGCGGTTGCCCACGGGCAGATGCATGAGCGCGAGCTTGAGCGCGTGATGAAGGACTTTCATCAACAGCGTTTTAATGTCCTGTTGTGCACAACGATTATTGAAACCGGCATCGATGTGCCGACTGCCAACACCATCGTTATCCACCGTGCAGATCGTTTTGGCCTCGGTCAGTTGCACCAGTTGCGGGGCCGGGTCGGTCGATCACATCACCAAGCCTACGCGTATCTGCTAACCCCCGATGAATCGGCGATCACCAAGGATGCGCTCAAGCGATTGCAGGCCATTCAGGCCATGGAAGAACTTGGAAGTGGCTTATACCTTGCAATGCATGATCTGGAGATTCGCGGCGCCGGCGAAGTGTTGGGCGAGCACCAGTCAGGGGAAGTCTCAGCGGTCGGATTCCAGATTTATGTTGACATGATCGAGCAGGCGGTTCGATCCCTGAAAGCAGGCCGCGAGCCAGACCTGAATGCCCCGTTAGGGGTCACCACCGAAATCAACCTGCATACCCCTGCACTCTTGCCTAACGACTACTGCCCTGATGTCCATGAGCGCCTAACGCTTTACAAACGCCTGGCAAGCGCTGGGGATGCGGATGCCCTCGAGGGTCTGACCGAAGAGCTTGTGGATCGATTTGGAAAGCTCCCAGAGCCGGCCCATGCACTCGTCGAAACCCACCGTCTGCGCCTGATTGCGCAGGACTTGGGCTTGAGCCGGATCGATGCCGCAAGTGAAGCGATAGTTCTACAATTTGGTCAAGATTCGTCGGTCGAACCCGAAGCCATCATCCGCTATTTGCAATCACAGAAAGATGTCCGGATGACCGGATCGGACCGCATCCGGATCACCCTGAAGGACGCGGATCTGAGTACCCGACTCCAACGGATTCGCGCCATCTGCAAGGCGCTCAAACCCCGGGTACAGTTGGCTAAGGCATGAGTGCGTCTGCCCAAGTCTCAGGCTTTACCCCAGAGGCTTCCTTGTTCGACCTCGTTCTTGTCAAAGAAGTGGAACAAGGACTCGGGATGATCGAGGGCCTAGACCATGCTAATTTTCAGCACGGACTATTGCAAAACGAAGGTCGGTCAGAGTCGTTGGCTGGGTTGCTGCAACAGATTACCTCATGGATTGATAGTCCTCGTGCGGCAGCGCGATTGGATCGCGGGACAAGATCCAGCTTACGATTCGCTTCGCTGAAGATCACCCCGGAATGGCAATCAGCGGTTGCTGATTTGTGCGCAGGGTACGAAGTCGACCACGCGTTCCTGC
>Ga0214921_10011432_pt1 | contig 10791 bp, 7 predicted proteins | sample LL1505_MetaG_FD_177992 | JGI IMG/M metagenome (GOLD analysis project Ga0214921, IMG submission 177992) | Freshwater microbial communities from Lake Lanier, Atlanta, Georgia, United States - LL-1505 | ecosystem: Environmental > Aquatic > Freshwater > Lake | place: USA: Georgia | collected 2015-05-28
CGCCGAAGGTGTGCGCGAGGGTGGTGCGCAGATCGAGTTCGATGAGTTCGATAGACTCGGTAAACAGGTCGCGCAAGGCGCGGTCGAACTCGTAGGCCTGGCGAATCTGCTCAAAGGTGGTGCCGGGAAGATAGCAGTGGCGAGGCTGCTCGAACACCAGGCCATACCCCGTGAAGCAATAATAGTTGATATGGCGGAGAAAATCGGAAGCAGCCGTGGCGTCCGAAATGACAAGTCCGCGCCCCTTCAATTTCAGAAGCTGATCGGGAACGGAGAGCCAAGTTTTCGGAAAGGGAACGCTCATGCAGTGACGCCCTCCCGCGATGCCTCGAATTTGGGCAAAAAAGAAACGCGCCCTTGATGTGCATCATCCTTACGAACGAGAGGCACGGCGCGTGTGTTGGCCAAACCTTGCTCAAGCGTTTGAATGTCTGCAAGCAGGATTTCAAAAATAACGCCTCCAACCAAAGTAAGGAGCCCAAGGCCGATAGCTCCGCTAGTCGAGATAAGGGCTGAAGGGGCTGTGGCAACGGGGCTCATGAAAAAGAGTAAGCGAAGTTACCCGCGCAGCGTCCAGCGGATGGTGAAAAGAGCGTGATCATCCGTGCCCTGGGTGAGCTTGCCCTCGATGGCGGAGATCAATTCGTCGCGCTGGCGATCAACGCGATCCTGAGCCTCGAAGAGGGAGCGGCGCTTGTCGTTGCGGGTGCCTTCGAGGCTGCGAATGCGTTTTTGTGCGGCGAGCTTGGCCTCAAGGGTAAGGGCGGTGATGGCTTCGCGGCGGGCCTCTTTAATGAGGCGCTCCAGCTCCTTGATCTCGCGCTCCAAGCCGACTTTCAGATCGTCAGACCATGATTCGAGCTTGGCGGCCTCGGCCTCGAAGAAACCGGCGTTGCGCTCGGACACCGTGCGCTGAATGGCCGTCCGCTGTTGGCTAGTGATGGTTTCCAGTGCGCCGGTCGGAGCGGCGGAGGTAGGCGAATCGGCGAGCGTGTGACCTGGCAAGGTGAGCAGACGGGCGGCGGCCGTATCGTCGAGAGGCGCACCGGTATCGGTGACGGCGGAGACGATGAGGTGATCCTCGGCCTGATCGAGGGATTCGACGGTGAACTGGGAGACGGTGAGCCAGCCGGACTGGCCAAGCAGAGGCTCCAACGCGCTGACCATGCCCTCGTGGTCGCCGTAGGCAAAGACGACCTCGGCGAGCGGAAGGGCGCGGGCCTTGGCCTGAGCGAGCACGGCCTCGGCGAGCGGATGGCTGAGACGGTAGAGATGGGCCTCGCCAGAGCGGCGGGGCAGCTCGTAGCGACCGAGCGGGATTTCGCCCGCGAACGGGGTCGCTTTCAGGACGAAACCGGCGTCGTCGGCAAAATCGGCGTGGGTGGCGAGTTCGTGACGGGTGAGCGCCATGAGGAGGCGTTCGTAGCGGCTGAGGTAGGCCTTGGCGGCTTCGTCGCGAATCTTGAGTTTTTCGCGCACCTCGTCGTCGAAGTTTTCGAGCAGCTTCCGGCGCGTCTGAGTCATGGATTCGTTGATCTCCAGGCTGAGTTCGAGCTGGAGCTGATCGAAGGCGGCCTTGATTTCGTCGGGCTGGCGGCAGCGCTGGTAGATGGCGGCGATGCGCTTCTCGAAATCCACGCCGGACTCGATGGAGCCGAGCACCTCGTCGCTGGCGCCGAACACGCCCTCGAAGAGTTGGAATTTTTCGGAGAGGAGTTCGAAGACGCGTTTATCGGCGGCGTTCTTGCGGTTGAGAAAATTGACGACGACCACGTCGTGTTTCTGGCCGTAGCGGTGGCAGCGGCCGATGCGCTGCTCAATGCGCTGGGGATTCCACGGGAGGTCGTAGTTTACGACGAGCGAGCAGAATTGGAGATTGATGCCCTCCGCGCCCGCCTCGGTGGCGATCATGATGGTGCCCTCTTCGCGGAAGTAATCCACGAGGGCGGAGCGCATGTCGGCGGATTTGGAACCGGAGATGCGGTCGGTGCCCTCATGGCGAGCCAGCCACAGGGCATAAATGGCCTTGGATCGGTCGTCGGTGTTGGAGCCGTTGAAAAGGACGATGCCGGAACCCCACGGACTATCGGCGAGCACGCGGAGCAAGTAGCTCTGGGTGCGGCGGGATTCGGTGAAGATAATGGCCTTCTGCGGGGCGGGCGGCGTCATGCCGGCCATGCGGGCGAAACCGACCTCAAGGGCCTTGAGGAGGGCTTTGCCCTTGGCGTTGGACGAAATGGACGTGGCGAGCGTGGCGAAGGATTCGAGGTCGGCGATTTCGCGGGTAATCGCCGCGCGGTCGGCGTCCGAAAGCGGCGCGGCTTCCGTATCGTCGCCCCACTCCTCGGCGGTCTCGGCGAGGGCTTCGTAATCCAGATCCAGCTCCTCCTCAAGGGAGGCGGACGGCTCCTGTTGTTTGATCTTGGCCCGCAGGCGCGCGGAAATGGATTCGAGAGCCCCAGCGATGGCGAAGGTGGACGAGGCGAGAAGCTTTCGCAGCACCAGCGTCATGAGGGAGCGCTGGCTGGCGGGGAGAGCGACGAGGTTGTCGCGGCAGAGGTAGTCGGAAACGAGGGCGTAGAGCCGATCCTCGCTCTCCTCCGGCGTGAACTCCTCTACCAGCGGCAGGCGCTTGGTGTAGGGAACGTAGGCTGTGACCTGGCGGCGAAGGGTGCGGTGACAGAGGGGTTTCAGTCGCTCTTTCAGCGTCTTGAAAACCTGATCCTGACTGAGGTTGGCGAACTGATCGCGGAAACTCTTGAGATCACCGAAGGCGTGTTCGTCGATGAAGCTGACGAGGCCGAACAATTCGAGAAGAGAGTTTTGGAGCGGGGTGGCCGTGAGCAGCAGTTTGTTTTTCTCGGCGAGAGCCTGCTTGAGGACGTTGGCGATGATGTTGGACGGCTTGTAAACGTTCCGCAGGCGGTGGGCTTCGTCGATGACGACGAGATCCCACGGGGTGTTTGCCACATCGGATGCCTTGTTGCGGGCAAACTGGTAGGAGCAGATGACGAGGGTATCGTTTATCTCGAAAGGGCGGAAGCGACCGGAGCGGATGGCGGCGTTGTAGGATTTGGCCTCAAGGATGGCACACGGGAGGAAGAATTTTTCCGATAGCTCCTGATGCCACTGCTTGCGGAGATTGGACGGCGTGATGATGAGGATGCGCCGTTTGCGCTCGGCCCACTTCTGGGAGATGACGAGCCCCGCCTCGATGGTTTTGCCGAGGCCGACCTCGTCGGCGAGCAGGGCACCCTTGGACAGGGGAGAATGGAACGCGAAAAGCGCGGCGTCCACCTGATGCGGGTTAAGATCGACCTGCGCTCCTGCAACCGCACCGGCGAGCTTTTCCGCGCTGTCGGAGGAGCAGCGCTTGGTAAGCTCGTAAGCGAAGAACTTGGAGTGATAGTCAGTCAGCAACGCGCTCCAACCAAACGACTTTAAATCAATTGGTAAAAGCAAATGATAAAAAGAAAAAGCCCCGGCGCGGTGAGCGGCCGGGGCTGGTGATGGGACGGTCGGAGGATGACTTAGCTGCCGGTGACCTTGCGGGCGCAGACGGAGCTGGTGACGCGGATGTCTTCCGACCAATCGACGGCGAGGATGTCGGAGCGGGCGGCGTCTTCGCGATACATGCGAACCACGTCCACGCCGCCGCGACGGAGGCGGAAGGTTTTCATGAAGCTGGGATCGTAGAGCGTGGGGCTTTGGCTGGCGTGGAAGATGACCAACTGCTGGCCGATGATGTTCACGTTGGCCTTGGCCGCGCCGAGCTTGGCGGTGTCCTTGGCGAGGATGCCGACACGGATGTCGATGCTCGGGTTGAGGAGAAGCGAAGCGAACTGCGACATGGTCACGCCGACGGAGGCCGCGCCGGGGAAGCGGGCGAGAATTTTGGAGTTGTTGCGGATTTTATTCCAGAGGGGGAGGCCGATAACCATGCGATTGGGCAAGCGACCGGTGTCGGTGGCGAGGGCCTCGATCTGCTCGTCGAGCTTCACGATGGGGTCGTCGCTCGCGAGGGCGATATTGGCCGAGGCGGTGAGCGCGGAGACGACGCCGAAGACCTTGGCCTCGTGGGAGGTGATGGCGGACGAGACGAGGGTTTGGGTCTTGGCCTCCTCCAGGCGGAGAGGATCGCTCTGACCGGCCTCGTCGCGCTCGTGGTCGTCGATGGCGATTTCGAGCGCCTGCGGGAGACAGTTGTAGGTGGGATCGCTGGCGGCGAACTCAAGACGCTTGGCGGGGCCGCCGACGGCGCGGGAGGTGTCGATGACCTGAAACGTATTCTTGTCGTCGAAGCTCTTGTATTGGCCGGTGGCGGCGGCAACGACGACCTCCGGCGCGAGGAAGGTGGCGAGCGAGGCGGAGATGTCCTGGGCGAGGCCGCGCGCGTAGTTGGTCAGCGTGACGTTGTATTTGGAAGAAGACATGGCGGGAAAGGAATGAGGGCGATTTGGCTGGGCGTGGTGAAAACGATCACGTGAGCGTTACGGGGCGGAAGAGGACGGCCTCGATGAGTTCATCGGCGGCTCCGGATTCGAGGGCTTGGGCGACGACGATACGGGCACCGGAGCCGGCATCAGTCTGAACGCGGCCATCAGCGGTGAGTTGAAGGTCGGTGCCAGGCCAGCCGACGGAGGCGGCGAGCTTCACGCGGATGACTCCGGCGAGACCGCCCGCGCCGACGGCGACGGTGACGATTTCACCGGCCTTGCCGTCGGTGAGGAGGACGCCGAAGGGCTTGTGAGCGGTGGAGCTGACAAGGGCGACCGTGCCAGCGGTGAGGACGACGAAGCGGCCTACTTGGCCGGTGAGGTCGGCGGCGGCCTCGAAGGGGAGGATGGCGTTGGTGCGGGCGAGAGAAGTCTTCATTGGAAGAGGGCGTTAAAAGTGGGTGATGTGAGGCGGGTTCAGCGGAACAGCTCGGGGCTCTCGGCCTTGGCCTTCGCGTAGATGCTGGGGAAATCCGCGCCGGGGTTGGCGGCGCGCACGGCGGCAAGCTTTTGCTCCTGCCGGGTGATGAGGTGGGACGGGTCGGCGGCGGGATCGCCGCCGGGAGTGAGGCGCGCGAGCACCGGATTGACCGCGAGCGCGTCGAGCGCCTTTACGGCCTTAGCCTCGTCGCGGATGAGCGCATCGACCCAGAAGCCGCGCGCATCGGTATCCTTGGCCGGGAGTCGGCCAGCGTGGACGGCGGCATCAACCAACGACTCGGCGCGTTGGCGGGCCTGAGTAGCAATCGAGGCCTGAAGGTCGGAGACCTGAGACTTGAGGGCGGAGACGGAGCGTGAGACCTGTGAAACGAGGTCGGCCTCTTCGGTGGCGGACGCCTCGACCAGCGAGAGCGAGCGGAGCGTGGAGATGAGAGTTTGCATGAGCGGTTGCTCGTGCGCGGTGTCAACGGGGGCGGCGGCAAACAGGGGCGCGATGCGCTTGAAGGCGGCGCGATTGACGAGGCCGCCCATGTTGATCTCGGAGCCGGTGACGTGGCCGGAGGCGTCAAGGTGGAAGGTCGGGGAAAAGCGACGGAAGGTGCGGCCTTCGACGGCGCGTTTGCCGGCGTCCGACCATTCGAGACGGGCGCGCACGCCGCCGGTCTGCGGGTCGTCACCGGCCCAGTAGAACTCGGTCGGCCACGCGGAGGCCTCGCGGTCTTCATGGTTGAAATCGAAGAAGGGACGATCTTCGCGGCCCTCGGCGGCGGCAGTCATCTTGGCCGCAAGGAAGGTTTGGAGGACGGCGGCGGTGGCGGCGCTGACTGCGACCTCGACCGACACGGGTTTGCCGCTTTGAGAGGCGCGGATGCGATGCCGACCGGGCGGCATGTATTGGATGTCGGTCGGGAGAGCGGAACCCTCGGCGAGGGCGTTGGAAAAAGCGGCGTGGAGCGGAGCGGCGATGGCGGCGGTCATGCCGTTGGCGGGGTGTCAATCCGGCGACTGGTAAGACGCCTTGGGCACGCGGATCAAAACGCTGCGGCAGTTGTAGTGCGCGGGCGGCGGCGAAAACCAACCGTCGCCCCACCGACGACCGTGGCGGCCTTGGCAAAGGGGAGTCGTGACAGAGTCGAGCGTGGCATCCCAAACGAGATATTCATCGGCGGCGTTAGCCTCGGCGACTTGCTGCGGGAAAGCGGCCTGAGCGGTGGCTTGGCGGGCGGAGAGTTCGGCGGAGCTTTCCGACGTTGCATCGATGGGGACGCCGCAACCGCACGCGCACTCCTTCGCCGTCGCCGGTGCGGTATCGGGAGGCACGGCCTGTGCGACGGGTTTAGTAGGGATGAAGAGCGCGACGCCCGCGTCGGGCGTCGGAACCTTATGGCGTTCGTAGAGGTATTGAAGCGACACAGGCAGACCCATTTCGACGAAGAGAGTTTTGTCGCGGGCGGCCATGTCTTGCTCGCGACCGGGACGCGAAATCTCCACCTCAACGAAAGGGATTTCTTCGGCGCTGCCCCAGTTGAGGGCGATCAACTGGGGGATGAGCTGGTCGTTGATGATGGAGACGATGAACTCGGCGTAGGTCTCGAACAGATCCAACTCGACCTCGCGATGAACCTCGCTGGCGGCGCGGCTGCCTTGGCCGTTGTGCTCAACGGCGAGGTTCTGGCCGAGGAGCATAATGTCGCACGCGCGCTCGGCGATGCCCATGAGGCGTTCGCTGGGATCGTTGGGGCCTGCGACGCCGGGCGTGGTGCCTTGCAGGATTTGCAGGTTGGTGCCCTGCGGAAACGCGCCCCATGACGCGGTGCCCATGTTGCGGAGAGCGGCGGTGATGGCGTCAATCTCCGACTGGGTGGCGGTGGTCGGGTAGTTGGCCCAGCGCAAGGGCGTGCCGAAAAGTTCGGCCTTCTGAACGAGCCATTCCCAACCGAGCATGTGACCGAGCCAAAGCGGAGCGAGGGCGCGGAGCTGCGCGGCCTCGCCGAGTGCGCCGGACTTTGATTGGAAAATGCCGGTCAGGAATTTGCCGGGGTGTTTGGCGAAGGGCGTGAGCGTAGAGAACGCGGCGGGATCGAGGCGGAGTGCGAGCGTGCCGTCGGTGTTGATGCCGAGGTAACGGGACGGGACGCGGCGGAAGCCGACCGGAACGACGTAGCCGGTGCTATCGGTGGCCCAGTCGATCTCGACGACGGAGAGGCCACGGGCGACGGCGTCCATGAGTTCGTAAACGCCGGAGCCGAGCGGGGCGCGCGTGGTGTCCACGTAGCCGCGTTGGAGGTGGAGCGCGGATTCAACAAAGGCAGCTTTCTCCTGAGCGGACGCGGAAGGCTTTCCGTTCTTCGGGGTGAAGGGCTGCACGTTCAAGGGCAGCTTGCGGATGGCGTTCTTGATCTTCTGGAGATTGGCGCGAAGGCGCGGCCAAGTATCCTCCATCAGGTTGAATAGATCGCTCTGCGCGGCGAGATCGCCACGGGCGCCGGCGTCGAGCAATGCGCCGACGGTGTCGGGCGAAAGCGAACGGCCGAAAAGCTGTGGCTCGAAGTCGCGAGCGGAGGGGCGAATGACGGGTGCGGCGAGTTTGGCGGGAGACGGTGAATCAGACATGCCAAGACCTCCGTGTCATCGCGCCCACGCACCGCGAAAGCGGGTGAGCGCGGGCCGATGGTGGCCGTTCATGCCGGTCGGCACGCGGGTTGATGCAAAGGCTCCCCAACCCGCGCCGGGGTTGCGCTGGGCGGCGTGAATAGCGAGGGCGAGGGCGGTTGAACGGTCAGCGTGGCCGTCGGCGGTGCGGGCGGCGGCGTAGCGGATGGTGCCGCCGGGGCTGACGATGCGCTGCATACTGCCGAGATCGTCGCGGATCACTGCGGCGGCGGGGAGGGCGATGGCGCGGGCCTGCATGGCTTTCTTGAGCCGCTCGAACAACTCGCGTTTGCGGTCGCCGGTGAAGGTGACGCCCTCCAAGCGAGTTTCATCGAGCGCGGCGGCGAGGTGTTCGCTCACCGGCCCGCCGATGCCGGTCGCGTCGATGGCGGTGAAGGCGGCGGCCATGACGCGCGGAGCAAGGATCGCCTCCTGCTGCGGGAACGGGATACGGTCGAGAACCAGCACCTCGCGGGTGATGAGCTGACCGCCGTGGATGCGTTCCAAAGTCCAGGCGACGGTAAGGTCGCGTTTGCGGCCAACGTCGATCCCGACGAAGAGCGCGGGGCGGACGCGGGACTCGCGCGAAAACAACTCCTCGGGTGCGTCGAGGCTGGCGTCGTCGGACTCGCAGCCGCGAACGAGATCGGCCGGGAACACCTGCGAGGAGTGCTCCATGAACTGACACTCGAACTCCTGCGCCCAACCGTCGGGGTCGGCGAGGTTTGCGCGGAGTTCTTCGATGTTGAGCGCGAGGCCGCTGGCGACGGCGTCGTAAACCGTGGTCTTGTGGCGGGAGAAAGCCGGAGCGTGTTCCCAGAGGTCGAAATACTTGTTGTTGCGACCGGCGGGCGTGGAGATGACGCGCAGCTTCAATGCACCGCGCAGCGGGTTGGATATGATTGGATAGACCGCTCGCCAGATTTCCTCGGGGTTCTCGTGGAAAGCGAACTCATCAAGGACGAGGTTGGCGGAGTAGCCGCGTGCGGTGGCGGGGTTCGCCGGGAGAGCGAGGACGCGGGCACCGTTAGGGAAACGAAGCTGCGACTTCTGCACCTCTGGCCGGTATTCCTTGCCTGTGGAGTAGCTGATGGCGTCGCAGAAAATGGATGCGGCGCGTTGCACCTTGTCCATGAACTCAAGGGCCTGCCGTTCTCCTGCGCTGAGGATTACCCAGTCGCCGCCGGTTTCGAGCGCGTCGGCGACGACCTCGAATGACGCGGCGAGCGAGCCGCCGATCTGGCGGGACTTGAGCCAGATTTTGAAACGGGCGTCATCTCGAACCCACGCGAGTTGGTAGGGCAAGAGGAGATCGAGGGGTGTGACCTTGAGCTTCTTGCTCATGGCGACGCATCCTTGGCCGGGGGTGCGGGCTCGACTGCACCAAGGCGCGAACGCCACTCCCGCATGATGTCTTTCTCGCGGTCGGCGGTGATGTTGACCTGGGTGGCGACGACCGTGGTCGGCTTGTCGGAATAGAGCTCGGGCTTATGGGCCTTCAGGAAGAAAATCAGGCAGGCGTCGGAGAAGCGGCGGCGCTCGCCGCATATCTGGCCCTTCGCGTCGAAAACCGGCTCCGTCCAGCCGTCGATGCCACGGCGTTTCAGTTCCTGCTCGGCATCCTCGATGCGAGACGCGTTCCGCACGCGGTCGCGTTCGAGCTGGGCTGATTGGAGCACCGGCACGAGATCGGGCTGGCGCTGCAAGTGGCGGTAGAACGTGGAATGGTCGATGCCCTGCTTCTCGATTGCGCTCGCAGTCGGTGCGCCGTCGCGGATGTCGGCCACGACTCGCTCGAACAAGGCCGTGCTGAACTTGGATAGCTGGCCGGGCTTTTCGGACTTGGGAACCGTGATGGGCATTCCCATCGGCGAGGTGTCAATGGGGGCGCGCGGGCGAATTTGGCGACGGTATAAAACGCGCGTGAACGGCACCCGTTGCCGGGCGGCGGGCGGAGCCCGACGCGGAGGCCCGCGCCGATTGAGCGTGGTGACGGGCGTTAGCCCGCCGCAACGAGTGGGCGGCATCCTTGCCGCCGCCGAGGCGCAGGAGGGCCGACGCGCGGCTCGGCGCGCCCGGCCCGACGAAGGCGGAGCCCAGCGCCCGCTGGTTCTGCGCGAAGCGCGCGGGTGCTAGGGCGAAGCAGTCGCGCCAGCGGCGCGCAAGCCCGCCGGTCGGCCAGCGAAGCTAGGCCGACAGGGACGGGCGGGGCCACCGCCCTGCTTGGGTGGCGGGGGGAAGCTCCCCAGTGAACGAGCGAAGCGAGAGAACGATGGGGGCGCGTGGCGACGGCAGAACCGACGATGGCTTGTGAGCGAGGTGGCATCGGGGACAATGCTTCGACAACGGACGGCCAGGGCGGGCGCGGGGGAACCTATTCATTGCGCTAAGCGCCGCTAGAATCTTCGTTGAGGCGCGGCGAAGCCGCAGTGGAATTGGTTCGCGCGCCGCACACTGGAGAGGCCCGAAGCTCGCCTCCGGCCCGAGAGCACTACTCCACCTTATGTCAAAAATGCCTCCGGCGGGTGCCCTGACAGGGTGCCGGACTCGCTCCGAAGGAGGGCATCTTGGGCATAAGGTAAGTAGTGCGCGGAGGGGAAAGCAGGTGGCATGACGGCAGAGCGGGACGAGAAGGGTTCACCGACATGACTCGGACGATGGACGCGGGACACGACGCAGCCCGAGCGCGGGGGGGCTGCCGCAGTGCCAGCGCCTTCGCCGTGACGGAGGTGAACCCGGATCGCCTGCTATGCGGGCGGGCGACCTGCCCGGTGGCGAGCGGAGGGCTTTCCGCATTAGTGGCGCGCGTTCGCGTTGGGTCGTGAGTGAGCTTTGCGAACGAACCGCACACCGTTGTTCGAGGGGCGTTGTTCCGCCCCGAGCATCGAAGCTCCCGGCGCATGAGGCGGAACCGAGCGAGCCTTGCGAGCGGGGGCCGGAGTCGTTTTGGCCCGGCGAGTCGGCGGCGCTCGGTGAGCACCCGCCTTGGCGGGCGCGGAATCGAGTGACGCTGTCTCGACGCGCTGGAATTGGTTTGGGGCGGGAGACGTTGTGAGCCGGACAGTCGAGCAGTCGGTGACGTTCGGGCGACCGGAATGGAGCGGAGTGCGGACGTGGAGCCGAAGGGGCGACGGCGACGCCGGGTCGGGGATCAGCCGCGACGACCGCAGCCCCGTTCGCGAAGCGAGACGGCGCGGTTCTC
>Ga0214921_10011433_pt1 | contig 10790 bp, 6 predicted proteins | sample LL1505_MetaG_FD_177992 | JGI IMG/M metagenome (GOLD analysis project Ga0214921, IMG submission 177992) | Freshwater microbial communities from Lake Lanier, Atlanta, Georgia, United States - LL-1505 | ecosystem: Environmental > Aquatic > Freshwater > Lake | place: USA: Georgia | collected 2015-05-28
GAACTTCAGGGCAATGCCACAGAGACTGTTCGTTTGCGCGATGTAGTCATGACCCTGGAGCTGGCAGCCAAAGACAAGCACATTGACAAAGTGCTTTTGAAGTTAGACGATTTTCAGGGGGGTGGCTTGGTTTCTTTGCGTGAGGCTGCCAGCGCCATTGAAAAATTCAAAGCGTCTGGCAAGCAAGTGGTGGCTTGGTCTACCTTTTACGATCAACGCCAATATTATTTGGCGGCACATGCCAATCAAGTTCTTTCTCACCCGATGGGGGGTGTGTTAATTGAGGGCCTGGGTAGAAATCGCAATTACTATAAAGACGCCTTAGACAAGCTGGGTATCAAAGCCAATTTAATTCGGGTCGGTCAATTCAAGTCAGCAGGTGAGCCTTTTGTTTTGAACGCGCCATCTCAGCAAGCCTTAAAAGCAGAAGCACACGTCTACGATGCCTTATGGGCTTTGTACACAGGCGGCGTAGAAAAGGCCCGCAAGTTACCTGCAGACAGCATCAATCAAAACATGGGCAAGCTGCCTGATGCGCTCATCAAGGTTAAAGGCAATGCAGCCCAATTGGCCCTTGATTGGAAGTGGCTCGATGGCTTGCAGACTTTTGAGTCATTGCGTGAAACACTTATGAAAGACGTGGGCAAAGACGAGGACATTCAATCTTTTCGTCAGGTTGGCTGGAAAGACTACCTTGTCTCTGAAGTCAAAAAAGTCAAAGGTGAGCACATTGCCATTGTGGTGGCAGAGGGTGAAATAGGCGATGGCCGCGCACCTGCTGGGAAAATTGGCGGCATCTCCACTTCTGAGCGCATTCGCAAAGCCACCGAAGACAAAGATGTCAAAGCCATTGTGCTCAGAGTTAACTCACCAGGCGGCAGTGTTTTGGGCTCTGAGCTCATTCGAGATCAGCTGCAAATTGCCAAAGACAAAGGCAAGCCTGTCGTAGTTTCCATGGGCAACTTGGCAGCATCAGGTGGCTATTGGATTTCCATGGCATCCGATCTGATCATTGCCGATCCTGCCACCATTTCGGGCTCAATTGGCGTGTTTGCCATGTTGCCCACAGGTGAAGGTTTGATGAGCAAAATTGGTGTGAACACGGGGGGCTACCAAACCAGTTGGCTTGCCGGTGCTTACGATCCTAGAAAAGCGCTAGACCCTCGCATGCAATCTTTGGTGCAATCGAGCATTGAACACGTCTATGCCGATTTCATTGGCAAGGTGTCGCAAACTCGCAAACTCGAGCTGGCCAAGGTTGATGACTTGGCACAAGGCAGAATCTGGACAGGCGCTCAAGCGCTTGAGCACAAACTCATTGACAAGCTTGGTAGTTTTTCAGATGCCGTGGAAGAGGCCAGAGCGCTTGTCGCTCAACTTGAGGGTGCTAAAAAAAGTGACAAAGAGCTTCCGATTAAATATGTAGGACCCAAAACTTCACCCATCGAAAGATTTGCTCAAAAATTCTTGGGGCAGTTCGGATGGGTTGCGGGTGAATCCATGGCTGTACCCACTTGGAGTGTGATGTCAGGGCATTCTGGGCCTGACGCTTTGTTGTTGAATACCTTGGGTCAAGACCTCAGTTGGCTTCAAACGGTCATTGAAAAGAAACAGCCCTTTGGTGCTGCAGCGCATTGTTTGTGCAATGTCTCGCCTTAATATATGAAAGTTAGCAAATTTAAATGATTCAAAAATTGATTTGCACATGCCTACTGGCTTTTTGGTTGCCAGCGATTGCGGCCGACACGTACAACAGTGAAACCGGCATACTCACAGTTCCGTTGGTCAATGTGAATGACACCTACTATGCCAATGTGAAGCTTTCAGTAGGCTCCATATTGTCCGTGGGTACCAAGAAAAGCCCTAGCTTAGCCTACGATTTCTACGATGTTGCAACCAATCAACTGTACATACCAATTGTCCATGTGGGTAACTTAACCTATTATTTTGTAACCATTACTGTGGGCTCTGTACTGAGTTTAGATGGCAGTTTTTTCCCTAGCGTCAAGTCGCAAGATCCTGTTGCTTATCGAAAAACTGTCGTGCCCAATCCAGTTATCACTGACCCTTTGCTGACGGTTTCACTTCCCAGTCAATTGACCCCAGCGCCAACGGGCGCTAACTTAAAAGTATGGATTTCTAACCCTTTGAATCCCTCCTCTGGTTTATCAAAGGGAGGACTGTTTATTTCTTCGGCAAGTGTCTCAAATTGGAAATACCATGGACCCTCAACAGACGGTTCAATGTATCTAACGCTTGCCGATGGGTCGTATCTTTTGGACACTGTAGAGCCAGGTATTCAGGCTGGAGAGGTCTCTCCATACTCAAGAAAAAGATACACCATCAATGTTTCAGGTGGCGTCGTCACGATCCCAGAGGCCAAGGCAGATCCAACTGGCTATTTTATTTTGACCATCACCTTAACCAACACCAATCAGGCTAGCAATGATTTTTTAAAAATCTTGCGGCAAATGGTCAGTGTGCCTGTGAGCAGTTATTCAGAGTCATCGCCTTGCCACTTAAAAGATCAAGCAACGCCTATCAGAGCATTAGGTAGTCTCAGCGCTGGTTTTCCCAAAGTACCTGTCAGGCTTTCTTCTTATGGACGAATTAAGGCATTGGTGGTCCCACTTGATTTCCCAGATTTGCCTGGTGTAGACAATACAGTTTCATTTTTCTCACCCATTGTTAAATCTGTGTCGGACTTTTATGTGGCCCAATCTTTTGGGAAAGTTGCAATGGATTTTGACATTGTCCCAAACTGGGTGAGGATGCCATTTTTATCTGATGCCTATAAAAGAACTTGGTCCAGTGCTGGGGTGACAACAGGTGATATTTCGGGATATCTGAAAGCAGTTGTGGATGCCACCGATGGCCCCATAGATTTCAGTCAATACGAGGTGGTCTATTTTTTAGTTTCCAAAGAAATGCCTTACACCACCATGAGCTATGGTCCAGCCATTACGACGGCTTTTCAAACGCCCAGCAGCGTTCTTGTGAATGCTGCAGTAGGTGGAGCGGATATGTATTTGAATGCAACGAATGGTGTGAACGGTGCGACATGGAAATGGATGGCCCATGAAACTGGACATTTGTTTGGCTTGTTTGATGAGGATCTGGAGCATCAATCACAATCACTTGGCTCTTACTCGTTAATGGCCAACAGTTGGTCAAATGGCAGTATTGAGTTGGTTGCATGGGACAGACATATTCAGGGCTGGCTCAGTAACTCTCAGGTCAGTTGCATCACGCCAACAAGCCTGATGGCCAATTCGCAATCATTTCAATTGACGCCAATCGAACGACAGACCAATGAATTGAAGGCGATCATGATTCCTCTCAGCTCATCCAAAATATTGGTCATTGAGTCTAGGAAAAATGAAGGCTTTGATGTTATTTCTAGTTCCAACGAGGGCGTATTGGTTTATACGGTTGACATGACTCTTGGGCAACTCAAGGGTGGCTATGTCATTCAGCCTAGAGTGGGAACAAAAAATACCAGCTCATATTTGGACGCCTTGCTTAAAGCGGGTGACGTCATATCGGTCGGTAACATTAGGATTGCTGTGCACAAGCTGAGTCAAACTGTCGATACAGTTCAAATTAGTTTTCAATAAAGATAATGAACCAATCAAAATAGCAGCTCCAAACTTAAACCAAGTGAAATTTGTTAGCATCTAGTCGATCTATAGTCAAGATAGGATTCGTACATGTTGCGTCGGTTATCAGTCGTTTTATGGGCTACTTTATTCACAGCTGTCGTGTCCGCTGCAGACACCTATGATGGCGCAACCAATGTTCTCGGCATCTCATTGGTTAAGGTGGGGGACTCACTTTATCAGGATGTCAAAGTTACAGTGGGCACGATCGTGAGCGTCGGCACAGGCCCATCTGCTGACACTTTCGACACTTACAACACAAGCAATGGTCAATTAAGCATTCCGGTTGTCAGTGTAGGTGACACACTTTATTACGATGTTGTCATTACTGTTGGAACAATTGTCAGTGTTGGACCGTCGTGTTTAATTGATTCAACGTGTACCAAAGTGGGCACCCCAGAAATTAAGGGCGTTCTGCCAGGAGACGGTAGAGTCAGTGTCATGTTTAATTTTATGGGTGGCAAAATCACGGGCTTGCTTTCAAACACTAAGTTTGTACAAGCCACAACTTATACGGCCATTTGTACCTCGTCTAACGGCGGCATTACGGGATCTAGTCAAACCAGTATTGAATATGCTTCTGGGCTGGCCAATCTAACGAACCCCTTAGTGGTGAGTGGCCTCACCAACGGCAAATCGTATTCTTGTGCCGTCACTGCGGCCGCGTTGGGGGCCTACCCAGCCACTTCTAAGTCTTCCACTGCCACAACACCCAACGTGGGCTCGATGAATTCTTCAGGGGTTCTCAGCGGCACCGTCAATACAGCGCATACACAAGCCTATCCTAGCTACGCTTCCTATTGCAATTACATCAACCAAAGTGCCACAGGTTTGCCAACACCAGCCACGGTCAGTTATTACAGCATCAGCGGCACTTTAACCAGTGGCACGAGCGAATCAAGCTTGAGCTGCACCAGTTCAGAACGCACTGTGACTGGCAATGCCATTCCTGATCACAGATCATCAGAATTTTTCACCAATGATTTAACGGGTTACAACAGCAATCCTTATTTCTCAGGCAATCCAAACAGCATTGGTGCCAAAACTGTAAGCAAATCTGTACCCCTTTCAGGCACCATTTCTAGCCTTTACGTCAAGGGCAGTAATGGTTTTGACACGGAGGCTTGCTACAACTACACGAGCACCTCAGAGCCCAGCAAAGATGCCAACTCCAAGTGGACCACAGGCGCTAAGCTTTGGTCTTCTGGTGCACTAAGATGTACATGGGTTGCATTTTTCTCTTACTTGAACAACAGCGTGAAAGTTGAGGCGGGCACCGCAGAAACCTACACCAGCAGTGGTGTCACTTATAAAGTAGCAGGAAAAAACATTTACCAAGATGTCGGCCTAGATCCAAGCAACGCACACAATCAACCAACCATGTCGCCTGGCGCTGGGCAAAAGTTTTATGGCGCTTAACATGTGCACGGCATGCCTGAAGGTCATATCGCAAGGCTTGGAAAAGGTAATAGCACCATGACCCTTATTGGGTTTGCGGTTGACGGCTTTCCCATTTATGCGCGTTATGGGTATACCAATCCCAGCAGTACTTCAGGTGGCGTGACGGTAATGAAATCAAACTACCGATTGAGAACTGCTGCTGAACTATCTGCTGCAGGGTACAGCAGCAGGCCTTCAGCTAGCATTTCACCGTATGGATCGTTTGAGCAAGACTGGGTCTTTGATGCAACAAGCACTTCAAGCAGCAAAGGCCACTTAGATGCTTGCAATGGCAGATACGGTGTCACGCCCGAGTCGCCCACAAGCTCTGTGTATCACTACTTCATTACAGACTCATATCCTTTTGTGCCTCGATGTGTATTTGGTACGCCCGCTTCTTGGGGCAATGATGGCACTGCCAATTGAATTTAATCATTCGATTTTTTGCATCGCTTTTGATATTTGCTTTTGGCAGTAGCGCCCATGCGCACTTGATTTCTGCAGGGAATGGCATGCTCAATATATTGCCAGAGCGTGCTGTTTTACTGATCGCTGTGCCGGTGTCTGTTTTCCAAAACGTGGATACAAACCAAGACGGTCTTCTGCAGCCCGAAGAAATCAAATTAAATCGTGAGCGAATCATTGCTCAATTAAGTCAATCCCTTGAGTTTCAAATTGGAGAGTCTCGAGGTGAAGTTTTGGATGATCAGCTGATGGTGTCAGTTCATTCGGACAGCAGTCAAGGAACGCCCCAAATTGAGTGGCTTCGACAGATCAAATTTCCTCAGGAAAAATTGAGCTTGCCAGTTCGCATTGCCTTCAAAGATCGCTTGCTCGCACACGAGTATTTGTTTCAAGTGAAGCGGGTGGATGGTCAAGAGTTGGCAAAGATCAGCTCGTCCCACCCGTCACACATTTTCTTCAACAACGGTTGGGGAACAGTTCAGTCTTTTTTCCTAGATGGCTGGCATCACATTGTGCGGGGCTATGATCACATGGTGTTCATTGTGACCTTGTTGGCGGCCAGCATTGCCTGGCGGCGTTGGTTTTGGTTGTTGACGGCATTCACTTTGGCGCACGGCATGACCTATGGATTGGCCAGTTTTGGTTGGGTGCAGGTCAAGCCCGAGCTGATAGAGCCTGTCATTGCACTCACTATCTTGCTAACTGCAATCAGCAGCTTGTTTAAGCTGAGAATCAGTGGCCTGGCTGAAGTAGTCTTTGTCTTTTGCTTTGGCCTATTTCATGGCTTGGGCTTTGCCAGTGCCTTGGCCACGCAATTGCAGGAACAAAAATTTCCTATCTCTTCGATTGTTGGGTTTAACTTAGGCATCGAAGTGGGTCAGTTGGCGGTTTGTTTGATGCTGGGCATTATTTTCGAAATTCTGAAACGAAGTCCACAATGGCTTGAGAAAGTTAGAATTTGGATGATCTGGTCGGGTTTTTTGGCAGGTGGTTTTTGGTTGTTTGAAAGAATTTAACAATGAGTCTTCACATCAAGAATTCAGGCAATGCCAAGTTGGCGTTGATCATGGCGGCTGTTCTGTTTCTAATTTGGCTAGTACAACCCACCGTCTCAGAATGGCTGGGTCAAGGTCAAAATTCTGAGTCAATTCAGAAAACACAGCAGAATCCGAGCCCAATAGAGCCTAATCAGGCGGCAACGCCCACAGTGCCAGCTTTAATGCCGGGCGCAGATCCCTTCAAGGCGCACATTGAGAAGAATGGCCTTGCGCCAAACCTTGCGCCAGTTCATTCGTCCAACTCGCAAAAAAACACGGCGAGCACAAATCATTCATTGAGCACCAACGCTACCAATCAAGCAGGTGTAGACCCGTTCAAAGCATTTCTAGAAAAACAGAAACAACAATCCAAGGATGCTGGCATTTCACCATTTGGGAAATAAGTTACTTGACCGTGCCGCCCATGTATTTGTTGTTGCTGAAATTGCTGTTGGTTCTGAAGAAAGGGATGCTGTTGGTTTTGCCAATGTAGGCACCCTTCATGAGCACATCCATGCTGGTGGTGTAAGTCAGCAACTCTGCCTTGTGGCCGCTTACAGGGTGTGCGTGATAGTGGTACCCCATGTTGTCATGGTCGTGAGCGCCAAAATTGTCTAAAGGCGTGTTGTAACCCAGCATGGTTTTGTCTGAGCTTCTGTATTTGCCAAACAAGGCAATGCCGTCATAGCCAAACCCAATCAGAGGCGGGTGTGTTTTGTTGATGTAATCTGAATCGCCATAAACACCTAAACTGAATCCAGATTGGTAGCCATCAAAGTGGCAGTGCGGCCCGCCGCCGCCTTGGCCTACATGACAGCCACTTGCCGAAAGCTCGCCCATCAAATTGGAAGGCACCAAGGTGTTGTTGTAGGCGGGGAACATCACAGAACCATCAATCAGTATGCCGTTATCTGCAGCATCGGCGTAGGTGTACACATCTGCTATCAGAGACGCCTTGGTTCTGTCTGTCCACAAGTTTTTCGTGAATGTGTTTTCAGTGACAACTTTCACAACACCATAGTCCTTCATTGGAATGGTGGTCACGTAATTTTCTAAATTAGAAAACCGAGTGACTTTCGAGGTGGGGTAAGCGCCCGAGCCGTCCCCTGGAGGATGTGGAATGTCTTTCAATCCATTGGGCGATGCTTGGTTGCCATAATTCACAACCACCATAAAGGGGTGGTACTTTCCTGCCGTATCTTTTTCATTGGTGAAGTACACATAGGGCACTAAGTTTTGACCAGGTGTTCCATCGGCAATGGTGTCACTCACCAATTTGTGCGCCAGTGTGGCGTCTCGGTAGGCTGAATACAAAGCGATTGAGTACCTTAATTTTTCACCCGAAGCTTCTACGGCCGACTTGATGCTGCCCAGCATGGCGTCTGCGCTTGCTTTGGTGGATGAATCAGTTCCAGGGTTTGAAACTTGGCTTCTATAAGTCGAGTTAACTTGTCTGTAGATGCTGCCTGAAGTGCCCTCAGTAGCGGCTACTGAATTCTTAGAAAGAAATGGCGCAGGATCGTTCGCGACGAATGCCACTTTTTGAGGATTCAAAAACTCAGGAATACCAAAGTCAATGGCCGAGTTGTAAACATACAAAGGCGTTGCTGTGGCCGCAGATGGGACCAATTGGAAAACACCATTGCTTAAACTGACGTAATAGTCGGCAGCAGAAAACGCAGTGTCTTCGATGTAACTCACTGCGTGGGTGGTACCACCTCTGTCTGAGTTGGCGGTGGTGTAAGTGTATTTGTAACGCTTCTTGGCTTGCCATTTTTTGGTGATGCTGTCGTAAGAAAAAGTAACATAGCCATAGACGTCTGTTGCTTTGCCAAAATTATTTCTAAATTTAAGTTTGTTGCCATCTGCCGCATGAAAATCAATGGCATTGTTAGGATGGAGATGAGACTCTAGTCTGTAGTAGCCAGAGCTATCTGCCACCACTTGAATGAGTTTTTGAAAATAGTTGTTGTAGGTGGTGCTTGAGGGCAGTTTCCCCGACTCTACGGCATACCCAGCGCTTGCGCTATAGACAGAGCCCACTTGCAAGTAATTGGCGTTTGTGCTTTGTGTGCTTGCATCAGAAATTAAGTAGCGATTGCGATTGGTCAATGTGCTGACCATGGCCGTAGCGCTGGGCGTATAGGTGGCTTGAATCACATTTGAATAATTGGCAGGTCCGTAATACACGGCTTCGGTGTTGCTAATGGAGGCGCTGCATTCAGCGGCAGTGGCGCAAGTGGCGCCAACTCCTAAAATATTGCCGACAGTGATGATTACGTTGTAATAACTGGTATCACCTACAAGTACTTCGGGGATGTTCAATTGGTTGTTGGTAGCGTTGTATGTGTCATAGGCGGGCGCAGAGGGGTCTTTGCTTCCGATACTCAACACCTCGCCTACGTTAATTTGAACATTGGCGTAGTAGTTGCTGTTTACTTTAACCAAAGGAATGTTCAGTATGTTGCTGGTAAAAGAATAGGTGTCCGCTGCAAAACTGCTTGTGCTAAAGACCAAGGAGCATAGCAAGGCAATGACTTTCCAATTTTTCATTTCAGCATCCGTTTATTTTTGTAAATGTTGGACTAATAACAAAGCTACATGAATGGCATTTCTCTTTGTACCATCCACGATTTGATGCCGGCAACTGGTGCCGTCTGCCACCACGCAAGCATCTTGGCGGTTTCGAATGCTAGGAAACAAGTTGGCCTCTGCCATTTGCTTTGAAACTTCCAAATGTGAGGCTTCGTAGCCAAATGAGCCTGCCATGCCGCAACAGCTGCTTTCAATCAAATCTACTTTGGCCTGTGGAATAAGTTCAATCACTTGCGTCACTGAAGGCATCAAGCCAAATGCTTTTTGATGGCAATGGCCGTGCACCAAAATCGGTTTTTGAGCGGGTGCTAATTTGGCCTTGAGTGAATCAAGTTTCCCCGCTTTGTTTTCTGCTGCTAAAAATTCTTCAAACAACACCGCATGTGCTGCCACTGTGTCAGCCATTTCACCCAAGCCCATGACCAAAGACTCGTCTCTGAGGGTTAAAAGGCAAGATGGCTCTAGGCCCACAATGGCAATGCCTTTTTGTGCAAACGGCAACAAAGCTTCCAGCAAAGCTTGCGCATGCTCTTTGGCCTTGCTCACTTGCCCGCTGGCCAAATAGGTTCGACCACAGCAGAGGTGCTGGCCGGGTGTGTCTTGCTTGGTGCGGCTGGCAATGTAAACTTGATAGCCCGCCGCTGACAAAACATCGTGGGCTGCCCAAGCGTTTTCAGATTCGAAATAGCCATTGAAAGTGTCCACAAACAAAACCACAGGTTTGCTGGCCTTTAAGACTTCTGCTGCGGAAACACCGACACGAGGGCCGTTGAAGAAATGTTCCTTTTTCCATTCAGGCCAAGAGCGCTCTGCTGACAGACCCGTTAGAGACTCTGCCAACTTGGCCAACAAAGGCGATTGGTTGCGAAGGTTCATGAGGCCCGGCCATTGCGATGCTATGTGCGCATAACGCGGCAAGTTAGAGATCAGCTTGTCTTTCAACTGCAAGCCATGCTTTTCGTTGTAGTGATGTTGCACTTCAATTTTCATGCGGGCCATGTCAACGCCCGTAGGGCAATCGCGTTTGCAACCTTTGCAACCCACACACAAATCCATTGCATCTTTGACTTCAGGGCTTTCTAGGCCGCCTTGCAGTTGGCCACTCAATGCCAATCTCAGCGTATTGGCTCTGCCGCGTGTGGCATGAACTTCATCGCGTGTCACTCTGAAACTCGGGCACATGGTGCCCGCATCAAATTTTCTGCAAGTGCCATTGTTGTTGCACATTTCAACGGCTTTGGCCAAGCCTTGTGCTGGATCTTGTCCTGTGCCAGGTAGTGAAGTTTGTTCTGTTGCCGCGTCGTTGTGAACGTTCCACGCACTCCAATCTAGAGCCGTTTGAATAGGAATGATTTTGTAATTGTTGCCAAATCGCATGAGCGATGTGTCGTCCATTTTGGGCGGATTGACCATGCGGTTGGGGCTGAGCAAGTTCAGTGGATCAAGATGCTGTTTGATTTGCGCAAATGCTTGCTGCAGGGCAGGGCCAAACTGCCACTCAATCCATTCGCCGCGGCACAGACCATCGCCATGTTCACCGCTGTAGGCGCCTTTGAATTTTCTGACGAGTGCACTGGCTTCTTCGGCAATGGCG
>Ga0214921_10011434_pt1 | contig 10790 bp, 11 predicted proteins | sample LL1505_MetaG_FD_177992 | JGI IMG/M metagenome (GOLD analysis project Ga0214921, IMG submission 177992) | Freshwater microbial communities from Lake Lanier, Atlanta, Georgia, United States - LL-1505 | ecosystem: Environmental > Aquatic > Freshwater > Lake | place: USA: Georgia | collected...
CAAGTCATCCTGATTGAACAGGGCGGGTCTAGGTCCTACCAGCGACATTTCGCCGCGCAGTACATTGATCAACTGGGGCAGTTCATCGAGGCTAGTACGGCGAAGCAGTGCTCCGATCGGAGTGAGGAATTGATCGGGCTCCTTCAAGAGATGGGTTGCCACCTGCGGGGTATATATCCGCATCGTGCGGAACTTGTACATCGTAAATAGTCTGTTGCCTTTGCCAGCTCGCTGAGTACGGAATAGCACCGGTCCAACCGAAGTCAGCCTGACCGCCAGCACCACTAAAAGAAAAAGCGGCGCAAGGATCAGGATCAACCCTAGCGCCACCAGCAGCTCAAAGATTCGTTTCATAAAGTTTAAGGGTTTACTACCTACTGACTTGCTATCGCACATCCATCAGTGCTTAGTCCTGCGCCAATCTTCCTCTATTCTCTAATTCGCGCGTAAGCGCGTCCCGCAACCGCGGGGACCAACCACCACCCACCGCCCTCCTCAACCCTTCTTCCACAGACACAGGCGGCACCCAACCCAACAAACTCCGAGCTTTAGAAATATCGACCTGCAAGTTACCGCACAAGCGTTGCACCGCATCACCCTTGCCCAGCAACGAAACCTAAAAAGATACAAAAGGCAGTGTCCACAAAAAGAATGCAAGCCTTGCGCTCTAAAGGATTCATGGCGCATTTAAAGACCCGCGAAGGTGAAGATCTTCGAAAAACTTCGAGTCAAAGCACGAGTCGCCCAGCATGCATAGGAGCGCTCCCATCGCAAAAAAAAGATTTCGCATTTGGATCTACTTTTTTTGCTTAAAGGCACGAGCAAAAACAACGCCCAAATAAACACAGCTAAGAAGCGGCAAAATAAACACTTCCATTGCATAAACAATGCTTCACCCAAAGAGCCTGCCAAAACCAAGCGCCCCTAATACAAAAAATAAGCGCCGGGGCGCCAGTATGCTTTTATCTTTGAAAACAAAAAGGCGGCGCGTCTTTCCATAGTTAAAACAAAGCCTGTAAAACTTGCCCAAAATCTTTCGCGGGTAATGGTGAGCCGCAATCGGGGATTCGAAGTAGACTTGTCCCCCAACTTTTTCAGTTGTTCGTTCAGATCTGAATCTTCACGGAAATTGGTGTGACTGCTACCATACCAGTCCTCAAATAGAATATCCATTTTTTCAAAAAGACGTCCGCTTAAACTGTCTCGGCCTCACCCAAGAAACGTGCTTTTCGAAAGCTGCCTCCTCCGAGCACTCGTAGGGATTTCGATCAGATCCACAACGAACTGCTGGTCTCGGGTTTCCCCGATCGGCCACATAGCCCCGCCGACGCTGGTCACACCGGTGTTTTCAGACAGGCGTTTGCAGTTTATAGTTATTACACGGTTAATGCATCCCACCACTCACATCCGAGAATTTGGTAAGTTTTCTCTAAGGAATTTTTTATATAAAAATCCCCGCAAAAAAGCCGGTGAAAGATAAAACGGCACTTTTATAAACCAAGTACAGATTCCTCCATATATAGATTGAAACTTTAGTCTTACCAAGAGACACTGTATCTGATATTCGGATACCAATAGTCTGAAACCCCCTCTTCTTTGATACATTTCGCTTCCGGCAGACGCTTCGACCAAGACTTCATCTATATTACAAACTCGTGCGTTTTTCGCTAAGAATAATGCCCAAAGCGCGTAATCCTCCCGCAAATGTATATTAGGATAACCACCCAGACGAGAAACAAAAGAATGACGAAATGCAACTGTCATGTGATTAAACGGATTTCTAATCTTTAGATATTTAACTATGTCCGAACTATTTGTAGGAACTTTTTTTATAGAAGTCGGCCTCCCATTGCTATCCTTTTCAAGCACGGAACTGCCAACAAGATCATATCCTCTTTTTAAAACTTTAAGTTGTTTAGAAAATCTATTTGAACAATTAAAGTCATCTGAGTCTGCCCTGAAGACGAATTGAGTAGAAATATGCTTAAGACCTTCATTTAAAGCACGTGCTAAGCCCATATTGTTTTTTAAAATAACATGTTTAATAGTGATAACCTTAGAGCTCTGATTGATAATTTTTAATAGCTCTATTCCAATCGGTCCGTCTTGAACTAAGACAACTTCTGTAGGCTGAATGCTACTATACAAAACACTATCTAATGCAGTTTTGAGTCGCTCGGGTGTCTCTTTTGCATATACTGACATCAAGACCGAAAATCCGTTATTTCTTTTCGGTTTTTTTTTGTTTGGAAACATTTTAATATTTAAAGATATGTTTTCGCCTTACATTAAGGCATCTGCTTTTTTGCGCTTTTTGGCTGTCACGAAATAACCCACAGTATATTTCTTATCTTTATCAAGAATATCTAAGAATTTAGACAGAAAAGAAGTAAGCACTGCCCAAGGTAAGGCAAGCATCAAAATTGGCAAAAATACAAGTGCTCGCCAATCTTTTGATGTTAAGAATAAATGAATAAAACGAAGGCTTTCTTGAGCATAGTGACTAAAAAAACCCCCATTGGCCTTAATCATGATTTGATCAAAGCCAGCTTTCCGAAGAAACAACTGGTACCAATAAGGTGTATATCCTCCATAGAAATGATACGGTTCTTGGTGAAGGCCGGAGGCTAATGGAGCAGATAACAATAAAATGCCGCCAGGCTTTAAAATTCGTGCTATTTCATATATTGCTTCAATAGGGTCGGGTACATGTTCAATGACCTCAGTACAAAGCGCAACATCAACACTATCACTTTCAATAGGTATTTTGGTAATGTCACCCACAATATCAATTTTGCAATAATCTGCCCTATCTTGTAACTGGCCTGGGTATAGCTTTTTAAAATCGTGGGATTTGTAGTTACAGTGCTGAAAATATTTTTTATATGGACACGAACCTGCACCTATATCAATCACAAAAGAACCAGATAAACAAAACGCAGACTCCTCTTCTATCCATTTATCCCGATTATCAAGGTTAAAACGCAATATTTTTTTAATTAAGATATTATCTTTTATTTTTTGCATAAAAGGTAAATTAAGGGCCACATAACTAGAAGATAACGGAAATGATAAAGTGGTACAAAAATTGCGATAATAATTGCAAAGTGTAAGTTTGTTTTAAAGAAAAGAAATAATCTTTTTGTTTTTATTGTTTCGAGGAGAAATATTGAAACGCAAAGAAATTGAAATAAGTCAACATAGTTAGCTTCTGAAATTTGATTTTTAAAACGCACAAGATCTATAAAGGGCTGTGTAAATGGAGATAAAATATAAAATAAACTTCTAAGGCTTATTGCGGAAATATCATAACCTAATGTTTGCATGCGCCAGCTAGTGATTAATTGTCCACTTCCAGTTTGTGATGCTGTATCACTCAGTAAATTTGGAACGTCTTTACGAAAATCAGAAACTAAGCAAAATAGCGCGAAAAGAGTAAGCAAAATTAAAAATTGAAGAAGCCTCTTTTTTTTTCTTTCGAGCAAAGCAATCATTACAAATAAAAATGCTTGGCCTCTTAAAAAGATTAGAAGTAATACTGAAGAAATCAAAATGACATATTGTTTAATATTCTGTTTTTTGAAAAGTAAGGCGTTCACAATAATTCCCGTCGCTAGAATCGTCCACCAGTCTTTACCCGATTGACCAACAAAGAAAAAGGAGATTGGATTAAATAAAATGTATTCTAAAAAGAGTGAGTGACAATATTTAAGAAGAACGAACCCCAAACATGAGACAACAAAAAGATACGATATGTACGATGGGTACACTGCAAATACTGCTTTAAGCAAGAAAACAATGTTATGATTATAGCCTTGCCCATTTGGAATTTCGGAGTTAAGGGCATAATTATAAAATCTCTGAGGATCAGATCCTCCTTCAGAAAAAGAGCAATTATTCGAAATCCACCAGAAGAAACCTGAGGCAAAGACGAATAAGAAATACTTAAGCAAAAGCTTAATAGATCTTCTTGAAAGAATAGAATGCTGTGCAGTTATCATAGTCGTTTCTTTTAAATATATTGATCTTGCGAATTTTTTTATGCTGATCTAAGACCTTAAATTCGCGAAGTTTGAAGCCATTGGCTTCCAGCTCAACTAGGATCGTTTTTGGATGAAAGATCCGATGCGCATTAAAGTAAACAGCTTGTGTATTGCCGATGGGCACACTTATATATAAATCACCGTTCTTTTTTACATATGAAGATATATTTTTCAGCCCAATTTTCCACCCATCATAATTAATAGAATCACCATATCTACCCAGACCAAAATGCTCGATTGCATGCAAGCAACTAACTGAATCAAATTGTTTTTTGATTTTGTTTATTTTACATAGGTCTTTTCTAATAACATTTAACTTTGCAATTTTATGCTCGACTTCCGAGCAATCTAAAAAATTAACTGATCTGAATACTAGAAGACTGGAAATAAAACCATCCATCCGGCTGCCAATATCTAAATGCGTACCGGGCTTTTTTTTAAATATTTTTTTTGCAAAATAAAGGTCTTGAATAAAATATGTCGAATAACGATGGCCTTGGCACCTTCCGCAATCACTTAAAATTGGAAAAGGGGATAACTTGAATGATTTGTCTTTTTTTCTTTGAGATAAGAAAAATAAAAGAGTTACTACATAGTATGGAATATTTTTTAATGAACTCAAGGCCAATATAACGTCCAAACCGAAACTCTTCAGTATTAAATAAATTGTTTTAATTTTATATTTCCTGCAAATTTGTGCATTAGCCTTAAACAAGCAACTGCTGTTTTATCAAGTATCTCAGCAATATATTCAGCCGAAACTACGATACCAAAGATCCCAGCTTTTGTTAAGATTTTATACCTATCAATTTTGGATATTTCATAAATCTTGCTACACATTTGATTTTTTAGAGTAAATCTCTTTTTCGCCAAAAAGAAATCATAAAAAAACGCTAATTTCTTTTTTATTAAGATCGCTTTTTCAAGGTCATTTGTTTTTTTATCGCTTATTGAAAGGCTGTTTTCATGTCTTCTGCCCACGTGCGCCATCGCTTTTATGTATTTCGGCAGAAATCCCTTTGCGATAAAATTATAGTTTACTTTCGACCACATGGTCAGATTTTTCGAGCAATGATTTTTGTCTTCAAGACAATTTATCAGAACTTTTTTACTGATTATATAATTAAGCTCTGGAAAATACGAATACCATAAGAAATAAGGCAAAAAGTTAAGTTGATCTGGAGGTTGATTGTCTAGAAATTTCTTTTTCCATACACTTACTAGTTCATCTCCTTTCGCAGACACATCGAACGAAGATCCCCACACCAATGAAATGTTTGAATTTTTTTCTAGTTCTTGTATTGCAATTTCAATCCAGTTTCGCATTAATATATAATCTGAAGTTGTAGCCCACATAACATACTTCCCGATTGCTTTGTTTAGCCCTATTTTGTACGCCTGTTCTGCAGAGCATTTTATCTTAAAAAGTTTTGTTCTTTTATTTTTTTTTAAAATTTTGTCTGTTCCATCTGTCGAAAATGAATCGACCGCAATGATTTCATAATCTCGGAAAGTTTGTGATTGTAAATATGCCATCGTTTCCCTGGCAAATAATGCTTGGTTTTTTGATGCTAGAACAATGGATAATTTTGGCATATTTGTGTGAAGCTTTTCTTAAGCATCATTTCCACTGTCTCTTTGCGATAATGAAGGTTTTTCAACTGGCCACCATATTTTGTATTTTGGGTCATTCCAGAGGATAGTAAATTGGCTCCTTCGATCGTAATTCGATGACTGCTTGTAGTGAAAAATTGCCCTTTCGCTTAAAATCAAGTGGCCTATTCCGTGTTTCGGAGGAACAAGAACCTGCCGATTATTCTTTTCAGAAAGGGTGAATGATTCCCATTGCCGATATTGAGGGGAATCTGGGTCATTATTTACGACAATCATATAGAATCTGCCCTCTAGGCATGAAATAAGCTTGTAGGTGCACATATCCCCGTGAATTCCTCGAAGAACATGTCGCGATGACATAGAGACATCGTCCTGTATGAATTTTACATTGATACCCGCACTGTTATATAATTCCTCGTTGTAAATCTCTACATAAGAACCACGGAAATCTTCGAACACCGTTGGAGGACGGATCAGCAACACGCCGGGAAGTTTGGTATGGATGATTTCCATGGGAGAATATTTCCCTCTGGGGCTATTGCGGCGGGCGCGGCCGCCAGACGACGAGCGAGTGCGAGTCGTCATAGAGATTGCCGAATTGCTGGTGATGCTGCCGGAGGATTTCCACCCGGCCCTGCGCCTCGAGTTCCCGGAGGCGCGTCAGATAGCCGTCCAGATACTTGCGGCGCTTGTGATACTTGAGCGCGAGGTAGTCGCACAGGCAGCGTTCATCGTAGAATTCGTGGATGGGTTCCACGTGTATGCAGATCAACGGCCGGGCCCGCAGCAGGAATTGGAGGAAGTCCTCGTGCCGGGTGCCGACCTGCTCGAGCGCGCCGAATGTATAGACCGCGCTGTTCGAATCGAGGGTCAGGTCCGCGTGCGGGGCGAAGAAATCAAAAATTCCTCCAGATATCTTCCAGCCGTAATGGCTGGCCATCTCGCGAATGATGTGTTGGGAAGGCCGGGCCCAATCGAAGCCATACAGCTTTTTTTCCGGGTATTCCTGAGCCAGCCAGGCTAAATGGGTGGCCGGGCCACACCCAAATTCATAGATTGATCCGGCATCGCGCAGGTAGCGCCGGAACAACCAGTTCCGAAAAAGGCGGGCGAAGTTAAGGACGAAATCCGGATCCTCCGGCAGCACGTAGTCCCGCAGCAGGCGCACCGGCACGTGTTTCTTGTAATACTTCGGGACAAGCGCTTCGACGTCATGGCCCGACCGGATGAATTCATCCAGGTTCTGCTGCCATCCGTTCTCCCAGGCGCCCAGCCGTTCCTTCCCGGCACTGGGCATGTCGAAGGAATCGATCCGCTGCATGATTTCCAGCAGCAGGGCATCCCGCCGCTCCGGGGCCAGCCGGCGATAGCGCAGGTTGGCCCGGTTGAGTTCTGCCCCGCAGAGCGCTGCGATTTCCTCCGGCGGCGCGCCGAACAGTGCCGCGAGGTCGTCGAGCGTCAGCGTGCACAAAGGCGAAGCCATTGGCGGTACAGCGGGTTGCTCCAACGGCTGGACGGATGTGGTTGGCAGGGGGGCGGACATGGGTTTAGGGAGGCGAGCAGAAGGTGGATGATGGGTTGGGGTGTTTATTCCATGACCACATAAGACATGGTGGAACCGAAGGGGAGGCACTAGATCCGCAGCTTGTGCAGCACGACTTCCTCCATGAGTGCGATGGTCTTGCCCGACTAGATCTAGCGGTTGAGCTCGTCGAAGGCGATGATGCCGCCCTTGGGGATGCCCGGCACCAAGTGCTTGAGCGCCGCGAGCATGAGCTCGTAGATGTCGAAGTCCAAGTAGAGCAGGCTGACGACGTGGTGCGGCTGGGTTCGAGAAAGCGGGACGGATCTTTGAGCGTCATGGCGTTATTTGTTCTTGGCGTTCTTGTCGTAGAAATCATGGCTGGCATAAACGAGCCGGATGCGCTCCAGCTCCTCCGCGGACAGCGGCGCGAGCGCACTAGCCGCCAGGTTCTCCCGCACCTCCGCCTGGCTCATCATCCCCGGGATGACGGTGGAAACGGCCGGGTTATCGAGGCAGAAGCGCAGTGCAAGCTGGACCGCGGTCCGCGACCGGCCTTCGTTGATGAAGGAGAACAGGTCCGGCGCACCGGCCCAGCGGCGCAATTGCTCCACCGGCCAGTTGGCCCGGTGGTCTTTGCCCGGGAGGGTCTCGTTGCCGCTCAGCTTGCCGGTCAGGTAGCCGAAGCAAAGCGGCGTGCGGATGACGATCCCCGTGCCCCGCTGCGTAGCTAGGTCAAACAACCCACAGGTGATGGCGCGCTGGTCGATGAGGTTGAAGTTCACCTGGATTACCGGTAGGGCGAATTCACGGATCGCGAGCAAGCCATCTGCGGGCGAGCGCACAGACGCGCCGAAAGCCCGGATCTTGCCCGACTGCTGCAGCTCGCGAAGCGTGTCCATGATCGCAGGGTCGCCGCGGAGGGTCTCAATGGTGGGACTGTGGAGCAGGTAAAGGTCGACGTAATCGGTCTGCAGGCGTCGCAGGCTGGCATCGAGAGCCTCCCGGATGTGACGGGGGGAAAAATCACTGGGCATCTCGAACCCGCTGTGCGGCAGCAACCCGACCTTCGTCGTGATCTTGACGTGCTCACGCACGTTCTTTAGGGCCTCGCCCACGATCTTCTCGCTGTGGCCGCTGCCATACAGGTCGGACGTGTCGTAGAACGTCACCCCCGAATTGTATGCGAAGCGCAGGGTGGCGAGCGAAGCGGCATCCTCGACGGGCCCGTAGGAATCGCCGCCTAGGCCCCAGGTGCCAAAGCCGATTTCGGAAACCTCCAGCCCCGTGCGGCCCACCGCGCGGGTCCGGACCAGCTTGGGGCTCTCCACCGTCGACGACGGGCTCATAGTCTCACCGCTCCTTGCTTGGCATAGTTCTGCGTAAACCACTGGACGGTCTTCTCCATTCCGGCCCGGAACGTCGTGTAGTCGAACCCAGACAGTCGCGTGAACTTGGAGTTGTCCGTCGCCTTGCGGTGGATGCCCGCGGGTTTTGTGACATCGAACTCGATTCGGCTCCGGTCGATCTTGAGCAGGTCGGCGATCAGGAACGCGGTGTCGCGGACGGAGTTCTCCTCGGTGGAGCCGATGTTGAGAAATTGCACTTCGTCGTAGTGGTCCAGGCACCACATGAAGGCGCGGGCTAGGTCCTGGGAGTAGGTGTATTCGCGCAGTGGCGTACCGTCGCCCCAGATCACGATCTTCGAATCGTTGTCCTTATTTTCGTAGAAGCGCCGGATGAGTGCCGCCACCATGATCGTCTCACCCTCGCGGAAGTTCATGTTCGGGCCGAAGATCCCGTTCACGGCCAAGCCGATCGCCTTCAGGCCGTATTCCGTCCGGTAGGCGCGGACGCTGGGATCGATCAGGCGCTTGGCAAAGGAGTAGCTGTAATTGGTTTCATGCGGGTTGCCGTCGTGGATGCACTCCTCCCGGATCGGGTTGGCCGCATCCGTGGGATACATGCCAGTGGAAAGCGTGAGCGCAATCTTGCCGACGCCGCGCAGCCGCGCGGCCTCGAGCAGGTTGAAGTTCATGAGCACGTTGTCACGCAGGAGCGTGGCGGGATACTTCGTGCTGTAGGCGATGCCGCCGCTGAGCGCGGCGAAATGCAGGATGGCGTCCGGTTGGTGCCGGGCCACGCAAGCGAGCGCTGCGTCGAGGCGCGTGAGATCGCAGTCCTTGGAACTGAGGAAGACGAATTCGCGATTGGGATATTTTTCCGCAATATTTCTCATGCCTGTGCCAAGAAGCCCGGAGCCCCCTGTAACTAAGATTTTTTTGTACATCCTGATTTGTGTCTTTAGAGGGTTTTCCAAATTTCGCGACACTTGTTGATTATGGCCGTGCGGTCGTACTCAAGTTTTTCTCGAAGATCGTCCCGTTGCATATTCCCCAGCGCATAACGGTCAGGGGGGCCTAGCCTGATTAATCTCGCGCGCTGTCCAGACAGAACGCTCCATGAAGCAATTGCGCTCCATAGGCCGCCGTTCGGCAGATGTTCGTCCACTATGAGAAAAGCGCGCACTTCGCCGCTAAGGTTATCTAGAGCATGAGTATCAAGAGGCTTTACCGTGTGCATTTGATAGATATGAGGCGTGATACTCTCCTTTCGTAGAACATCGGCTGCGGCAAGCACTTCATTAATGATTTCGCCCGTGCTAATGACGGCAATCTTTGAACCGCTGCGTATACGCCGCGCTTTGCCGAGAGTCGCTGGTTCCTCCGCCTCAAAGCGGGGTTCACCAAAACGGCCTACAGTAAAGTAGCCAGGCGCCTTCAAGGCCACAAGCTGCGGAAGAAGCTGCTCAATCTCGCCTGGGTCGCCAGGGATCACGACCGTCATATTGGGGAGAGCCGACATCAGGGCGATGTCGTCGGCAGCATGATGGGAAACGCCACTTGTTGCATAAGTATAGCCGCGACCCGCGCCGACCAGCACCACGGGTAGCTTTGGATAATCGACACAAAAACGGATCTGTTCAAAAGGTCTGGCCGTTGCAAAGGATGCGATGGAATAGGCGATCGTTTGCCAACCTTCAAGGGCCATGCCGGCAGCTGTGTAGATCATCTGGGCTTCGGCGACACCAGCGTTGATGTAGCGCGGCCCGCATTTTTTGACAAAATCATCAAAAACCTGAAAACCGAGGTCACCCGTCACAAAAGCCAGCCGTGAGTTGTCGATGGCGATTTTTGTAAGTGTTTCGGCAAATGCTTTTCTCATTAGATTTAGTATATTGGTTTTGCCTCAAGTTCTTTGAGAGCACTATCCACATCCTCTTTTGAAGGGACACGGTAATGCCAGAGCACTTGGTTTTCCATAAAACTGATACCTGCTCCGGCACGTGTTTTTGCGATGATAGCCGACGGCTTGCCTAACTCAAAAGGAAATTTTTCTAAGGTATCGATAATTTCAGGGATATTATGGCCATTAATCGTAACCGCAGACCAACCGAAGGCACGAAATTTCTCCTCAAAGGAAGCCCCCCCCGTTAATTCATCGGTGTAGCCGACAGACTGAACTCCGTTGTAATCCACGATTGCCAGAACATTATCAAGCTTTTTAGCTGCACCAAACATCGCCGCCTCCCAAATACTACCTTCGTTGCA
>Ga0214921_10011436_pt1 | contig 10788 bp, 9 predicted proteins | sample LL1505_MetaG_FD_177992 | JGI IMG/M metagenome (GOLD analysis project Ga0214921, IMG submission 177992) | Freshwater microbial communities from Lake Lanier, Atlanta, Georgia, United States - LL-1505 | ecosystem: Environmental > Aquatic > Freshwater > Lake | place: USA: Georgia | collected 2015-05-28
GATGATGGTTGCTTTAACCAAATCTGTTTCATCGTGCACCCATAAGTCATCTACCGACACATCATTCAAACTAACAATGACAGGTTTAAATCCATCTAGTTTGATTCCTTTATCATTGTTTTCGCCAAATATCAATGGCTTGCCATGTTCCATCATCAAGGTTTCTTCTTTCTTGCTGCTTTTTTCGGTGTATATTTCATAAGCACCATCATTAAACACATTGCAATTTTGATAGATCTCTACCAACGATGTTCCTTTGTGGTCGTAACCTCTTTTGATAATGGCTTGTTGGTGCTTTGGATCTCTGTCCATGGTACGTGCCACAAAAGTAGCATCTGCACCCAAACATAATGCGATAGGGTTAAATGGATAATCAACCGAACCCATTGGGCTTGATTTGGTTACCTTGCCTTGCTCTGATGTTGGGGAGTATTGTCCTTTTGTTAAACCATAAATTTGGTTGTTAAACAACAATACATTCACATCAGGGTTTCTTCGTAATAGGTGTATAAAATGATTGCCACCAATTGACATAGAATCCCCATCACCTGTAATAATCCAAACAGATAAATCAGGGCGTGTTGCTTTCAAGCCTGTTGCAATAGCTGTGGCCCTGCCATGTATCGAATGCATACCAAAGGTGTCCATATAATATGGAAAACGTGATGAGCATCCAATACCTGAAATAAATACAAACTCTTCTCGTGGTCTACCTAAATCAGGTAGTACAGTTTGAACTTGTTTTAATATACTATAATCGCCACAACCTGGGCACCAACGCACTTCTTGGTCTGATGCGAAATCTTTTGACGTTAATTTTGCTGCAATTTCATTCATAATATTATAAATTTTGAATCTTGGAGTTTGAATTACTTAAAATCCATGATTCACATTGTTTGTAATTTTCTGTTGACCTTATTAATTTATTATTAAGCAAGAATTTCTTTTATCTTTCTTACCACCTCATCACTCATAAAAGGTTGCCCTTGAATTTTGTTAAAAGGTATAGCATCAACAAAATATTTGTCTCTAATAATTTTTACCAATTGACCATTGTTTAACTCAGGTACCACAACGGTTTTAAAGTTCTTGAGTATATCACCTAAGTTTTTTGGGAATGGATTTAAATACCTCACATGCGCATGAGAAACATTCAATCCTTCACCTCTTAAAATGGTGGTTGCTGTTTTTAGTGCACCGTATGTTCCACCCCAACCAAGGATTAATAAATCTCCTGTTTCAGCACCTGTATCTATGGTTTGTAAAGGGATATTATTAGCTACCTTATCTACTTTTTCTTGACGCAAATGCGTCATCAATTCATGGTTATCCCCATCATAACTTATGTTTCCGGTAATATTTTGTTTTTCTAAACCACCAATTCTATGTTCTAAACCTTTAGTACCTGGAATTGCCCATGGCCGAGACAACTTTTCATCTCTTTGGTAGGGCATAAATTTTGGGTCTTCTGCAGCACGCTGAGGTACAAACGATACTTTTATTTCGGGAAGATCATCGCTCTGAGGGAATTTCCAGGGCTCGGCACCATTAGCTATATAACCATCTGATAAAAAGAATACTGGTATCATGTGTTGCAGAGCAATTCTGCATGCTTCATAAGCCATGGTGAAACAATCTGAAGGACTTTGAGCAGCTAAAATTACAACTGGGCATTCGCCATTTCTACCATACATGGCCTGCATCAAATCTGCTTGCTCGGTTTTGGTAGGCATACCTGTGCTTGGTCCAGCACGTTGAACATTTACAACCACCAAAGGCATTTCAAGCATGGTTGCTAAACCAATGGCTTCACCCTTCAGGGCTATGCCCGGTCCCGAGGAACCTGTAATGGCCAAACTACCACCAAAGGCTGCACCTATAGATGAACATATAGCTGCTATCTCGTCTTCGGCTTGGAATGTTTTAATATCAAAGTTTTTGTATTTAGATAATTCGTGAAGAATATCAGAAGCAGGTGTGATTGGATAAGTGCCATAGAATAATGGCAAGCCACATTTTACTGAAGCGGCAATTAAACCATAAGCCGCTGCTTGGTTACCCATTATGCTCCGGTATATACCCGTTTCCATTTGTGCAGGAGCCACATTGTAGCGGTTGGCAAACATTTCAGTGGTTTCGCCATAACTCCAGCCGGCTTGCAATACCTTGATGTTGGCATTCATCACAGCTTGGTTTTTGCTAAACTTGCTGGTGATAAATTCAATTGAACTTTGAATATCACGGTGATACATCCAGTATATCAAACCCAATACAAACATGTTTTTGCAACGGTCGATTTCTTTGGTACCCATTCCACTGTCTGCAAGGGCTGCACGTGTAATTTTGGTTACGTCTATTGTCTTTACATCATATTCGCTCAATGAACCATCCGTTAATGGATTTTTATCTTCAGGCACATTGGCCAAACGCATATTTTTAGAATCGAAACCATCGCTGTTGGCAATGATTACTCCCCCTTTACGTAAGCCTTTTATGTTGGCTTTTAAGGCAGCTACATTCATCACTACCAACACATCGCTCATATCGCCTGGGGTATTTATTTTTTTACTTCCAAAATGAATTTGGTAGCCCGAAACCCCAGCCAATGTTCCTATTGGGGCACGTATTTCTGCTGGGAAATCTGGAAAAGTAGCAATATCGTTTCCGAATAATGCCGTGGTATTACTAAATTGAGTTCCTGTTAGCTGCATTCCATCTCCACTGTCGCCCGCAAACCTTATTACCACCGACTCTAATTCATTTTCTGTTGTTTTTGCCATATAAAAATCTTGTTCACTTGAAACGTCACGAAAATAACGTTTATCAATTAAAGACATAATTATTTTTCTAAAACAAGATGCTGTTTTTAGTCATAATTAGTCGATATATAGATTTAATATGAATTACTATTAAACCTTTTAGGCATAGCTAGATGTAAATCATATTGTTAGGCGAATTTTGTTCCAACAATACTCATCTTAACTAAAAATCCTACTTTTGTACTTTTTATTACAAACAATGGGCATACGTATTTTTGTTACAGGCGGTACATTCGACAAAGAGTATAATGAACTAACAGGTCAGCTATTTTTTAAAGACACCCATGTAAATGAGATCTTAAAATTGGGCCGATCAAGGCTGGATATAAGTGTAAGAACACTCATGCTAATTGATAGTTTAGAGATGACCGATACTGATAGAAATATCATAATAGAGAGTTGCCAGCGTTGTGAGGAAGATTATATTTTGATAACCCACGGAACCGACACCATGACTGACACGGCCAAGGTTTTGGCTGAACAAAAAATCGACAAGACCATTGTGATTACAGGTGCTATGATTCCTTATAAATTTGGAAGTAGCGATGGATTGTTCAACCTAGGAAGTGCATTGGCATTCACACAAAGTTTACCTCATGGTGTGTATATAGCCATGAATGGACGCTATTATGATTGGAACAATTGTCGTAAAAACAAGCAGACTGGATTTTTTGAGGAAGTGAAGTAGATTTTTGCCACAGATTGCACTGATTACTCAGAGTATGGCTGAACATTTAAGTATAGTTGATGTTTCAATGACTGTTTCTTATAGCTTTATTCCGATTTGCAGAAAATATATACTTAACTATTGAATCTGGTTACTTAACATTTGGAATTTTAAGCGTCTTTTCCTCTGTATCAATTGCTTTATGGATGCTGAATACATCAAGTAAATAGTCTGACAAACTCGCGACATTTGAATAAAATTTGTTTGATGTGTTTTTGCCAAATTCTACAGATTGCGTTTCCTTATCATTTTTAAAATTGCCTAGGATAAAATATTTTTCATTGCCTTTTGCTATATATGGAATCTCAATATGATACCACTGACCTTTTTCAGTTATATTTTCTATTGGAATGATGATATCAGGAATAATTGAAAAGTCATGATTGAAATGATTATCAAATACATTTTTTGTTGTTAGGAAATAAATGCCAATCTCCGAAACGCCTTCTGTGCAGCCATCTCTGGGCGATAAATAAAAACTTATCTGATAGGTTTGTCCTTCTATAAGAGCTTCTTTTAAATGCCCTTCTAAATAGTCTCTGTAGTTTTCTCCTGATGGTTTAAGATTAAAGGCAATACTAATCATGGAGTTGCCATCTTTAGGTAAAATGCTTAATAATTCTTTAAATCTTTTTTTCTCTTTTTTGTCACCTAAGTGATACCAACCAGCTGATGAAAAGCGACCACCCGGATTATACCAACCTAGAGTGTCAGACCTTGAAGATAATTTGTCCAAATCAAAACGATATGGATTGAATTTATTGTTTGAAGTTTTATTGAAATGAAAGTTCTCAAAGCTAGGATTCACAACCAAGTTGGAATCCTCACTTTGAGCTAAAGTAAAGTTTGTTGAACACAAAAATATAAGTGAAAATATTGCACATAATTTAACCATAATGGAAGTATTAGTTCAGTAAAGTTAAATTATTTTGATTCAATTGTGAATTACGCCAACACATTCCTCAAATCTTCCAACAAGTCTTCGATGTCTTCAACACCTACGCTTAAGCGCAATAGGCTATCTACTACACCGGCTTTCTCTCTCTCTTCTTTCGGAATCGAAGCATGGGTCATGGTAGCAGGGTGATTGATTAAACTCTCAACACCACCAAGACTTTCAGCTAAGGTAAATACTTTGAAAGATGAAGCAAATTTGAAGGTGTCTTCTAATGTAGCATCTTTCAATACGATTGAAATCATGCCACCAAATCCACGCATCTGTTTTTTTGCGATTTCATGGTTAGGACTATCAGCAAAACCTGGCCAATATACTTTTTCAATCTTTGGATGGTTTTTCAAAAATTTAGCAATGACTTCGCCATTCTCGCAATGTGCTTTCATGCGAAGGTGAAGTGTTTTCAATCCACGTAACACCAAGAAACTATCTTGTGGTCCTGGTGTAGCACCGCAACTGTTATGGATAAAGGCCAATTGCTCATAAATTTTATCATCATTCACACACAAGGCACCCATCACCACATCTGAATGTCCACCCAAATATTTGGTTACAGAATGCATCACAATATCAGCGCCCAAATCCAAAGGGTTTTGAAGGTAAGGTGAGGCAAAAGTATTGTCAACCGCTAAAGTGAGATTATGTTTCTTTGATATTTCAGCGCATGCAGCGATATCAACTATTTGCATGGTTGGGTTGGTTGGTGTTTCAATCCAAACTAATTTGGTGTTTTTGTTTATATAATTGCTAATGTTATTGGCATCATACAAATCAATAAAATGAAACTTGATACCAAATTGTGCAAATACCTTGGTAAACATTCGGTAAGTGCCACCATATAAATCATTACCTGTGATCACTTCATCACCTGGGCGCAGTAATTTAGCCACTGCATCAATAGCACCCATACCACTGCTAAAGCAAAGACCATGTTTGGCATTTTCTAGAGAAGCAATACATTTTTCCAAGGCAGTACGTGTAGGATTTTTACCACGCGCATAGGCATAGCCTTTGTGTTTGCCTGGGCTTTCTTGCCAGTAGGTACTTGTTTGGTAAATAGGTGTCATTACTGCTCCTGTAGTAGGGTCAGGTTCTTGGCCTGCATGTATGGCTTTGGTTCCGAATTTCATTTTGTATCTATTATTTTGTTGCGAAGGAAACTTCTATTCATCAAATAATGAAATGTTTTATAAATTAGTTGTTGGGTGATAGTTGTCAGTTGATGGGATGAAAGTTTTTGGGCTTGGTAAACTTCGCATTTTTGTCATTTCGGATTCCACATTTTAGCATGATTAACTAAACCCTAGTCCCTTTTCCCTAAAACCTTCTCCCTCGCCATTCAACAATAATTTGCGCTTTTCATAAATAGATTTATATTCACAACTGAATTAGGACTTAAGATTATGCCAACCCAGTTTATAAAAAAATTGAATAAGACCGAAGCCGGTTTTCATTTACTTATGTCATTATCAATGGCTGACGGAAGTGTACACAAATCTGAAGCATCTGTTTTAATTGATTTTTTGAATAAGAATTACAATGAAAATATGGACTTAATTAAGGAGCAGGCGTTTTTTAAGGCATATCCACAAGAAGGTTTTTTTGATCATTTTATTGAAGTGGCTGAACAATTTTTCATTGTAAGCTCATCCGAAGATAGAAATAAGTTGATTACATTTGCTATGAAGTTGGTGATGGCTGACGCTAAAATGGAGCCTAACGAAAACAAATACATTAACGCATTATATGATGCGTGGGGATTGGAATAAAAACTTTAACCCAATAATACAATGAAAACTGCATGTAAAATCTTTGTTGTAGCGGCATTTTTATTTGCCTTTACAGGTGTGTCAGCTCAAACAGAAGTGCCAACACAAACAAGTCCTAAACAAGAAATACAAAGCAGTTTTAAACGAACGGATTTAAACCAGGTGATACAAACCACCGATGGTTATACTTTCAGCAAAAGGCAACTCATCAATTTACCTACACGAAATGTTAACAGAATAGCTAATTTGGTAGGAGGTGTCCAATCCTATGCCAATGAAGTGCCGCGTATCAGAGGTGCTGAGCCTTCAGGAACAGCCTATTTTGTTGATGGAATGAGGGTTTATGGTGCCCTGCCTACAGGGGGATATTAGTCACATTTTGTTGCAACCTATTTTTGTGTATTTTAGTACGCTAAATTACACCTATGTATGCGATTTAAACACTTACTCACTTGCTTATTAATCAGTAGTTCCGCATTTGTTTTTGCTCAGAACGATGAGCCAAAAAAAGAAGACAAAGGCGAATTGTCCGGAAATTTTCAAACGACCAATCAGTTTTATATAAAAGATGATAAAATTGGTGCTACTACCACACAATATAAAAGTGAATTGTCTTCCACTGATGCTTGGTTGTTTTTGAATTATAAATACAGTGGGTATAATTTCAATGTGAGGTATGATTTGTTTAACAATTCACCTTTATTAAATCCTCAAGAGGCTTACACAGCAAGTGGTTTAGGTTTTTGGAATATTAGCAAAAATATTAACAAACTAAATGTAACCATTGGCTCATTCTACGACCAATTTGGAACAGGAACTATTTTCCGTTCATTTGAGGATAGAAACTTAGGAATTGATTACGCCATTCAAGGGGCAAGGGTAATATGGACTCCCAACAATGATACTAAAATTAAGGCTTTTACGGGTAGACAAAAATACCGTTTCGATATTCGTCCTGAAGTAATAAAGGGAATCAATGCTGAAAGACATTTTCAAACCAACGATAACCTGGGATTTGATGTAGGTGCTTCGGCAGTGAATAGAACCATCGACCAAACCACGATGTCCAATATTGCGGCTGCTATCAATAATTATGATTTGAAAAATCGTTTCGACCCAACTTACAATGTATATGCTTTTAATGCTTATAATACACTAAGCTACAAGCGCATCAGTCTATATACAGAGTATTGTTATAAAACCCCTGAAGCTGTTCTTAATTCGCAGTTGGATAGAATGCAATTGCTTAGTGGCAAGGTGTACTATGCAAGTTTATCATATTCAACCAAAGGCATTGGTATTAATACCCAATTCAAGAAAATTGAATCTTTTTCTTTCCGTACCTCGCCACTCGAAATTCAGAACCTTGGTTTGATTACTTATTTGCCAAGTATCACACGTCAAAATACCTACAGATTATTGGCTCGTTACAATGCAGTTGCTCAAGAGTTGGGCGAAAACGCAGCACAAGTAGAGGTGAGTTATAAACCTCAAACAGCTTATTTCAAAAAGCATATGACCACTGTGAATGTAAATATCTCAGTCGTTACAGGTCCTCAATCATTTAATTTTGATGGCAATGCGCTTAACCTAGCAGATTTTAAAGCAGATACCAGTCGTTATTTCCGCGAGTATTATATTGATGTATCGCATAAGTTTAACAAGAAATTTAAAATGTTATTGGGTTACCAAAACATCAACTACAACCAACGCTTGTTTGAGAACAAAGCACAAGGTACCCCTTATGTTTTGGCACAATGTATTTTTGGTGAAGCCACTTATAAATTAACACCAACAAAATCGGTTAGGATGGAAGCACAATACTTAGATACCAAGCAAGACTTTGGTAGTTTTGTAAATGCGTTAATTGAATTTAACATTGCACCTCATTATTCTTTTAGCGCAGGCGATATGCTTAATATTAGCAAAGGTTATATCAATGCTGAAAATTTTGAACAAGTTCATTATTGGAACGTGTTTGGTGCATACACATTTGGCCCAACTCGTTTTACTGCAGGTTTTATTAAGCAAGTAGAGGGTGTAAATTGTACAGGTGGAGTTTGTAGGGTAGAGCCTGCATTTAGTGGTGCTAGGGTAACATTAACAACTAATTTTTAATCGTATGAAAAGTCTAAAAATATTTTTTTCAATAAGTACTTTATTGGTTTTGTTTAGTGCATGCCAAGAGACACCACCATTAATAAATTACAAGCCTTCCAACTCTGTGCTTGATACCACTTTTATTACTACCAGCATACCTGCTGCCGAAACCAAGAATATTTTGATTGAGGATTTTACGGGTGTTGGCTGTGTTAATTGTCCGAGGGCGCATGAGACGCTAAAATCAATTAAGAGCAGTTATTTTGGCAGGGTGTTTTCAATTGCTAATCATCCTTTGAATTCCACATTGAAAACGCTTGTTGAGCCTATTGATAAACCACCTTTTGTTAGCAAACAAGATTTCAGAACCAAAGATGCGGATGATTTGCTATCTTATTTAGGCTCAAGTAACAGTTTGCCCACAGGTTCAATAAACCGCAAATTGTTTAGTGGAGAAACCAAATGGCTAGTCTCAGATTTATCATGGTCTGGATATGCAACTACAGAACTTGCGCAAACTAGCTCAGCGGTAAATATGGATACGCTAAGCATCAAGTATGATGCATCGAGCAATGAATTGACCATAGATTTAAGATTGATTTTTACCCAATCAATGCCTGATTCACAATACCTTTTAACAGTGGCAATTCTTGAAAATAAAATCATCGATATCCAAGAGAAGAATGACAATGGTAATACTATATACATTGAAGATTACGAACACGATAATTTGTTAAGAAAAGTAATTACAGGTGTGTATGGCGATTTATTGAAAGCAAGGTATGAACCAGGACGCGTGTTTAGAAAGCGATTCATATATAAGCCAACGGCTGATGAATTGAAAAACTGGAACACCGATAATCTTGCAGTCATTGCTTTTGTGCATGGCAATGCCACTAAGAAAGATGTGATACAAGTTAAAGCGGCAAGTATCAAGCCTTAACATATTTCAAAATTATTGACTTTGCCAAAGGGCTTCAGCGTGGCCTTCCCCTCCCGATGTATCGGGAAAGGGGGAAAGGGGGTTAGGGGGATGTGATTGAAACGCTTAATATTTATTATGAAGAAATATATTTATCTCATTCTATTTTATATAATAGTTTCCTGCGGAGGCAATCAACAATACATTCAGGAAATTGCTTCTCAACGCATGAAGCAAAACGAAGAGTTTTTTAACAAAAGCACTACCCCTCTTGATAGCCATTTATTTGATAAATTTACTGGACTTAAGTTTTTTGAGATTGATGAAAGCTACAAGGTGGAAGCCACTATTGAAAAGCTAGACCAAAGCCCTATTTTCGATTTACCTCATTCGCATGATAGAACCAAACCTTATAGATTGTATGGATATGCTACATTTAAGTTGAACGAAAAGCCATATAAACTCACCTTACTTGAAGCAGTAAATAAAAAAACTGGTTATGAGAAATTCATTTTGATTCCTTTTGACGACAAAACCAATGGCAACGAAACCTATGGTGGTGGCCGATACATTGATATTACCATTCCTGAAGGCAATAAGGCCATCATAGATTTTAATATGGCATACAACCCTTATTGTGCCTATTCTGCCAAATACACTTGCCCTATTCCGCCTAAAGAAAACATCTTAGATGTGGAAATTAAATCGGGTCAGAAATACGAGTTTGCGGGAATGCATTAATTCTAACAAACATTAACAAACTTTTCTTTTGTTGTTTGGTTTATCAATTTGAATGAGCGCTCTAAATTATTTAGAATGATTTTAAATAGCTTTCATGTGAATTAAATCATTTTTATAAATTAGCCCTAAGCGTTTACATTCGCCCTGCTTAAAAATTTTAATTAATATAAAACACAATGAATTGGTTTACCAAAATGTTTAACTCATCCATCGGCCAGAAATTAATCATGGCCTTAACGGGTTTGTTTTTATGTTCATTTCTTATCATACACATGGTAGGAAATCTACAATTATTCAAAGCGGATTCTGGTCTTGCATTTAATAAATATGCAGTTTTCATGACCACCAATCCCCTCATTAAAACGGTATCTTATTTATTGTATTTCTCTATACTATTCCATGCATTCAAAGGCATTTGGTTGGTATTTGGCAATAAGAAAGCACGCCCTGTGCAGTATGCCATGGTTGATGGAAAAGCCAATAGCCATTGGACAAGCAGAAACATGGGTTTGTTAGGAACCATTATTCTGGTTTTTGTAGTGGTCCATATGAGTAATTTCTGGTATGAATATAAATTTGGTCATGTACCCTACACAAGATATACAGAAAATTTAATGACGGGTATTGTTGACGTTGAAGAAATGGATGAAAAATATTTTCAGCAAGAAAAGTTAAAAGAAGAGGTGTATTTGGGAGAGAGGACTATAATCGTTAAAGACTTATACAAAGAAGTTAGCTTAGAGTTTATGGAAGAG
>Ga0214921_10011437_pt1 | contig 10787 bp, 11 predicted proteins | sample LL1505_MetaG_FD_177992 | JGI IMG/M metagenome (GOLD analysis project Ga0214921, IMG submission 177992) | Freshwater microbial communities from Lake Lanier, Atlanta, Georgia, United States - LL-1505 | ecosystem: Environmental > Aquatic > Freshwater > Lake | place: USA: Georgia | collected...
CCCTGTCCACGTTGAACATGTCTCGCTCAATGAGTGGTGCATCACGCATACCATCGACATAGATATCGCCTGCTTGCGCTAGCGAAAATCCACGCATACGGACATCTTCTTCACCTGTTTCTCCAGCCTGAAAGGTCACACCGGCTGTTGACTTCATGACCTCTCTGAAATCATCCATGTTGCGGTCGTCCATGAGCTTTTCGGTCATGACTGTCACAGTTTGAGGAATATCTTTTAATTCCTGCTGACCTTTGGCGATGCCTGCCTTCTTCACCAGAAGGTTCTCCTTGGATGCAGTCGCTGAATCCAAAGTGTCTTTAACTGTGACAGTTTTCAGTGTTTTGTTCCCCTCAGAATCTGACTCGGCGGCTTGCGTTGAAATAGAAAGTGAGCCAGCCATGATCAAGGCTGCAATCGTCATGAGTTGCTGGGGAGGCAATTTCCTAGTACTGGGGTGATAGTTCTCGCATTCCATGGTGATTTCTCGAAGATTAAGGAGCCGGTTAAAAAGAAAATACCAAATAAATTAATTATTTAATACTCAATTTACCCGTTTAACTTCAATGATTCTACATCAAATGAGAATGATTCTTATTTGTATTCCTTCTGAGCTGAAAAAGAACGATGGCAATCCAAAGAGAGGCGCAGAGTGAAATTGAAGGTTAAACACTTCAGTTCATCAGCGTCCAGTAACGGGACGATGAACGAACAAAGGCGCTGTAAAGCGCCTATGTCCATTTAAAAGCATGTACTGTGCAAAGTCATCACTGAGCTTGTTGGCAGCGGACTCATTCTGTGTGTCTATTTTTCAGTTTATTACGGTTGATTTGATTTGACTCGCGTCTGCGCAAAACCGTTGTTCTAGGTTGATTCCAGCGTTGGATCCGTGCTACTGGGTTCAAGTGGAGATCAGGTGTCGTTTAACACGACAGTTGGTGGCGTTGTCCTTTTAAAGGACAACTTTGAGCGGTTTTACTGACGTTTGGATTTTCACTTGAACTTATGAGTCAAAGTCACTCTTATTGAGCGTGGCTCAGTTGGATGAAAGTGTCTGTCAAATACAGGGGCAGCTTCATTTGCCAACTGTGATGAATATGCGTATTCAATGTCATTGGCTTTTTGATTAAGCAAGTTGTAAACATCAAACGCCAATTTGGTCTGCGAATTGATTTTGTAGCCAACTCGCAAGTTCGCAAGTGATGATGAGTTTGATTTGAAACTTCCATCTTCAGTCAAAGGTCTAGGACCAAAGTAGCGCAAGCGAACAGATCCAAACCAAGGACCTTGGTTGTCAATTGTCAGTCCAATGTTGGCGGTTGAACTTACCGCACCAGGTATAAACGTCTGCTGATTTAATTCATTTACAAAGCGTGAATGAGCCCACGCCAAATCCAAATCTAAGCTCAAATTTTTATTGATTGCATAAAAGTTGTTCCACTCAACACCATATCGTTTTGATGGAGAGCTTGGCTCAGTTGTTCCTGCATCTCCAATGAACAATAGTTCTGACGCCATATTCAATTTCCAAAGCGCAAGATTTGATGTCCATCCCTTAACAAACTCAGTGCGAATTCCCAACTCAGAGCCAATGACTTTAACCAAAGGATCAACTTTTGACACAGGCGTTGTTCTATCGACTGGGTCAACGGTGATGGTGGTTCCCCTCGCATCATTGGAATGAAAGCCCGCACCGTAGTTGGCGTAAAACTCTGTCGTGGCAACAGGTCCATAAATCAAGCTAAGTTTGGGCGATACTTTTTGATCTGAAGACTTGCCTGAATTGGCAGATACATTGGATCTCACATCAAACTGATAGGCGTCTGCTCTTGCGCCTAAGACAGAGCGAAAATTTGGCGTCCAACGAGTTTCGTTTTGTGCCCAAACAGAAATGCTGTTTTGTTTAACGGTGTCTTCGCGGACTGTCTCGTTGATTTTCCGTTGAGTGGTTTGATATAGCCCGACGGGTTTGATATTGTCAAAGCGTCCATCTATACCGAATGAAAATGCTGTTTCGTATGTTCTATTGAAAATACTCAATTGGCTGTATCTAGCTTCTGAGATGCCAAAGCCAAATGCCTTACGCTTTTCTGCTTGCTTGAATTGATCGCTAACTGCGCAGTTGCCAGTAGCTTCAATACTGCCCGCGCAATATTCAAAGTTTGACCAAAGATCGAGGGCAGAGTCCAGTGCCCAGAAATTCGCTTTTGATTGACGATCTTTGCCTGTTCGAGCCCATTGACTGGACAAGCTATAGCGATGTGTTTCGCCACCAGTCGAGGGATCCGCAGAGCCAAAGCGATCAATGATGCCTTGACTCACTGCTCTTAGTGGAATTTGATCGGTTGAAACCCAGCTACTTTTGTAAAGCATTCCTGTTAATGAATAACCATTGGTACGAGTACCTTCTGTGAAACTCAAAACGCCATTGACCTTTTGATAATTTTCAGGAACAACCCAAGGTCCATCATTTCTAAAAACTTCCAAACCATATAGCCATTGCCCCTCTGTTCGTTTGGGAGAGCCAGCAAGCAGCAATCTTTTGTATCCCTTAGCGCCTGCTGAGGCTTCTGCTAAGTGGCCATCCATTTTTTTGAGATATTCAATTCGGGCCGAGCCAGCGGCAGAAAAATCGCCATCCAAAGCAGAATAAGTGCCTTTTCTATAAGCAATCTGATCCACCAGCTCAGGGATTAGGAAGTTCAAGTCGGTGTAACCTTGACCGTGTGCGTGTGTTGGCATATTGGCAGGAACGCCATTGACGAAGGTTGCAAAATCAGTGCCGTGGTCTAAGTTAAAGCCGCGTAAGAAGTATTGGTTAGCTTTACCGTCGCCAGCGTGTTGGGTCACGATAAGCCCAGGAACCATTTCCATCACTTCCCCAGGTCGCAAGATGGGCAAAGCGGCAATTCGAAGCCCTGAAACAATTCCTTCGCTGCCTGAATTAGCCGTACCCGTAAGGTTTTCTACTTTGGATCGAATTTCAATGGTTCCAGCCGTGTCATTGTTTTGTGCCAAAGCAATAGACATATTCAGTAAGCTAGTTAAAAATATGAATTTTTTTGTACTCATTTTTGAGAATTCTCTGCAAGTATTACGAATTTAAAATAAATCATACCGTCTTTAATGTGAGGAAAACTCTTGAAATGAGCGCGACTCCGTGAGTTAGGTTTGAGTTCAGCGTTGGAGCCGTGCTTTTGGGGTGCTAATAAAAATTAGGTAATGTCAAAATAGTCGCAAGTTGAACCACTTGTGAAAATGAAATGGAATTACTTGAGTTAGCCCCCTGAATGACAGTCCCATCGGTATTCCTTAAACTAAGAACTAGGAATAAGACTATTACAGGGACTCACCGCAACAGTCAACCAATTGCTGCTGTTTCTTTCCCACAGTTTTTTGCACGACGAATAACAAATATTTGATTCAACGAGAATTAGACTGCAAATTTACAGACGGGTTTATTGCACAGATATGCTACCCAAGATATGAACCGCTCGGCTGGACTCTATTTGGATATCGGGTCTTGCTAATGCCATTCCCTATAGTGAGGGTGTCCGATTTTTTGTGTAAACGGAGTTAAGGGTCATTGATGAGGGACCCATTCCTCAAACTCAATACTAAACCGATTCAGCGCAGCCTTCCAGTCCCGAATTGGCATGTTCTATTTCTGGCTAATATTTCTCAGTGCCAAGTAGAACAATTTGCTCAGCGCCTCATCGCTTGGAAACGATCCGCGGTTCTTCGTGATCTTGCGCAGGCTCATGTTCACAGACTCAATGGCATTGGTCGTGTAAATCACCTTGCGAATCTCCGGCGGATAGTCAAAGAACGGAATGATGCGTTGCCAGTTACGACGCCAGCTTTGCACAATGGACGGATAGTCTTTACCCCACACCGTTTCAAATTCATCTAATGCCTGAGACGCTTGCTCTACTGTGGCTCAGGCATAGATTGATTTGAGCGCGGCTGCCACTTCTTTGCGGGTCTTCCACGACACATAGTTCAAACTGTGGCGCACCATGTGCACAATGCAAAGTTGTACCTTTGCCAGCGGGTACACCGTCTCAATCGCTTCAGGAAAGCCCTTTAAGCCGCCCACACAGACAATGAGGATGTCTTGCACGCCGCGGTTCTTGAGCTCCGTGACCACTTGCAGCCAGAACTTGGCACCCTCGTTTTGTGCAATCCATAAGCCCAGTACTTCTTTGTTGCCGGTCATGTCGATGCCAATGGCAAGGTAAACAGCTTTGGCTCTAACCACGCCAGACTCACGTACTTTGACGTGAATGCAGTCCAGATAAACAATGGGGTACACAGAATCAAGGGGTCGCGACTGCCAGGCTTTAACTTCTTCCACCACGGCATCTGTGACGGAGGAGATCAGAGTTGGCGAGACCTCTGTGCCATACATTTCTTCAAGGTGGCTTTGAATCTCTCGCACCGTCATGCCTCGTGCATAGAGTGACAAAATCTTGTCGTCAAAGCCCGCCCAGCGCGTCTGGTGTTTGGGGATCAACTGCGGCTCAAAGCTGCCTTGCCGATCCCGAGGAATATCAATGGGCAATTCGCCGAACTCGCCTTTGAGCGTCTTCTTGCTCTTGCCATTACGGGCATTGCCACCGGGGTTTGTGACGGGTGCATTCTTGTCATGCCCGAGGTGATCAGACATCTCGGCATCGAGGGCACGCTCGACAAGCAGCTTGGTTAACTGCTTTAAAAGTCCATTCTCACCAATCAAATCTTCTGGCTTTTTGTAATCAGCCAGCAAACTATCAATGAGATCTTTGGGCACTGCTTTCTTTGTGTTTAAGGTCATATCCTCTCTTGGAAATTCGACGGTTACCCGTCATTAGACCGTTTACACAAAATTCAGTACACCCCCTCTACAAGGATGTAGCCCATTTTTATTCCGCTACGCAAAAACCGTTGCTCTAAGTTGCTTTCAGCGTTGGAGCCGTGCTTGTGGGTTGGCTTGGTCGGCAAGTGTCGTTTTACACGACAGTTGGTGGTGTGGGGTTCGCTTGATACGTCAGGAAAAAGTCAGAAAATAACTTAAAACCTTTTTAAAGGTGTATTTACTTTTTTTGTTTTCCCAAAAATATAGTGGCGCCGTTTAAGCCTGCGAAAACTTGAAAATGTAAACTAGCAGGGAGTAGGAACTCCTCCTCCAGTTGGAATCTGTAGGTACCTGATGCTGTTTGAATTTCTAGATTCCCTGTTAGAACCATTCCTAGAATAATTCGATCTGTGTGCTGTAAGCAAGTGCTTTGAAACGGCTTAAGCGTTCTCAAATTACCTCTATGAAATCCTCGTTCAATCAAACTTGAACTGTAGTCTGAGATCAGTTTGCTTAAATTGGTTTTTTGTGCAGTCACATCAGCCTCCAGCAAGCAGATAAATTTTCTTAGTTCAATTTAGAATTTCGAATAACCATACCTTTTTTTTGCTTTTTAAAATCTAAATATGTCATTTGAATGAACAGAAAATTAAATTTTTGAATAACACCCAAAACTGATCCACCGGTAATCGTCCCCTAGAACCAAAGGCGTTAGAAGTAGAATTTTTCCAATGGAAGAGGTTCTACATGAGAAAGTCAAAATTCACTGATAGCCAGATCATGGACGCCGTGAAACGCGTTGAGGCTGGTTTTGGCGTACCTGATATCTGTCGAGAAATGGGTATCAGTACTGCCACCTTTTACAAATGGCGAGCCAAATATGGCGGTATGGACGTCTCAATGATGTCCCGCATGAAAGAGCTTGAAGAAGAAAACCGGCGGCTCAAGAAGATGTATCTTGAGGAGAGGCTTAAGGCCGAGATCGTATCGGAGGCTCTAGAAAAAAAGTGGTGAGGCCATCCCGACGTAAGGAGATGGCCATTAAAGCAGTCAAGGAACGTGGCATTTGTATTCGGTTGGCGTGCCAGGCATTCAGGATCAGCGAGTCTTGTTACCGCTACGAGCGCAAGTTCGATGCAGAGAATGAAGAAGTTGAAACCTGGCTGATCAAGCCAACGGATAACAACCGCAATTGGGGCTTTGGCCTTTGCTATCTGTACTTGCGCAACCTGAAGAGCTTCAAATGGAACCACAAGCGTGTTTATCGTGTCTACAAAGAGTTGGAGCTGAACCTCAGAATCAAACCTCGCAAACGGTTAATTCGCGAGAAGCCAGAAGCTTTAACAGTGCCGCTGGAAATCAATCAGGTTTGGTCAATGGACTTTATGCATGACCAGCTTGAAGACGGCAGAACGTTCAGGTTGTTCAATGTGATTGACGACTACAACAGAGAAGCTATTGGCATGGAGGCGGACTTCTCATTGCCAGCAGAGCGAGTCATCAGAGAGCTGAAGCAGATGATTTCTTGGCGAGGAAAGCCCCTGGTAATTCGTTGCGATAACGGTCCGGAATACATCAGTGCTGCCATTCAGAACTGGGCTGCAGAATGGGGAATCAGGCTTGAATACATTCAACCGGGCAACCCACAGCAAAATGCTTATGTTGAAAGATTTAACAGAACAGTTCGCTACGAATGGCTGTCACAATATTACTGGTCCAGCTTAGAAGAGGTTCAAGAGTTTGCCACCCGGTGGATGTGGTCATATAACAATGACCGTCCGAATATGGCTCTGGGTGGATTTACACCGAAGCAGAAACTGGCCATGGCTGCATAACGTTTCTACTTCTGGCTCCCTTGCAAAAGGGGAGGATTACCGCTAAGGTCAATAGCACTTCCGATAAAAGCAATTCTATTAGCACACGTTCGCATTGTGCTGTCACTGAATGTTTACCCGTTTGCTTGGTCAGAACTTTTGAATAAAGTTTGGGGTCTAGAAGGAAGTAGCCCATTTTTATCCGCTGCGTACAAATCGTTGTGTCAGGTTTGAGTTTGGCGGGTTGACCGTGTTCGTGGCTTGATGTGGAGATCAGGTGTCGTTTAACACGACAGTTGGTGATGGTGCTTGATGAATGTTGATGCCGAGTCTAGGTGTTAATCTCAAACTTTGATTATTCACCGCTAACAGTCACTGGCAACATCAATTGGTAGCCTTGCTTGTAAACAGATTGAATGGTGATTTCTTCTTGAGAAAAAGGCTTAATTTTTGATCGTATTCGGCTGATTATTTTTTCAAAGCGAACTTTATTGAGTTCTTCGGAAGAGTCAATTTCACCAAATCGTTGAATAAGTTTGTGCAGCGGAAGTAAGCCTCCAGCAACAACTAACTCTAAAAAGACAGAACTTTCAGTAGCAGTAAATTTGAGCGTTTGAGCATTAGGAGAAGTCAATAAAAAAGTTTTGGGATGAAAAACCCATTGAAGTTGTTCTTCTACATGATCAATGCGGCGACTCAAATTAAGTATTACTGTTTTCAACTCACTTGGCGAAACAGGCTTAGTCAAGTAGATATCGGCACCATTTTCATAGCTTTGTGTTCTGTCAATGCCTTGAACGCGAGCAGTCAAGATAACGATGCCCATTTTGGGATAGGCATTGCGAATTCTTTTTGCGATAGAAAGTCCATCTTCATTGGGAAGATTCAAATCAAGGACTAAAACATCGCATGTACGTTTGGACAGGGCTGCGTTCAGTTCTTCTCCATCGTCTACGCATCGAAGGCTAAATCCTTCACCCTCTAAATAATCCGACAATGACTCTCGCAAAGCGTAATTGTCTTCAACAATGAGGATGTCGGCTAAATGATTCATTTTGGTTCATTCAAATTAGGAATTTGCAATGTGAAGATGGTCCAGATGTTGTCAAATTCGCAACGAATGCTTGCGCTCATGGCTTTTGCTTGCTCATTGGCTAACCATAGTCCAAGCCCAGTGCCTGAGTAGCCTTTTGCTTCTTCGGCTCTGTAGTAGCGGGTAAAAATCTTATCTACTTGCGGCGGTCCTACTTTGCCTATTTGATTTTTAATTTGGAATTCAAACTTGGGCTCAACACCCAATGTACTCTGACTCACGGTTAAAAATATCTTTGAATTTGTAGCTGAATATTTAAGTGCATTTGAAATCAAATTTTCCAAAATAGAGCGTAAATAGATTGGATCCACATACAACTTGGTATCGATAGGCAAACTGTTAGAAAATTCCCAATGAATTCTTTCTGGATAAGTAGGGTTCAAATAACCTACCCGTTCAACAATTTGCGAAAACTCGGCATGTAAATTCACTTGTTCTTCTTGATAATTTGCAAGTCCAAATTCAAATTTATCAGCCAATAAACATTGGTTCAGAATGTGGTTGATAGTGTCTGCAGCGTTGTCTACACGAAGTGCCCACACTCGGTTCTTGAAATGATCAGCTTGATCATTTTTAAAAGAGTCAGCGCCAAATTTAATGACACTCAAGGGTGTTTTAATTTCATGTAAAAGCATTCCTAAAAATACATGTTGTTGCTTGTTTTTTTCAATCTCTTGCTCCGCTGTAGCTTTGGACACTCCAAGTGTAAAAATCGCGTCCATCTCTCTTTCTTTTTGCTCATTCAACATTTGCAACATGATTAAAAATGCAAGAACAGGGTAAAAGAAATCTCTGAACGCAGGTAAGCCCCAGGTAAAAGGAAATAGCTGCGGCGCAATGAAATAAATTCCTGGAATAACAGACATGGTTGCATAAGTGATTGAAACAACCAAATGATATTTGTAGGTCAAAATTAAATGTTTTTGCTTTAAAAAAATTGAAATAAGAAAATAAAACAAAGTCGTTGTCATCAAAATGTTTAGCAATACGCTAGACGCTACAAGATGACCTCGAGGAATTTCAAATAGTAAGCCGATCGAAGGCAAAAAAGATAAAGAGAAAAAAATCATAAAAATTCGATTTTGAGTACTATTAAATAATCTTCCAAATCCTTCTTTGAGCATCAAAGTTCCAACGGCAATTAGACTCAAGAAAAGCACCATGTTTATATTCAAATACGTCGTTGTACTCGAATGTTCGTTATTTAAAAATAATCCAAAATAATTGAGCCTACTTAAAACAAACAAGGGTACAGAAATCATCACTGTGATGAATATTTTTGATCTTGCCAGCCAGTTTTGAATACCAATCCAGATCAACAAAATGAATGCTGCAGTAAATTGTGAGCTTAAAACTGCATACCTTATATGCTGCTTCAATTGTGTTTCTGCATCGCTCAGCACCATGACATTAAATTGCTTTGGTGCTTGAGATCGGATTTTTAAATAAAACTCTGTGTTGTTATTCAAATTGCTTGTTTTCTTGTCAATCAAATGTCCTTGTAGGAGTGCTCGCATTGGTAGTTGATCTGCGTTCCATGGTCCAAGATGTATCTGCTTTCGTGAATAAAGTATTACTTCATCGATGGTTGGATTTTCGAAAAATAAAAAGGAATCAGCTTGATTGGCAGCTATTGAAACGCGGAGCCATAAAGTGCCCTTTTGATATGGCTTGCGAATTTGTCCAGAAGTTTCAGAGAAATTTGACCCTACAACTTGTTCCAATTGCAACGATGCTGATTCATCATAAAACTCTTCAATCTTGTATTGAATATTGCCAGCCGATACGTTTGCAATCCATACAAACATGCAGATCACGACAGTTTTGACCAAAGGTTGGAGTGCTATTTTCATCAGCGAAGACTATCAGCTTTGTTTTCATTTGTGGAATTTTTTTTGCCGTACTAAGGCTGTCAGACTTTGTCAGACTTTTGGAAATTAATTGATTAGTATTTGACCGTCTTCAATTAATTTGTGTGCAACTAACCCAGTTCACAAAGGATGATTCCATGTCAAATGTGCAAATGTTGCTTAGCCAAAAAATGGCTCTTGAAAGAATGATTGAGCAGGCTCGCGTTGCTGAGCTTGAACGTCAACGACACATTGAAGCAGAAACTCTAGCTTTAAGAAATGCTGAGATTGCCAGTGCTAGAGAGACTATGCAGAGCGTCATGAAAAAATACGGTTTGACAGAAGAGCAAATTTTGAAGGGTCATGAAAGTCTTCTAAAATTACCAAGCAGAAATGACGATCGCGGTAAGAAACTAACGCTGCAAGAGATGAGAACCTTTTACGCGAAGTTGTAGTATTGTTAATGGCATCCATATTTGAGCCACCCCAATATCAAAGGCTGCTTAATTTTGAAGTTGATCAACACTTAGGTTGTCAGTCAGAACTTTTGAATCAAGTTTGGGGTCTGGAAGGACTCAACCCATTTTTATCCCCTGTGTATGAATCGTTCTGTCAGGTTTGGTTTCAGCGGGGCTACCGTGCTGCTGGCTTCAAGCACCTCAATCCATAAGCTGCAGTAATGGCACAGGTGGGTTCTCTTTGAAGCACTTTGCGTCGTGGGGAAAGACGAACCAGTCTTGAGCGCTTCTAGTCCAAATATGCACGGGCGGTGGCAAACCACGTGAATTGTCCAGTGTCCCGACTCGGACTGTCTGATAAAGATCAGGGGCGGTGCCTCGCTCCATTCCAAGGATCTGTGTGCCGCATTCGCTGCAGAACCAATGTTTCAGAACCCGACCGTTGTTGTTGGTTCGTGTTTGTGGTGTCAAGTTGCCACGTGTGATGTGAAATGAGCTCTCAGGAATTAAAAGTGAGACAACAACCGCGCTTCCGCTTCGCCTTTGACAGTCTGTGCAATGGCAAGCAAAGGTGAGCCTTGGCTGTTTATCGATCGAGTATCGGATAGCCCCGCACTGGCAACCGCCTTCACGCATATGGTTCATTGTCTATCTCCTATGTGGAACTTTTAAATAAAGTTTGGGACCTGAGATATCTACAAGATGGTATTACTGAGCTGCAAGCTCTTTTATTTGGCG
>Ga0214921_10011438_pt1 | contig 10787 bp, 10 predicted proteins | sample LL1505_MetaG_FD_177992 | JGI IMG/M metagenome (GOLD analysis project Ga0214921, IMG submission 177992) | Freshwater microbial communities from Lake Lanier, Atlanta, Georgia, United States - LL-1505 | ecosystem: Environmental > Aquatic > Freshwater > Lake | place: USA: Georgia | collected...
GACTTTTTGTCTTTTATACCGAGTCTTTCCCAAGGTTTCAATCGGCGGGTAGGGCTACCGTGTTGGGGCTAAAACGACTGTTTTAACGACCGAGCTGGTCTGTAGCAGAGCAAAGAGCATGAGGTATGGGAGGATACTGGCGGGAGGAAGGGGGCCCTCAAGTAAGATTCGGGTGACCGGTATCGCGAGGGTCACGATCGAGAAGAGAGACGCATAGTAGGCCCAAGCGGAGGGGGGAGGGAGGTGGGGCGGTGGTGGTGTGGCGCCTCGGGCAGTGATCCGATCCAAGGTATCGATTATCAGAGCGGGATGGGTATCAATCGTGGACGCCCGCACTTCATAGTGATTCCTTCGAACAAGGAGGTGCGCATGAAGCCACAAGTTCAACGGAGTAGGGGTTCTCTTGAGGTAGTAGGGTGATGTTTGCAGGGTAAACACCGATCCCTTAGTCGTGACAACAAGGTGCGCCGCAGCGATCTCGGCTATCGGCATCGTTGGCCAGCCGAGTATTCGAATGGAGGAATGGGTTACTGAGATAATCGGTCTTTTAAAGCAGAGGAGGGTGATCCCAAGAAGTGCGATGGAGAAGCCGTAGCCACACATCACGACGCCAAGTGCGATCTGACCAGGGGATCCTGGATGTGTTATAGAGAGCCACCACCCCAAATGGAGCAGAAGGAGACCGCTCAACGCACGGACCGTTGAGATCCACCGCCGTTGATGAACCGCCAGCTTCATCCCGAGTGATGGTTGGATCGGAGGGGGAGCGGCGTGAGATCGACCGTGGCTCGACTCTGACGGAGCTGCGCGACGGTAGGCGGATGGGTCTTTGAAGTACCCTCGCACCGCTGCCATCGAAACGTTAATTCGACTGGTTTGCTCCTCGGCCTTCTTTCTGAGGCGGGGGTCGTGACCAAAGCGGTCGGGATGCCATACGCGAATGAGGTCCTTGTAGGAGGCGAGAGCGTCCTCAAGGTTGGCTTTTTCGCTAAGCCCCAGGGTCCGAAAGTGTTCGCGCAACGAGTCCATGCCCCTGTGTTATGAGGAGGGAAAGGAGTGCGGTGACTTAACCTGCTGAAACCTCGTGGCTTTCTGTTTAGGTGTCTAGGCGTTCTATTTACGCGACATGATGACCTCTGCTGGTGTGTTTGTACCGCATCTGGTATCCTACTATCGTATATATTACATGCGCGAGGAGCTTTTGTGGTTACAGACATACTGAGCAAGCTGAGGAACGCCTATGCCACGGCCGTATTAGAGGGCAACTCAGACGAGGCGCATCGGGTGCTGGACCAGGGCCTCGCGAGTGGGGTTATCCCCTCAAAGCTCTACCTCGATGTCCTGATGCCCGTTCAGATTGAGATCGGTGCTCGCTGGCACAGGGGTGAAGTTTCAATTCCTCAAGAGCACATCGCCACGCAGATTACGTTGCGACAGATGACTCGCCTCAAGGGGCTGCTCAAGACCCGATTGAAACTCGGGCTCAAAGCGGTTGTGAGCTCGGTGGAAGGGGACCAACACTTTATCGGAGCACAAGCGGTAGCGGATTTTCTCTCAGTGGATGGTTGGGAGGTAGACTTCCTAGGGGCTGATGTTCCAACTGATCACCTCGTACCCTTTTCTAAGGCTCGCGGCGCGCACCTTGTGTGCGTCTCGTGTTCCCTCACCGGGCTCGTGCCCGTCGCGGCGAAGTTGGTGCAGGAGCTTCAGAAGTTGAGCCCCGCTCCAAAGATAATCGTCGGGGGCGCGGCGTTGATTATGAATCCTGAGCTCGCCGAAACGGTGAAAGCAGACGCCTTCGCTGCCGACCCGCAGACCGCTGTGATACAAGCTCGGCAGGTGTGTGGACTTCTCAACGCTGAGAACTCGCTCGGTCTATTCTTGCGAAAGCTCGGACACTCCGTCCACGAATATCGAAAGCTTCGTGGTTTTAGCCAACAGGAACTGGCGACTAACTCCGATCTCGATCGGGCCTACATCAGCGCGGTTGAGCATGGGAAGCAGAACATCAGCATTGGGGCGATATCAAAACTTGCGAAGGCTCTGGATGTAAGTATCGAAGAGCTCCTGATCGGTGCCGAGTACTAACTCGACTTAGTTATTTTCGACCTATAACAGCGGCGGTGTGTGGAGCTGCATGACCTTCGACCGTACGGGTGGGATCCTGTGGATCGAGAAAATCAGCGAGACTTTCAAAGGGCGCCAGCTCCGTGCGTCGTTGCTCCGTAGTTGTGAGCGGGCCAAATGATTCCACACGCACATCCTTAAATCCCGCGTTGAGGAAAAGGGTCTCGAGGGACGCGGCGGAGGGGACGGTCCAAGCGTTTCGCATCTTCGCGTAACGATCGGGTGGCGTGATGACCAGGGGCTTATCGTGTGGCACCACTAGGCTTTCAAGAAGCACATGCCCCCCCGGTCGCGTTGCGTCGTAGAGCTTCTTAACGGCGAGTGCTTGATCCCGCTGATGATAGATAACACCCATGCAGAGGATGAAATCAAAAAAGGCGGGGAAGGCGTCGAGCGCAAGCAGCCCCATCGGAAGGGACGCCAGATGTGGCACTCGAAAAATCGATTGCAGTAACGCGAACTGAAGCCAACACCGCTCCACCGGATCGAATCCGATCGCGATCTCAGGATTGAGAGAGGAGAGCTTATAGAGAAAGTAACCGTTGCTGCATCCGACATCCGCGATGCGCATTCCTTGTCGTTGAGGAATCATGGGTGAGACCCGACCCCACTTCTCGTATGAGCGCCACTCCGTATCAAGGGTGAGATCTCCAAGTTGATAAGGACCGGTCCGCCACGAAATAAGGGCGCGGCACAACTTTTGTAGCCTCTCATAGTTTGTGTCCGGGGGGAGTGTGGCGGCTATAGTGTTCGCCAGTAGGTCTATCTCAGAATAGGGAAGCCTTGTCTCGCGGATCAGAGCGGTAAGGGACTTACGGATCTCGTTCCAGTGAGGCGAGCGCATGATGAGCCGCCATACCTTACGGCACTCGCTGATCACCTCATGACCCTTAAACTCCCCGTGAAAGGGACGTAAGGGGGTGATAGTGTTTAAGAGGGGTAGTTCCATATGGATACGGGTCAGGTAGCATGGAACGTGGCCTTAATCCAGCATCCATGCACTGACTACCTTTTCACCACTCGGCGAGTTCGGTACCATAGATAGGTATGAGCACCTTCACTGAGACCACCGCGAGCATTACGGTGACGGTTGAGTCGACACCGATCATTGAGGAATCCCGCCCTCAAGATAGTGAGTTTGTCTTCGCCTACACCGTAGCGATCGAAAATCACTCAAGTGACACCGTGCAGTTGTTGGAGCGCCACTGGCTGATCGAATCCGCTGGTGAACAAACCGGAGAGGTCAACGGCGCCGGCGTTGTAGGCGTTCAGCCGGTGCTGAAGCCGGGTGAGAGATTCGAGTACACGAGCAGCACCGTCATTCCTGATCCGATCGGGGCGATGAGAGGGAGCTATATATTCAAGGGACGAGAAGGGGATTTCTTCACCGTTCAGATCCCTCGATTCAAGCTTCTCTATCCGGCGCTGTTTAACTGACTCACTGCGATATGTGAATATCATTGGCGAACCGCAATCTCTCGGCGACCGAGGACGGTCGCCCTCCCGACGTGCGACCCGGGACCTGCGTGTCACCTGATTGCGTTCGGCGTTAGTCGTTGGCGATGCGCATCATCATGGAGGGGCAGGCTATGACTGCCCGTAGAGTTGACAAGCCTAGATGAGATTATGTGATTCATCGAGGAAGGCGATCCTTACGGGCGGTCGTAGCCCGCTCTCCATCTTCGGAGATGTTTTAGGGTTGTTCATTCTGCAACAGTAAATGATCTCTCGTTCACTTCGTGCCGCTAGTTGACGAAGGCCAACTTCGCGAACACACCCCGATGATCTGAACCGTATCCATCAGGAAGGGTCTCCGCCTCTATCGCTTGGAGCCCGGCGCAGTGAAAGATGAAGTCGATACGAACGAGCCACGAAGGAAGTGGAAATTGTGGGCCTGGCCAGGTTCCGCCGCGTAGTCGACTTCCAACATCGAACGCGTCAAAGTATCCCATCTTTCGCACGAGTTGATACACTCGATTGCGAGTGGTCGCGTTAAAGTCCCCCGCCATGATCGCGGCGTCCGTGTTGACTTCACGGGAAGCCTTGATGATCTCCTCAACAAATAGCTCGCGCCCGATAATAGAGTTCGAGAGCTGCTGAACCTCGTTGTCATCTGAGTTGTGTTTGGTGAGGATGTGCGGAGGAATGGTGTGAACGTTAATGACACCGACCGTTTTCTGGTCGGGCAGTTGAACGTCCACGATCTGTGGAATTCCGATCCCCTGACGTAACTTCGATACGTCGCGTTTTGTGCACGGGAATTTCGAGAAAACCCCCATCCCAAGCACGCCCGGTTTGGGCTCAACGGCTTTGCACGGATAGGAAGCGCCTAACTGGCTGCTCAATCGCTCAGCCACGGTCGGATTGAGCTCCTGAAGAATAATGATGTCAGGACTTCGCTGCGACACCGCGTCGTAAAAGCCGGAGTTCACATCAAGAGGACCGAGAAGGTTGGTGTCGAGTACGGAGATTTGCGTGTTTGACGGAGGGCCCGACAGCGCCCTGTGAGGATGGCCTCGTAGCTCCCCTGCAACCGTGGGGACAAGGAACGACACAATGAGAACTCCTCTAAGCGCTCGGTCTCTGAGGTGAGGTCGCGTTCTCCGAAAGGTATGGAACAGCTCGGATACTAAGGTCGCGCCGAGCGTGAGGATGAGAAGCGCCGGGGCGAAAACGTTTGCGAGAAAGATAAAAAAGTTGTTCTCGTAGTTCGTTAGGAAACAGCAAAGATAGATAGCCGCGCAGCATCCGACGATGAGAGAAACCGTTCTTGAAAGACGTCGCTCAAAACGTGAGCATGATGTAGGTGTTGGGTTCATATCGCGTAGTCGGTTTGTACCAGATGCTAGCGGTTTATCCCTTAATAAGTTTTGCTTGCGCGAGTTCAAGCAGCGTCCCGTGAAGCACGGTGTGCTCATCGTCATCTCCGATGATGACCACATTAGCATCAGGCGAGATAGTAGAGCTCAACTTCGAAAGCGCCGCGTGGGTGGCCACGAGCGCGTGGGCGGCGGCGAGCGGCCCCTGTTGCAACATGCCGGTGAGCAGTGGCTGCGCTAGGAAGTTCGTTGCGAGCTCTGAGAGGGGAGCGCTACCGGCGAAGTAGATGTGCCCCGACACATGATGCGGCTCGAACTTTCGAGCGACCTCCCACAACACGATCGAGGAGCTTCGGTCACGTTCGATATCGGAAGGGTGCCGCCTATCCCCGGTCAGAACGACCACAACGCGAACGTCGAAGGAGTCCGACTTGAACCGCTCTTGGTACCGGGCATAGACCCGTTCGCCGATATCCTTCATGCCAGAGGTGACGGCATCCCAGGTTGTCGCTGCTGTGAGTGTATCTCCAAGCTCGGAGAGCATGTCGATAGCGGGTTGAAGGGTCCCCGCATGAGCGGCGTACACCCCCGACGCTACATGCACGAGCTTCGGCGCAGTGACGGGATAGGTGGCGCCCCCGGCCGCATGGGACTTCGTTCCGAGCGAATCAGCGAGGAGAACGAGGTAGGTGGATTCTTGATGAACGAGAAAGGTTGACACGGGGGAGAGGGTAGGATGGCTGATGGGAACAAATCAAGTGGTGCTTTACAAAGCGAGGCACGGCCAACAAATAAAAACCCCCACCACAGCTTTCGCTGGGTGGGGGGGTATGTCGACCTCTTGCGAGGGCGAACTCTTAGTACCGATAGTGCTCGGGCTTGAACGGACCTTCCTTCTTCATGCTGAGGTAGTCAGCCTGTTGATCGCTAAGCTCGGTGAGCTGCACGCCGAGCTTCTTGAGGTGCAAGCGAGCTACCTTCTCGTCGAGGATCTTTGGAAGAACGTACACCCCAACTGGGTATTGTCCCTTCTTCGTGTAGAGCTCGATCTGAGCGAGGGTCTGGTTCGTGAACGACGTTGACATGACGAAGCTTGGGTGGCCAGTAGCGCAACCAAGGTTCACAAGACGTCCTCGAGCGAGCACGACGATAGCGCGTCCATCCTTGAAAACGAACTTATCAACCTGAGGCTTAATGTTCATCTCGGTGGTGTTCTTCTCGAGCCACGCGATATCGATCTCGTTATCGAAGTGACCGATGTTGCACACGATGGCTTCGTCCTTCATCAACTTGAAGTGCTTCTCGTTGATGATGTTTACGTTGCCGGTCGCGGTTACGAAGATGTCAGCGATAGGAGCTGCTGTCTCCATCGTTACAACTTGGTAGCCTTCCATCGCCGCTTGAAGAGCGCAGATCGGGTCGATCTCAGTGATGAGAACGCGAGCGCCGAGGGTCTTCATCGAGTGAGCGGAACCTTTGCCTACATCTCCGTATCCAGCTACTACAACAACCTTGCCCGCTACCATCACGTCTGTAGCGCGCTTGATTCCGTCAGCGAGTGATTCACGGCATCCGTAGAGGTTGTCGAACTTTGACTTGGTAACGGAGTCGTTCACGTTGAACGCTGGAGCCTTCAGGGTTCCCGCCTTGAGCATCTCGTACAAACGGTGAACGCCGGTGGTTGTCTCTTCGGAGATTCCGTAGATGTCCTTCATCATCTCTGGATACTTGTTGTGCACAAGCATCGTGAGGTCTCCACCGTCATCAAGGATCATGTTTGGTCCCTTGCCGTTGAAGTGAACGGTCTGCTCAAGACACCAGTCGTACTCCTCAAGGGTCTCTCCCTTCCAGGCAAATACTGGGATGCCAGCAGCCGCGATAGCCGCAGCCGCTTGGTCTTGTGTTGAGAAGATATTGCAGCTCGACCAACGAACCTCAGCGCCGAGAGCGATGAGTGTCTCGATGAGAACAGCTGTTTGAATGGTCATATGGAGGGAGCCGGCGATGCGAGCGCCCTTGAGGGGCTGCGACTTGCCGTACTCTTCACGGAGAGCCATGAGTCCTGGCATCTCCTTCTCAGCGATAACGATCTCTTTACGGCCCCAGTCAGCGAGTTTGATGTCCGCTACCTTGTAATCGGTGAAAGTGGTGTCCATAGCTTGTAACATATGCTTGTTTTATCAGTTAAGTGCACCTCGCTGTGAGGCGGCTTTTGACCACGGAATGGTATACCAGGCTGTGCGTTGCGACAAGCAAAGGACCTGGGAACTTCAGGACTGTGGCGTAAAGTCGTAGTTTGTTGGATTTATGTGCTTTTTGGGGGCGTTGCCTGCCTGCCGTAGGGCACTGTGTGGGATCGAAAAGGTTGCGGAGAAAAGGGCTTTGCAAGAAACCTTCTGGGCAACCGAGTGACGGGCGAGCGAGGGATTGGGTGCGTAAGCGATCCACAATCCCTCACTCAACCCTGCTTTGTCACATCGAGGTATCCGGGGGAGGTGGATCCTCCGGCACGATCTCGCCCCGAACGACATTGACGCCTTCCGGAGCCTCGATGCCGATTCGAACTGTATTGCGGTTTATCTTGACCACCGTGACAACGATGTTGTCACCGATGATGATTTTCTCTCTCAGCCGCCGCGTAAGTACCAACATTGAAGTGGCCTCCTTGTCCAGGTGCAAACGATACGACCGCGGGCAATCTTATACCCTCGGACTCGTACCGAATGAGCGAAAAACCTTCGGCTTTTAAAGCCCTTCTCCGCCATGAGAAGGGGTGGAGGATATCCCATGTAGGGGTACTTAAGAAGCTTTTGGGGTGCGTTTTTTAGCCTGTTGCCACAGCGCCTCAAGCTCCTCTGCGGTACGGGTATTGAGCGGCTTTTCGGGGTTCTCTTCGGTCGCGATCTGTTCAAGGTTCTTAAAGCGACTCATGAACTTCGCGTTCGCAGCGGCGAGTGCCTCCTCAGCGTTAAAGCCGAGGTGTCTGCTCTCCTGCGCGAGGGTAAAGAGGAGATCTCCGAACTCCTCAAAAACGAGCTCTTTGTTGAACGGCCTTCCCACGGTGTTCGTAGAGGGATTTTTAGGGTCTGGGAGCTCAGCTAAAAATTCGGTGAGCTCCTCCCGTACCTTCTCAGCAACCCCCTCGGTGTTCGTCCAATCAAAACCGACCCGTGCACAGCGCACACCGATCTCGTGACACTTCTGAAGTGATGGCATCGATCGGGGAAGTCCATCGAGGAGTCCCTTGGATTTGTTCGGCTCCGCGGCGCGCTCCTGTTGCTTGATCGCTTCCCAATTCTTGAGCACCTCAGCTTCGCTGCTCACCTTGAGACCACCGAAGACGTGTGGATGTCGGCGAATGAGCTTTTGAGTGATACCCTCGACGACGTTGGCGAATGAGAAGGACTTTCTCTCCTCTGCGATGCGCGCATAGAGCGCGATGATCGACATAAGATCGCCAAGCTCCTCGCGTACCGCCTCTTCGCTTGTCTCGACGGCATCAGCTACCTCGTACGATTCCTCGACCAGGCAGGAGCGCAACGATTCAAAGGTCTGTTTCAGATCCCAGGGACAGCCACCGTTCGGGTCGCGAAGCTTCGCGATGACATCGAGAAATTGGGTGAGCGCTTCGGTCGCTTGTGCTTGAGAGTTGCCTTTGGTCATGGATAAAACCGTACCATTGAACCCTACGGCAGTACATCGGGGATAGGGGCTTTCTAGCGAGGGAAACGAGGCAAAACAAAGCTTTCGCGTTGTTTTGCCGAAAGGACTGCGTGCCGCAATCGCAAAGAGTGCTGTATTTTAGCCTTTGTCTTCCTAGGATTCCGAGAGCGCATAAACGCGACTACGAAATCGCCTCCACACCCGAGCCTCAGCTAGCGCGAGGACATCGACCGAACGGACTCCGGCGCTGGAGAGAGCGTGGCACGCCGCAGCTACGGTCGCTCCCGTGGTAATGACGTCCTCAACGAGAAGTATACGTCTGCCGGCCACCTCCTTACCGTTTCGTATATCGAAGATCCTCTTGAATCCTTGTAAACGTTCACGGTGGGATCGGCGCGCTTGAGGGGTTCGACCTCCTCGGTGGTGCAGTGCGTGCCGGACGGCAACCCCTGGAAGGTGTTTCTGGATGGCTCTGGTCATCTCAGCACAGGGATGAAAGAGGCGCTTTTTGAGCATGGCAGGGGAGGATGGCACCGGTATGATAAGATCCCATTTGCTGCTACCAAAGAGGGAAGGGAGATGCTGGGCGAGGATGTCCCCCGCTCGATATGCCAGAAACGGACTCGGTTGATACTTCATCGCGCGAATGAAATCCCGCGCGATCCCTTCGTATTCCCAGAGATATCGCACGCGGTCAGCAGTGAGGGGGAAGGCCTCGCATGCGGCACATGTTCCTCCCTCTGAACCGGCGACAACTCCAAAGCACCGCGTGCACCTTGTATTGGCGAACGAGATCGAGGCAGGAGTGCACCGAAAGCACAGAGAAGCACCCCGAAGGGGGCGGGTGCACACCACGCACTCTCGTGGAAAGAGGATCTCTAGAGGGCCCAGGAGCCATGTGTGGACAAGAGAGCTTCCTATCATATCCCTCTGTATCGAGGGTGAGAGCTAAAAGTTTCCGAGCAAAGGTGATGATCGTAGGTGGGATCCTAGGCCTTCAAGGTGTTCCTACTCTTCGGCCCGTAATCAAGACGAGAGCCTTGTAGAGAGAGGCGATGATCAAGACGTAGAAAAGTGGCTCGAGAAAGATCTTCAGTCGCATATTTTCTCCCCGCTCGCCGATAACGCACAGGACGAAGATGAAGAGCCCGGGAAGGAGGAGTCCGACGTGAGACCGAAACGACTCCCTGCGAATCAAAACTATCGTGATAAGGAGAGCAACGCTGATCGCACCCGGCAGAAGCGGACTGGAAAAAAGCCTGTCGTATCCCTCGCGCCATGGTATGCGATCGACTATCTCGTTGTTGGTTACGTATCGACTTGAGGGCATAAAATAGATCCCCATATTAATTCGATAGGCCTCGATCAGCTCACGAAGGGTGCGCTCTTTCAATCGCTTGTCACAGAACTCGACCATTTCCCGATTAAAGGGGATAAAGCTCTCATGATTGAAGTTCGGAGTTCCACTTACCTTGATGCGTCGAGAGAGTGCAGCGGGTAACGCCCGTTCGCGATCGGTGACCTCGGGCGCTGAGTGAATCGCTGCATGGTAGCTTCCCATATCGTATCGATCGGTATTGCCGATAGAACGACAAACATTGAGCCCTCTCCATCCAAAGGTAGAGGTGGTGCCAAAGATCATGTACTGCTTCAAGAGGTAGGAGCCTAGACATACCAGGCAGATGGCCACATAGGTAAGAACGCTTCGTCTGGGGACCTTCAGGAGTATCAGAGCAGCTGTGAACACAATTACCGCTGGCCATTGGAAGAGGGTGCGCAAGAGCGCCAGTGTTATGAAGAGCGCTGTGAACGGGAGGATTGAGCGGTGAGGGTTTTTGCTCAGCTTCCAGAGCTCGTAGTAGCAAAGGAAGATACAGATCGCAGAGAGAAACGTGCCGTCTAGGAGTGTGGCGTAAAAGATGACGCCCGGATGAAGCATGAAGAGAAGCGTCGCTACGAGCGCTACAGTGGTTGAGGTAAGTCGCTTCAACCACCGAAACATCACCATACCAAGAAGCGCCGCGCCAAGAGCCCACAAGAGATACAGCCCTTGGTCGACCTCACGGACGAGAGCGGGTCCCCCTTGAGCGGTGGCTAGAAGAGCGAGCACCCCCCTGAGAGCGTCGAAGAGCGGAGGCTGCATGTGAAGATACCACAGGGACTCGAAGGGATCCCGTC
>Ga0214921_10011439_pt1 | contig 10786 bp, 6 predicted proteins | sample LL1505_MetaG_FD_177992 | JGI IMG/M metagenome (GOLD analysis project Ga0214921, IMG submission 177992) | Freshwater microbial communities from Lake Lanier, Atlanta, Georgia, United States - LL-1505 | ecosystem: Environmental > Aquatic > Freshwater > Lake | place: USA: Georgia | collected 2015-05-28
CAGGGACTATGGGATGCTCTTACGACGATCTCAAAGTGGGCTTTGCCACTCCACCCTCGGCTGCCCGCCCGCGTTTCTATTGGTTCTGGCTTGGTGGTTCCATGACCAAGGAAGGGATCCGAGCTGATCTGGAGGCCATGCATGATGTTGGCATCGGAGGTGTATTGATGATGAATGCTTATCCCACGTCTCCGCTCAGCATCACCTGTATGGGCGACCAATGGTGGGACTTGTTGACCTACGCCAACACGGAGGCCAAGCGCCAAGGGATCCTGTTCGGGACTCATAATTGTCCGGGCTGGAGCACGAGTGGAGGACCTTGGAATACCATGGAAAACTCGATGCAGAAGGTCGTGTTTTCGGAGCAAACCGTCCAAGGACCGAGCGCCGATGCATTGAGACTCGCGCGTCCGGAAATCGATCCCAAATTCGACTACTACCGAGATATAGCCGTTCTCGCGGTGAAAAAGGCCAAGGCGCAATCTGTCCCGACAGCGGATATCGTTGATCTAAGCGGGCAAATGGATGAGCAGGGACTTTTGAAATGGCGCGCGCCTGAGGGCGTCTGGACGATCTACCGATTTGGCCATACCACCACTGGGCATAAGAACGGTCCACCGATTGAGGGAGGGCAGGGATTAGAATGCGATAAGATGAGCCGCGAGGCCACTAAGATTCATTTTGAAGGCTACGCAAAAAAGATCATCGAGCGAATGCGTCCGCTCGTGGGAGAGACTTTTCACAATCTCGAACTCGATAGCTATGAAGCTGGCAAACAGAACTGGACCCCGAAGTTTCGCGAGGAATTTCAAAAGCGCCGAGGCTATGACTTGATACCCTGGTTGCCGGTTCTCGCTGGTTGTACCGTGGGGAGCTCAGACCAGACTACTCGTTTCAAGTGGGACATGGAAAAAACCATTTCCGATCTTTTTATCGAGAACCACTATCAATATCTGGCCGAGCTTGCGCGTCAACAGGGGGTCGGGATGGACTACGAAGCCTACGGCGGTCCCTTTGACCCGCTTGGTGCGGGTGGGGCGGCGGATATGCCAATGGGTGAGGGCTGGACAGGATCGGCGGGGTGGGGGACAGTCAACTTTGCGGTATCTGCTGCACACACACATGGTAGGCCGCTCGTGGGTTGCGAGGCACTCACGTCTACCCCTATTAACTCGCAGTGGAAGCAGACCCCTTACTCCATCAAAGCCTTTGCGGACCGTGCATTTTCCATGGGCATCAATATGATGGTTCTGCACTGCTATGCCCAGCAACCCTGGGAACATGTGCGCCCTGGCATGACCATGAATTTCTGGGGAACTCAATTCAGTCGTACCCAAACGTGGTGGGATTTTTCACGTCCTTGGTTTGATTACCTCGCCCGTTGCCAATTCCTGCTGCAACGCGGGATGCCTGTTGTTGACATCTGCGTACTCGGTACCGTCAGTCCTGGGGGAATTCCTGCGGACTGCAAAACCGATTTCTGCAATGACGAGACCTTATCTCGGATGACAGTCAAGGACGGCGACCTCGTTCTGCCCGACGGAATGCGATATCGCCTTCTTCTGCTTCCGAGTAACCGCCAGATCCCCTTGGAAAGCCTCAAGGAAATAGAGCGACTAGTGAAGGCCGGTGCCGCCATTGCCGGTCCACGTCCGGATCGGATTCCGGGATTAACCAATTACCCCAAGCAAGACGAGGTGCTGCAAAAACTCGCGGGAACCATTTGGGGGAACTCGGATGGAATCACGGTCAAGGATGCGTTCTACGGGAAAGGGCATGTCTTCTGGGGTCTTCCTGTCTCAGAGGTCCTGACGAAACTAGGGATTTCTCCGGATGTTGTCTTCCGCGAATCCCGTTCGGCGGCGGGAGTTCTTGCGGGTTCACTCGCAAACGGAATCGAATTCAATCATCGGACCGCGGAAGGCACGGAAATTTATTTCATCTCCAATCAGGAGGATTGCTATCGCGAGGTGGTTGCATCCTTCCGTGTAGCAGGGAAGCAGGCCTCGTTCTGGTATCCTGATTCAGGTAAATCGGAACCGGTTCCTGTTTACGAAGAGCGCGATGGCCGCACTGTCATCCCGCTGCGCCTCGCTCCGTCCGATTCCCGCTTTGTTGTGTTTCAGAACACGCCTGGAGTTGACCACCTCACCCGCATCATCCGGACATCTGGAAAAAACAGCGGGTCAGCAGCAACACTGCCGCCACTTCGAATTGCCAAGGCCATGGCTTCGTCAAAGGACAAAAAAACCTTTGTTGATCTCACTGATAAAGTGCAGGCGCTGGCCCAGATTGGGACTCTGCGCATTACCCCGGACGTGTTTCAGCAACTGACGGCGGACGTCCTCAATGTCGAAAAAATCTGCATCGATTATCTCGTCGATGACGACCAGCGCATGTGTTATTCGCACCCGAACGTAACGCTACAAATTCCTCAGGGGGTACCTCTCTCTCGTGATGTTGACTGCGAGGTATCAACAACAAGCGGCGGCAATACATCCCTGACTGTCTGGCAACCCGGAACATACCAAGTTCAGTGGGCATCTGGCCAATCCCGCGAGATCAACGTCAATGCGGTGAAGGAATCTTTGCCACTCAATAAAGACTGGGCCGTCGCTTTCAAACCAGGGTTGGGCGCTCCGGAATCCGTATCATTGACCGAGTTGGCTTCACTCAGCAAACATTCGATTCTAGGAGTGAGATACTACTCAGGAATCTCAACCTACGAGAAACGATTCTCGGTGCCAGACGAGCTTCGGGATGCCACGATAGTGACTCGGCTGGATTTAGGGATCGTGAAAAGTGTTGCTGAAGTGATTTTGAATGGTCGCAATTTAGGAATCCTTTGGAAACCCCCATTCCTCGTGGACGTGACTGGCTGCCTTCGCGCAGGCGAAAACCACCTTCAAATCAAGGTTGCGAACACCTGGCCCAACCGCATGATTGGTGATGAGCAGGAACCGGATGACTGCACTTGGTCGCACGTTATCACTTGGACCCATGGCGATCAGCCTGAGCCGGTCGGCCGTAGCCTGTCTGTAATTCCGAACTGGGTGATCAATAAATCGCCTCGTCCCTCGACGGGGCGCGTCACGTTCAGTACGTGGAAATTTTTCAACAAAGATACCCCGCTTCTTGAATCTGGATTGTTGGGACCGGTCAAGATCGATGCCGCGCAGAGTTTCACTTTTGAGTCATCTTCCAAGTCAGAGTCCCATAAAAACTCAGGAACTGAAAGTAAGCCTGACGGAAAATAACCCCGAGTTCGCGATCAGAAACTGGCCAAATGGCTAGGCTGACAGGCGGGCCCAAAAGTTTTACAAATTTGCATTCACTAACCCCCTTTTAAATGAAATCTGTATACCTATTGAGTAGTTTTTTTCTTCTATTGGCCTCACTCCGTTTCAGTTCGCCTTCGCGGACCCAAAGGGGGAACGCCGCACGGAAGGGGAATATGAGATCGCGGTTGGTGGCTCTCAAAAGGCAGCGCAAGTCTCAACGGTGGAGTTTGAAACGCCAATCGTGGCGCCTCGGTATGAACATGTCGCACCTGTTTTAACATTCCATTCAGAAAACAAAAAATGAAAACCGATCCCCTCCATAGTTCAACGAATCCGGTTAGGGAATCATCAGCCACAGCTCCAGGGGAAACTCGCAACGCAAGAGGCGAGTGGCAGCCGTCCTGTCCTGCGAAATACGCCCCTCTGATCGTGTGGCCACCCAAACCACGCGAACTGATCCTCTGGTTTGTCAACTGGCCGGGCTTCGTCTGGCCGATTAACGCCGGATTGCTCGTGATCTCCGTGATGACCTGGCTGTTTCTCATGCCTCCATTGGAAAAGTGCTCCAGCTTCCACTGGGGTTGGATTCTTCAGGTTTACCTAGTGACTTTGGCTTGGATCTGGATCGTCTATGGGAGCTTTTATTTGCTGATGTATATGATGCGGGTGGACGGCACTAAGGGCAAATACACGAATCAATGGCCGGATCGTCCGCAGAAGCGATTTTTGTTCAACAATCAGGTTTACGACAATGTCTTCTGGACGGCGGGAGTGGGTGGGTTGATGACGACGGGTTATCTCGTTCTCGGCCTATGGCTTTTTGCGAACCATTACATTCCTTATCTGAGTTGGGAAGAGCACCCTGCTCTCTTCTGCCTTTGGATCGTAGTCATCCCGTTCTGGCGCGAATTCCATTTTTACTGGATCCATCGATTCATCCACTGGAAGCCTCTGTATAAGCGCATCCATTCCTTGCACCACAAAAATGTGGATGTCAACCCATGGTCAGGGATGGCCATGCACCCCATTGAACAATTTCTTTATTTGAGCGTCTGCGCCATCCATTTCGTGATCGCATCGCACCCTTTCCATTTTCTCTTTGATCTCCAACACGCGGCATTGGGGCCGGTCTCTGGACATCTCGGTTTCGAAGGTCCAGTGGTGAAGGGCAAGGTCCCCATTGGCTCCTATTTCCACTATTTGCACCACCGCTATTTTGAGTGCAATTATGGAGAATCAATGCTGCCGCTTGATCGGTGGTTCGGAACCTTCCGGGATGGATTGCCGGACGGGGAAGGTTCGAAGTTAAACCAAGAGCACAGGGGCTGAAAATGTGAATATATTTTCGACCAACTCATCATTATACCTATGCCCCCATTGAGCCCGAAAACGGTCGCAGCCTGCTCTTTCCACTCACCTCTAACTCCTAAATCCATCCCGATTCTCAGGTCCGCCAACTACAAAATCTCCACCGCCTTTTTCAAAACGGAGCACAGCCCCAAGCTCGCCGCCTATTACGCGGACCAGACCTACGCCTCCTGGATGCGAGATCCGAGGAACACCCACAGGGCGTGGAGTGAACAGATCGTGAGCGGCAGGGCGCAGGGGAGCAGATACTACCTCCGGGGCGTTACTTCGCCCCTCTCTCTCAATGAAGGACATCATGCCTGAAACATCATTCTCCAGCACCGGAGAGAACGCTTTTTTTCTGGGGATTGACGGCGGGGGAACGCGCACCCGTGCCGTGCTCCTGCTGGGCACCGGCAATGTGATCGGTCTTGGTGAGGCCGATTCCTCGAATTTCAACAACATGGGGGAGGATGTGGCCGCAGAGAACCTGCGGCTGGCCACCCGCGCAGCCTTCGCCGATGCAGGCGTCGCTTTTTCGCCCGTCCAGGCGGCCTTTCTGGGCTTGGCTGCCGTGAGGTCCGGAGCGGATATGGCTAGAATGACGGCGGCCGCCGAATCCAGGGGGATTGCCCCGGTGGGTGGAATCCAGGTGAAAAACGACCTTCACAATGCGCTGGCCGGTGGACTTGACGGTGAAGCCGGCCTGGCTCTCATTTCCGGGACCGGCAGCAGCTGCCTCGGGCGCGATCCAAAGGGGAATTACTTCAACTGCGGCGGTTGGGCCTGGTTCATGGATGACGGTGGTTCGGGATTCGGTCTGTCCCATGACGCGTTGATGACGGCGGTGCGAATGGTCGACGGGCGCGAAAAACCAACCCCGCTGTTGCCGGCGGTGCTGGAATTTTACCAGGTTCCGCATCCGGATTTTCTTCTGGAGAGGCTCTACAACCGTAAGTGGACACCCGCCGAGATCGCCTCGTTCGCCCCGACGATCATGAAACTTGCCGCCGACGGTGATCCGGCGGCCATGGGAGTTCTCCGGCGCGGGGCCATGGCTCTCGCCGAGCTTGTCTCCACGACGGCGGCGAATCTTGAATTTCCCGAACCTCCCCGCGTGGTTCTTCTTGGGGGGTGCGTGAGGTCCGGAGCGCCCTACCAACCGCTCGTGGAATCCGGGATCCGCAATTCCTGTCCAGGAGTCCGGCTGTGCGAGCCGCTTCACGACACGATCTACGGCGCTGCGTTGAACGCCCTCCGCCTTGCCTCATCAAAAAACCTCATCCCTTGCACCGTTCGCCCCCGGTTTCCAAAAAAATAAATCATGAGCCACCTCAAATCCCTCGGTCTCCGTGCCCCGAATTACGACAAGTTTCCAAGCATCGCCGTGCCTCCCGGGCATGCCGACTCGAGCTGGAGCGGGTGGGAATCGATCTGCTCCGCAATTCTTGCGAGAACGGCCTCTGGCAAAGCTCTTGTGGCCGTCGAGTGCTATCCGGGGGTTCATGTCGAGGAGGTGCTCGCAAGGCTGGCGGCAGGGCTCCAGCCGATCCTTGCGATCGACACTCGGGAGGCGTTCAAGCCGGAAGCGGAGGTTGATGCCATGGTGGGGCCGTTTCTGGGCGGCGATGACCCTGTTTTCGGCTACCTCAATGCCACCCTTCAGATGGTCGATTTTATCGGCCCCGAGAAATCTGGGGAGCTCACCCGGATAATCGCCGCGGATTCTGCACGGGGCCCCGTTCTTGTCGTTGGGCCCGGCGCCTCCCTGCTGGCTCCCGGTGCGGATCTCCTCGTTTATGCCGACATGCCGCGATGGGAGGGGCAGCTTCGCCAGCGCCGGGGCGAGGTCGACAACCTCGGTACCCGGAACCGGGGCTTCAAGCCCTCCCTTCAATACAAACGCAGCTTCTTCATCGACTGGAGGGTTGCGGACAGGCTCAAGCAGGAGACCATGCGGAACTGGGATTTCCTTCTCGATACCACGGCCGCAAGCGAGCCGAAGATGATCACGGGCGAAGCGCATCTTGCCGCGCTCTCAACCGCATCCACCCGGCCTTTCCGCGTCGTGCCGTTTTTTGATCCGGGCCCGTGGGGCGGGCAGTGGATGCGCGAAGTGTGCGATCTGCCCGACGGCCCGCCCAACTTCGCATGGTGTTTCGATTGCGTTCCCGAGGAGAATTCCCTCCTGCTCGAATTTTCCGGCGGGGTAAGGGTCGAGATTCCCTCCATCAATCTGGTTTTCCGCCATCCGTGCGAGCTTCTCGGGGAGCCCATCCATGGCCGCTTTGGGCCGGAGTTCCCCATCCGGTTCGACTTTCTCGACACCATGGGAGGGGGTAATCTCTCGTTCCAAGTCCATCCAACGAAGGAATATGCGCGCACCCATTTCGGGCTCCCTTACACGCAGGACGAGAGCTACTACATGCTCGATGCCGAACCCGGCGCCGTGGTTTATCTTGGATGCAAAAACGGCACCGTTCCCGATGAAATGCTGGAGGACCTTCGCTCGGCGCAGGCAGGCAGGAAAAGTTTCTATGCGGAGAAATTCGCTGCCAGCTTTCCGGCCCGCAAGCACGACCATTTCCTCATACCCGCCGGCACCCTGCACTGTTCGGGCGCCGGTTCGATGGTTCTGGAGATCAGCGCCACACCCTACATCTTCACCTTCAAACTTTGGGATTGGAACCGTCTCGGTCTCGACGGGCTCCCCCGCCCAGTGAACATCGAGCGCGGAAGCAAGGTCATCCAGTGGAACCGCGACGAATCCTACGCCTCCAAGCACCTCGTGAACCGCTTCCGCGAGGTGGCCCGCGGCGATGGGTGGCGGGAGGAGGCCACCGGACTTCACCCCGCAGAGTTCATCGAGACACGCCGCCACTGGTTCACGGGAAAAGTCGAGCACAACACCGGTGGACAGGAGACCGGCGGAGTCCATGTGCTGAATCTCGTGGAGGGCGACGAAGCCGTCGTCGAGAGCCCGTCCGGAGCATTCGAGCCTTTCGTCGTTCACTACGCTGAGACATTCATTGTTCCCGCCGCAGTCGGGCCCTACACGATCCGTCCCGTTGCCGATCGCCGAGACAGGGAATTCGCAACCATGAAGGCGTTCGTCCGCGCCGGTGCATGATTCCGTCGTATCAAAAAAGGGGTCTGTCCCGAACATTCTCATAAAACCTCGATTTTCCGTTCAACAAAACTAATAACATCAGTTCCCAACTCATGAAAAAAGACACCACCAACACAGGATTCGTTATCCTGATCAGCCTTGTCGCCACCATCGGCGGGTTTTTGTTCGGCTTCGACAGCGGAGTCATCAACGGAACCGTCGATGGCCTCAAGAAGGCCTTCAACTCCGATAGCATCGGAACCGGTTTCAATGTCGCCTCGATGCTTCTCGGTTGTGCCGTCGGCGCGTTCTTCGCCGGAACACTGGCCGATAAAATCGGACGCCGGACGATTCTTGTTATCGCGGCGGTGCTTTTTATCATAAGCGCCTGGGGCTCTGGCATCGCCACCGGATCTCTCGAATTCATCATCTACCGGGTCATCGGAGGTTTTGCTGTCGGCGCGGCCAGCGTGATCGCGCCCGCCTACATCAGCGAGGTTTCGCCCGCGAAATATCGGGGAATGCTGACTTCCATCCAACAGATCGGCATCGTTTTAGGACTCTTCTTTGCCTTCTTGAGCAACTATCTGATTGTATTGATGTCCGGGGGCTCGACGCAAATGTTCGCTTTGGGGTACGAGGCATGGCGCTGGATGTTCTGGATCGAATTGGCACCAGCATTTCTTTTCCTTTTCGCTCTCTTTATCATCCCCGAGAGCCCGCGCTTCCTTGTTGCCAGCGGTAAAAACGACAAAGCGCTCCAAGTGCTCGGCCGCCTTATGGGGGAGGGGGGCCAGAAAAAACTCAGCGAAATCCAATCCTCTCTTGCCGGCAATAAACACCGCCCGCGCCTCAGCGATATCCTTGACTCGAAGCGTGGCATCCGTCCAATCGTTTGGGTTGGCGTGTGGCTTGCCGCCTTCTCGCAGTTGGTAGGCATCAATGTTGTGTTCTACTACGGTGCAGTCCTCTGGCAGGCCGCTGGATTCTCCGAAGACAATGCGCTCCTCATCAATGTCGTGACTGGTGGCGTGAGTATTGGCGCCTGTCTCGTGGCGACCTTGTTGGTCGATCGCATCGGCCGCAAGCCGCTCTTGCTGGTCGGATCGTTCGGCATGGCTCTCACGCTGGGTGCGATGGCGTTCGTTTTCGCCACGGGCGCCCTCGGCGAAAATGGAGCTCTTAAACTCGGCGACGATGCCGGCCTCATCGCCCTGATCGCTGCGAATCTCTATGTGATTTTCTTCAATGCCACCTGGGGGCCCGTGATGTGGGTCATGCTTGGAGAGATGTTCCCCAACCAAATCCGTGGCTCGGGCCTCGCCGTCAGCGGGCTCTCGGTGTGGGTCACCAATTTTGGCATTACGATGTTGTTCCCGGTCATGCTCACCAGTATCGGCCTGGGTGGAGCCTATGGCATCTACGCCTTCTTCGCTCTCATCTCCGCGTTCTTCGTGATCAAATTCACCCGCGAAACCAAGGGTCTCGAACTCGAGGACATGGAGGGGTAAACGCGCTGAGATTCCCTCAGCCTTTCAAGTCCTCCTTTTAATATCTGCTGGAATTTTTGATCCCTTTCGAGTGGAGCGGGTGTCCAATCGCCTGCTCCACATCGGTCGTCATCTCATAGCCAAACGGGAATCGGTGAATCGGAATCGGGGTCAGTGTGCGTTTTCTTTCATTTTTCTTAAAACCAATTCATGGCAAGTTGATTGCGGATGGGATTTAAGGGAAAAGATACCAGTCCCTCATATTCACATATTTTTAGCTCAGAGACCCGTCAGCAGATGGAACCTCAGCAGTCCGCTATTTAAAAACTCTCCCTTCCGACAGCACTAACTGCCGCCACGCAAATAGTACCCAGCCAGAGGAAGCTAGATATTGATTAAAAGTTCTTCTGATTCAATGCCAGCATGCCTTTCTGAGCTTCTGGATATATGGACTTATGGCAATAAGTCCATATATCACTTGCTGATTTCCCAGAGCGCGTTGCTGGTCTCAAAAACATATTTTCCGCTGCTGTGTTTGACGTCAGGAATTGATTCCTGAGATGCCCCCGAAGATCACTCCCCTGCATTGAACAACCCCAGCGCAGAGATCCAAGGCTCCTTGATATCCGCGCCGGTATCCTGATCGGGAGCGATGCGATTGAATCCGGCATACATGAACACATGCCAGCGGGCGCTGGCTGGGTAGCCTGCCGCAGGCAGCCCGAAGCGACATGAGCGGGAGCGAAGGAGGCAAAGCTGAAACCGGAGCGAAGCGATGATGCCGACGAGGACGTCGGCGTTCCGAGCAGGAACTTTTCTCCGCGTCTTGGTGCCTCCGTGAGAGGTTCTCCGCAAGGCGGGCGACCTCGAATGTAATCTGTCCAACTCGTCTTTATCAAGGATGTCCTGAAGATGAAACCTATGCGCTTTGTCGTAACGGGCCAGGCAGCGCAGAAATCATTTTTCATGATGACCGCCGTTTTATAATCGTTTTACGTGGAACCTAAGCGATTTTCACGATAGTCTTTCAAAAGCAGTGGAAATCAATTTTAAAAATGGCTGAGGGCAACTCATTCGCACAGACTGTTAGCAGTTTTTACGGACTCGCTCTGCCGGAGGCAGAAATGTCGCTGGCTGGTTATAGCGCCCTCATTGCGCACTTCAGCCTGCGCTTGCCCTTGCCCGACCACCTCTCTGCCATCAGCGCCAAACATCGGCGCTATGAGAAAGGCACTTGGCTCGTCTTGACTCCGAAGCACAAACCGGAGGACACACTCTCGGGCCACCTGAGGTTCGCTTTCAAACACGAGGGCATCAACCTCGCTGTTCTCAAAGCGCTGTTCGATACAGCTCCGCCTGCCGGAATCCTGCGAATCATCAAAGATGAGCCAACCGGAGCCTATGCGCGCCGTCTCTGGTTCTTTTACGAATGGCTCACAGGGAAAACGCTGGACTTTCCCGACGCGAAGGTTGGCAACTATGTCGATGCCCTGGATTCCACCTTCCAGTATGGGGTCACGCCGTCTGTCTCTCGGCGTCACCGCGTCCGCAATAACCTG
>Ga0214921_10011443_pt1 | contig 10785 bp, 6 predicted proteins | sample LL1505_MetaG_FD_177992 | JGI IMG/M metagenome (GOLD analysis project Ga0214921, IMG submission 177992) | Freshwater microbial communities from Lake Lanier, Atlanta, Georgia, United States - LL-1505 | ecosystem: Environmental > Aquatic > Freshwater > Lake | place: USA: Georgia | collected 2015-05-28
TATTATAATTAAATTTATTTATAGGTTTATTTAATTCTTTAACAAAATTATCTCCTTTATCTACTTTCCATTCTTGAATCAATATAATATCACAATCTTTCAATTTAGCAAAAATATCACTTTTATATATATTATCTATTTTAGTAAAATCCTCAATATTCCATGAAATAATTTTTAAAGAATTAGTTTCGGGTTTTAAAGAATCGGTTTCCTTTTTTTTAGAATTATTTTCTTTTTTTTTATCTAAATTAGTTATTTTTATTTCTTTTATCTCTTGTCGTCCACAAATTATATTATAATTTTTATTAATTCGATAAATTGTATGATTCATATAACTATAATATATAATTTTATTTTGCCATTTTAATTAAAATATCACGAACACTATCTTTAATATTCTTAACATTTGGATAGTATGCTTCTAATCTACTTGTGTCAAGGTAATTATTACTTCGACCTGAATCTAATATTGCATTTTGTTCTTCAATAGTAAAGTTATTCCATGTAAAATCTGGATCAACAATCTCTTTATACATTTCTAATATTTCATTATGACTTATTAGACCAGGATTTGTAAAATTGATTGGACCAACAATATTTCTTTTTATAGCATCACACATTACTGGTATTAATTCGTCAAGGACACTCATACTATTTTTAATACTGCATATCTTTTCATAATGGGTAATTTTATAAATAAAATTTCGCGAGTTATCTTTTTCAGATGTGATTGGCATTCTAATTCTGCAAGAAAGTACTGAATCATCAAACATATTCATAAGTTGATCAGTAAAACCCTTAACAGTTGAATATCCTGAGCCAAAGAAATTTGGTGTTTCATATTCCTTAAATCCGCACACTTCTTCTTCATAAGGATGATTTTCATCATAAGTGTAAATACATCCTGTTGAAAGATATGTGAAATGGTAATTATGTTTTTTAGATAATATTGCAAGTACCATTGGTGCAAAAAGATTATCTCTAACATTTTCTTTTAACATACCTGGTTGTTCTAAATAATCAATTGTACCATAATCTTTTCCATTATAAGTACCATGAGTGCGTCCAATAGTACTAATAATATGAGTTGGTTTAATAGTACTAATCTCTTCTTCTAGCACTTTAACATTATCAACTCTTGCGTTACCTTCTATTATTTCAATACCTTCATCGCGAAAATGTTTTAAAACTTTTCCACCAATCCATGCGCGACTTCCATATATCAAAACTTTCATTTTTATATTAGTTAATTATATTTTTAAATATTTATTTTGAACGATATTATTATTAAATATAAAAATATATAATATTTTAATTTATGCAATCATTACTGCTTTAATAGTTGGATGATATTTATAATCGATCACTTCAAAATGTTCATATTTATAATCATCAATATTACTAAAATATTTATTAATTTCCAATTTAGGAGATGGATAAGGTTCTCGATCTAATTGAGTTTTAACTGCTTCCACATGATCTTCATAAATATGAGCATCTCCAATAACAATTGATACATTTCCTGGTTTTAAATCAGTAATTTTAGCTATGATATAAACAAGCAATGATGTAGAAGATACATTAAAAGGAATACCTAGAAACATATCTCCTGAACGCTGATACACGATACAAGATAATTTTTTATCATCACTCACATAAAATTGATATGAAACATGACAAGGAGGTAAACACATGTCATTTAATTGAACTGGATTCCATGCACTCATAAAAATACGTCGTGAACTAGGATCATTTTTTATTAAATCAATACAATTTTTTAATTGATCTATTCCTAGTCCATTATAATTACTACTATGTCCATTATATACTGTACCATAATGGCGCCATTGAAAACCGTATATTGGTCCACAATCACCCTCTTCATAATTAAAAAGTTTTAAACTATCGAGATACTCTCTACTTGAATTAGAACGCCATATATTTACATTATGCTGTTCCAAATTTTTAGAGTTTGTATCACCTTTTATAAACCATAATAATTCATGTAAAACACCATGAAAGTATACTTTTTTAGTTGTTAATAATGGAAATGAATCGCTAATGTCAAAATCGAGTTTAACACCAAACTTGGAAATAGTGTTTGAATTTCTTGTAGTACGAAGTTCACCATTTTCTAAAATATCTTTTAATGCATCTAAATACTTTTTTTCATTACTATTCATTATATAGTATATTATATAATTTTTAATAAATAAATTTAACTTAATATTTATTTTTCTCATATTTTTATTATAAGTATCTATATTGGAGGTAATAAACTTTTTAATAATTCATAATGATCTTTTGTTTTTTTATCATCTTTTTTAAATTCTACATAACTAACTTTAGTTAATATTTCAAAAGAATCTTTGTTATAATTATATTTTATTACTGCATCCTTCACTCTTTTATTTTTCCTTGATGGATATGGATAAAAGTCTCCATGTAAATTTATTATCAATTCTGTGTTATTATATATTTTCCATCTTTTTATTTCATTCAATTTATGTAGTATCATTGTTATATAAAAACTATTCATAATATAGGAATATTCATCATTATCACTACTTACATCCATTACTATTAATAATAGTGAAAAATATTTTTAAATATGAAATTTAATCATTTTTTCTTTTTTGTTTCAAAATTTTTAATTTTATTTTAATAATATATATGAAAATAATCATTTATAATCCTGCTACAAACTTATTTGATTTTTTTATAGATTCATTAAAATATGAATTTAATAAGAAAAATATATATTTAATAAATTATAATAATAATAATATTTATTTTGACACAGATAATCCAATATTAATTATTGTAAATCCACATTTTATTTTTGATTATACAGAGATTTATAATGAAATTATAAATATAAGTTCTAAATTTAGATATAAGATATTATATTTAACTGAACCTATAAATTTTATTATTGAAAAGAAGGTATATAATGATTTAATTAAAATAATTAAACCATACTCATTGTGGACATATAGTAAAGAAAATTTTAATAAACTAAATACTCTTGGAAAATATTTTAAAATATTTCCTAACTATAATGAAAGTTATAAATTTATAGACTTAACTTATGATAATTTAAAAGGACGGTCATTACAAAATATTATATTTATTGGAAATATAACAGATTCACGAAGTTGGATAAAAAGCACATTTTCAAATTTAATTAATATAATTAATTCATGGAGTAAAGAAGAGTGGATAAATATTATAAATAGTCATCTTTTTTATTTAAATATACATAGGCGTGTTAATTGCAAATCTTTTGAATCATTCCGTATTATACCATTATTGGCAAATGGGTGTGTTATTTTTAGTGAATATTGTAATGAGATCGAAATGGAAGAGTATAAAAATTATAATATTATTTTCTCTAGTAAAGAAGAGTTATATTCCACTTATATTAATTATATTAAAAATATTGATTATAATGAAATTTTTCGAAAAGCATTATTATTTAGAAGTGTTATGACTGTAAATAAAGATTTAGACAATTATATAAATTATCATAATATATTTTCTAAATAAGTTCTTGCAATCCTTCCATAAAATCTTTAGCAATTGACCATCCTAATTTCTTAACTTTTTCATTACTGATATAATAACGTTTATCATTAAAAGGTCTATCTTCAATATAATCAATATAATGGTCATAATCTTCACTATTTTTAATCATCTTAATTAAGATCTTTGCTATTTCTAAAACAGTATACTCTTTATCTTCATCACTTCCAATATTATAAATTTCACCGATTTTTCCTTTTTCTAATATTAATTCAAGTGCTTTTGCAACATCTAACGCGTGTAAGAATGCACGAACATTTGAGCCATCTCCTTGAATAGTAACTTTTTTATCTTCTTTTAATAGTTCAATAAAACGTGGAATTAATTTTTCAGGATATTGACAAGGTCCATATACATTATTACCTCTTGTAATAATAATTGGCATTTTAAATGAAAATCTGTATGAATTTGCAATTAATTCAGCACCTGCTTTTGTGGCAGCGTATGGGTTTGTTGGACATAATATAGATTGTTCATTCTTCTTCTCTTCATCTTCTGATAATAATGATTCACCATAAACTTCATCAGTAGATATATGAATAAATTTTTTAATAGCCCCATATTTTCTACAGCTTTCTAATAGTGTATGAGTACCTAGTATATTATCATATGTATATTTCAATGAATCTTCAAAAGAGTTTTGTACATGTGATTGTGCAGCAAAATGAATAACAGTATCAATATTATAATTGTCTAATATATGATTCAGTAGATCAATTGAGCATAAATTTCCTTTAATTAAATGATATCTTTCTGAGTTACGAATTTCTTCATTAATATTCAATTCATTTGCACAATAGTACATGGCATCTAAATTAATTATTTTAACATCAGAATTACTATAAAAATAATAATTTATAAAATTTGATCCAATAAAACCACATCCACCAGTAACAAGTAAATTTTTAATCATTTATATTTTAATATGTTTAAAAAATAAAAATATATGACCGCATTAGTTTTTTTAAACCTTTTTTTTTTCTAAATAGTTATAATGAATTTTAATTTTTATAAAATATTTAATCCTGATTTAAAAAAATTAAATAATTATCAATTAAAACATCATTGGGATTCAATTGGATATAAAAATAATTATTTGCATTCTATAGAGTCTTTTTTAAAAAAGTATCATTATTACAATCATGAAATGTATAAATTATATAATAATGATATTAGTATAAATGATAAAATTGAATTAATGGCACATTGGCATTTATATGGAATAAATGAGTATAGAATTTGTTCAGATGAACATTTTAATTTATTATATCCAGATTTTGATATTAAAAACTATGAAATAATTGATATGAATATATATGAATTTAAAAATATTTATCATAAAAATAAAATTAATAATATTGAAATTAATTCTTTAAAAGATGAATATGAAAATAGTTTCGAGAATAATAATAATAGTAATAATGATGATAACAATGATTTTGTAATAAAATATTTATTAAATCCCAACAAAGAAACAATTGGTATTATTATAAATAATAGTAATTTTATTAATAATAATTATTTTTTAAAAGTATTATCATTAATAAATTATCATAATATGAATATATTACTTTTTATTGATAATATTGATAATATTATTAATATTATTTTTTTAAAAAATATATATTATTTTTTGTCAACAGAAATATGTGAAAAAAAATTTTGTAATTATTTAATATATGATACTTTTGATAATGATGAGAATATTACATACAGTAGTTTTAAAAAAATATTTATAAATAATAAAAATGATTTTAATAAATTGTCACTATTATCTAAAAATGTATATATTATTGACAATTTCTTTGATAATTTATTTTTAGAAAATAATATTTTAATAACTGAATTTAATAATTATATAATTAATAATAATAAATTGCATAAAATTGAAAATAATATTGAATCAAACATTATTAACATACATAATAAATTATATATTAGTGAAAATACTTTGAATTATGATACTTATAAAAATTTTAATACTAATAATGATATAAAAATAATTAAGTTTAATCAATATGATTATAGTGATGATATTAAGTATGGTATAATACTATATAAAGATATTTATTATTATAAATTATTTGATAAATATTCTATTATTGATTTTAATATTTTAAAATTGAATATGCCAATAAATATTGATCATATTTATGTTGAAGAGTATACAATACTCATTAAAGAAACACATAAAAATTTAAATTTTAAAATGAATATAATATTTATTATTAATGAAAGTAATAAAGATAATTATATTTATAATTTATTATTTTTATTAAAAGAGTCATATAATAATTATAATTTAATAATATTTTTAAATAATGTAGAAGTAGATGATTTAGAAAAATATACAGATAACAAAGAACAAAAAAAAACATATATTTATATTTTTAAAAGTAATATTTTATTATCGAATATAGATATAATTTTATTTTTAACAGAATTAGCAAATAATGATTCACTTATTATAGTTATTGATAATAATTATTTAATAAATCCTCTATTTTCATTAGAATTTATCAATAACTTATTTTTTTCAAAAAAAATATTATTTACAGATTATTACAGTAATGAAAATATAAATTTATTAATATTTAAAAAAGAGTTATTGTTAAATGTTGATATTTTAAATAAAATTGATGATGGTAAATATATTAAAATATTATATACTTTTTTGAAAAGAAATTCATTTAATAAAAATTTTTTAAAAAATAATAATACTTTTTTAATAGATCAAGAATATTTTTGTATTAAACAAATAAATTTAATAAATAATTATTATGCAAAATTTATGGATAATTATTCTGATGAAAAAGGATATATATTAAATGAAAATTTTAATATTATTAGAAATGTTAATTATGAAAAATTAATTTATTTAAAAAACTTAATAAAGAATGATGATAAAAAAGAATTAAATTTTTTAATTGATATTTATAAAAATAATATTATAAATTATTATTATTTTGAAAATAATTTAATAAAAAAAATTAAAAATATTATATCAAATAATCAAATTATTATTTTTAAAAATTCTTCAGATAAAGAAAATTGTGATTTTTATAATAAAATATTAAAATATAAAAATAATTTTGATAAAGAGTATCAATTTAATATAATTGAATTTGGAAATTATATAACTAATAAATTAGACTTTTATGATAGTAATAATATTAATTATTATTTTTTAAATATAACAAATTTTAATGAAAATAAACTAAATATATTATTTGCATATAATTTAATTTCAAGAATATTTATTAAGTATCTTTTTAACTATGAAAATCTAATATTTTGTGAATTTTCTGATATTAATAATTTAGAGTTGATTAAAAATATAAATAATTATTTATCAATGAAAAATATAGAAAAAATAATTTTTATTAATAAAAAATTATTTGAAGAAGTTGGTAATTTTGATCCAGAATTATTTATTGAGTATAATGAATTTGCGTTAAATTATTTTTTTGAAAAAGTAAAAAAAAAATGTATTTCTAATAAATATGATATTAATGATTTAATTATATTAAAATCTCCAACTTCAAGTTTTGAGAATCTATTAAATATTCAAAATAATTATAATAATAGCGACTTTCAAAAAAATCATTTATTAAAATTAAATAAAAATGATAATATATTATTTGATTTTATTCAAATGCGAAATAGTATAGATTATAATTTATGGAATAATATTAAAACTGTTATTATAAATTTAGATTTTAGAAATGATCGTTTAATTTCAACAATTAAAGAGTGTGAAAAAGTAGGAATCTATAATTATGAAAGAATATCTGCAATAAATATTGATAATACAAATTTTAAAAATTACAAATTAATTGATCCTAAAAGATCTTGGAAAAAAAATATTGAATATTTAAAAAGTGCTTCAGGATGTAAAATGAGTCATCTTGAAGTTTTAAAAAAATATAAAGATTGCAATGAAGAGTATATAATGATATTGGAAGATGATGTGATTTTTGAGGAAAATACTATTATTTATTTAAATCTTGCATTAAGTAATTTAAAGAAAAATAATTTTGATTTTGACATACTTTATTTATCAATAAATTTAAAATCAAAAGATGATGCTAAACTTATTAATAATAATTTACTTAGTATTGAAAATGGACTTACAACTACAGCACAAATATTTAAGAAGAGTAATGTTCATAGAATTATTAATATTATAGAATCATCTAATATTGAGATTGATAATACATATAATAAGTATCTTACAAATAAATATTGCGTATATCCAATGTGTGTATATCAAAAAGAATCATATAGTGATATTAATAAAGAAGTAATTAACTATGGATGGTTTCATAAAAAATTTAGTTATGATGAGTAATATTATAAATTATAAATATACTGAATATAATCTAAATAATTGTTATCATGGTCATAATCATAATATTTTTTATTTATTGTTTCACTAATTTTTCTATAATATGTATTGTTAAAATTATTATTTATAATATCTAATGTAGTTATATTGTAATCACAAATATTATTAAGAATATCTTTTATTAAATATTTAAATTGATAATTATAGCACTTTTTTTTAAGATTATCTAAACTATTAAAGTTAATAATATTAGTATCGCTTTCAATAAAATTATTATTTAAACAATTAAATATAATAAATATCATTGTCATTTCTTCTATATTTTTATATTTTTGAGGGAAATATTCAATTATATTTTTTTTATTAAAAATAATATTATTAATATTAAAGTATAAATCATTATTATTAAAAATATCAAAAACTGACTCTTTTGAAATAATATTTATACAATTTTTATCATTATAACTTTTATTATATAATATTTTAATATTATTTTTATTTTCAACCATTATATCATTATATTTTATAGATTGATATATTAATCTATTACTTAACATAGTTGATTCAAAATCACAAAATGTTACTAAATCATGTGTTGAAGTTTTTATACCAATATTTAATGCATACGATTCATTAATAATATTATTTAATATTACTATTTTTATATCAATATTTTTATTCAAAAAATTTTTTTTTAATAAATTATTACTATCATAAATATTAAAAAAATCATTTTTACTATTATCTATAATTACTATTTCAATATTTAATAAGTGTAGTGATTCTTGTTCTAATATAGAGTATAACATTTTTTCATAATTCTTTTTAAATTTATCGCTATATATTGTAATAATTGAAATATTATAAATTTTATCATTTAATGAATAAATATTATCATAGTATAAATTTTTTTCAGGTTTAATATAATTATAAATATTATTCATAAGTAATGAATATAGTGAATTATTATTAAATGTCCAATTAAAATTATTAATATTTTTATAATATTTTTCACTATATGAATTCCATAAATGTAATGTTAATAAGTTTTCATCTATTAAATTTTCATGTTCAAATATTTTATCAACTTCATAATAAGATGGATAATAAAAAGATCTTTTATTAAGTATTTTTATATTTGATTTTTCTTCATCAGATAACATTCCATATATTTTATGAGGTAAATGTATAGAAGCTTCGCACCAACCATTTGGTATAAAATGTTTTTCATATTCATCTATCCATTTTTTCAAAAATATATTATTTTTTTTTGCTAATAAAATTGCATTACAATATAAAGTAATCTTTTCAATACCATAATTTTCATCTTGTATTCCAATAACAAAATCATAACCTAATAAATCTTTATATGGTTTATATGTAATGGTATCAATATCCATATATATTCCACCATATTTATATAAAATTTCTAATCGTATTTTATCTGCTTTGTGTGCATATTTTATAATCTTCTTAGCTCCCCAAGATAATCCGTTTACATTAATAAAATTTAATTTAATATATTTTTTAGCTTTTTCCCACCAATATCCATATGGTTCATATTGATAATGAAAATATATAATATCTGGTTGATTAATTAAATAATTTGATAATATTGATAAGTAGTATACAAAATAAAATTCTTCTTTCTGTTTTGTTAATCCAAAAATATAATGAATAATATTAGGTATATTATTATTATTTTCATAATTATTTATTATATTAATAGTATCAATTAGTTTTTTATTTAAATAATTAATATTATTATCATTCAATACTTTTAATATATTTTTATTATAAAAATCTTTATAATTATTTTCATTTATTAATAATAATTTTTTAAACATCTCTTCTTCACTAATACATAAATAATTATTAGTATTATTTAAAGCATGTGGTAATCCGCCTGTATTTTTACAAATAACAGGAAGACCATAAGATAGTGCTTCGAGAATAACTGTTGCACCTGCTTCTGATCTTGATGGATGCATTAATATATCATTTTCTAAATATATATTTTTAATTAGTTCAGGTTCAATAATACCATGATACTTTAAATTTATTGATTTTTCTATTTGATTTAAAAAATGTTTTGAATAACTATCATCAATAACTCCATAAAAATTAAAAATATATTTTTTGTAAATAGTTACAAATTTAATTAATATTTTTAGGAAAGTCATTGGTATTTTATCTTGATTTATTCTTCCAACACATGCAACATTTATATTAAGATTATTATTTTTAAAATTACATTTTTTTACACCTTTTTCTAACCCTATATTATTATATAACTTAATATGATTATTCCAACTTTTATCAGATAATGTTTCATTATATAATTCTATTGAATAATAATATTCATAATCAATAATATTTTCAAAATGTATAGGAACACCATGTGTTATACGAATAATTTTATTTTTTTTTATATTTTTAAAAGCTTCAAATGTATTATTTTTAGTAAACCAATATAATTGATGGTCTATAATAATATCATAATTTACTAATCTAAGATTTAATTCATTATAATTATTATAATATATTACATTTCCATTAAATTTAAATAATGTTTCATTATTATAATTATTATTTATAAATAATGTTTCTTCAAAAGTGGAGTTAGAGTTATATTTATTAAATTGTTCTAAATAAGATTCTCCACCGCCTATTTTAAAAAAATGTACAAAAATATGAGCTAATTTTTTTTTATTATTTTTTGAATAATTAGTTAATACATTATTATTAATTAAATCTTCATATTTATTTTCAGAATAATACCATAATTTCATTAATTCAAAATCAGTAATATCTTTTTTGATTAGTTCTCTATACTTTTTAATATTAAATTG
>Ga0214921_10011444_pt1 | contig 10782 bp, 8 predicted proteins | sample LL1505_MetaG_FD_177992 | JGI IMG/M metagenome (GOLD analysis project Ga0214921, IMG submission 177992) | Freshwater microbial communities from Lake Lanier, Atlanta, Georgia, United States - LL-1505 | ecosystem: Environmental > Aquatic > Freshwater > Lake | place: USA: Georgia | collected 2015-05-28
GCATCCGGTTTCACATCGGTATGAAGCAACAAGAGTTCCACCACTTCTTCCGTGCTCATGGTATCCTCAATCTGAATCGAGGGGTCGTCCTCGAACCAATTGCGGGCCACGTGCAATACATAGTTTCGTGGTTTTTGTAAATAGTAATCCCACCCTTCGTGGTACTGATAGGTTTGGTAAAGCTTGGCACGACGTTTGAATTGTTCTTTTTCTTCCGAGGAGAGAGCTTTCCAACGCCGACCGATTTCACGGGAGCGTTCGACAAACGACATTCCAGAAATTTGACGAGTCGCTTCTCGCGTAAACAGATTGTAGCTATTCATTTTCTTGGAAGAGGATTTTTTTTTTTTACATTGATTCCACATTTTTTTCATTTCCTCTTGTGTCAATTCAGGGTACTTGGAAGCCAGCAAGACAAAAAAGTCTTGAACCTTTTTTTCCACCACCCCCTTTGTCATTTGTCCTTGGTCCTCCCCTGCCGGGTGGATCCGAGTCCTCAATTTTTTTTTGCAGTCTCGAAAGAAACGAAATTTAGACGCGGAGGTATTCGCCCCGCATGGCCGGATGAATACGGTTCAGGGATTCCCAGTCGAGGGAAATACGGTAGGAATCTGTTTCCTCTTGAACATGAAACACACTTTCCGAGTCAAGAGGAGAGGGAGTATGAAAATAGAGGTGCAATAACAAAATGGTTTTCTTGATGAGACGGAGCGGTGCCTCGTTCTCCAAGGGTTCTTGTTTTTGAATCGACATGAAATAAACGAGGGTCAGCAACCACCGCTGGAATTCAATCTTTCGAACGTGGACAAAAGGACAATAACAATCAATGGTATCGAGCACGAGGGATTTGAATTGTCGGGTCAGGCTCCGCATCGTTTCATCGTCGTTGCGTTGCACGGCCTCTTCCACCTTGTCTTGCACACGACAAAGCGCATCGTAAATTCCCTGAACCAATTGTTCACGAATGGACGGATTCCGGATTTGCGAAAACAAGGCGTGCATCGACGCCACGTGGGGTTTCAATATTTCTTGGGAAACCCCACCACGGACCGGGAAGCGGTAAAACACGTCGATGCTCGATCGGGTAAGAAAGGGATATTCCTTTTGAAAACTCTTCAAGAGACCATCCACCGCGTCCGATCGTTGGGTACAAAAGGAGCATTGTTGGACCGACACCGCCCCGTTTTCGGTGGACAGCGTCTGCCACAACCGAGCGAGCGCGGGGTACCGTGGCTGGGCGACACGGGATAGCTCGTGGAACAGATCCCACAATGCGTGGTGATCCGCGTGGGGGCACGACGTCTCTGGGATTTCCTTGATGCATTGAATGTGAAACCCATGGGGAAATGTACAATACGTCCACGTCTTTGGGTCGATCCGCAAAAACACCCCCTCGTGAGGATGAGGGCTGTGCACCAGCTGAAAATAGTCGAGGGAAGGAAAGACCATTTTTTGCTGGAGCATGTAGGAAAAAATATACTGCATCGAATGCACACAACATTTTTGGTAATCGGGCAAGGAAAATAAAAAAGGCAGCATTCCGATTTTTTTTTATTTTGAGAAATGCTTAAACCTACCGTAGGGCTTTAGAATGACCGTAGGGCTTTAGAATTGTGCCATTGGCGTGACGGTTTTTTAGCAAATGTTTGATTTAAAATTTTTGATTTAAAAACAATAGTGTTTTTTTTGAAAAAAAGATTTTTCTTGACGGAATGAAATTGTCCGTCTTTTTTGTGTACGCCATGGCGTGGAGGAATAATGCCCGTGTGAAAAACGTGGAAAAACCGGTCTGTTGTCAATGCCGCTACTTTCGAAATTCCTTCTTGGGTGATCCCACTTTGGGAAAATGCACCCAATTTGGAAACAAAAATATAGTATCGGGTATCATTACCCACGAATTCGCGGAATTGTGTAGGAAAGATCCCCAACAATGCGGCGTCAATGGTACCTATTTTGAAAAAAGACCATCTTTTCCATCTTGGCCCATCGTACTGGAACCCACACAACTTCCATGAATACTGAAATGAATATTCGTACGAATATTCATTCATTGGATAAAATTGGTAGGCTACATGTATGTCTGTTCCATGTTATACACGGAGTTGGCGCTGCATTTGTTTCAGTGGCAGTTTTTGTTCCCACTGAACCAAGGTATGCCAGACGCTGACAAAGCTTACGAGGATCAGGAAAAGGCCCCCTACAAGGGCCAAAAGGACCAAGGCATAGGCCTGATTCATTTTCTGTTTCATGAGCTGGATGCCTTCTTGACTAGAGGAGGAAATGGAGGTGATGGGGATGCAAAACGTTTTACCGTATTGTTGGGGGATCTCGGCCAATGTCTCTGGAGGAGGCGAAATGGAAATGTTGAGCGAGGCGTAGATGAGCAACAAGACCCCGAGTGTAAAAAGTAAAATTTCACGAATCACGGAAATATTTTTTTTCATTTTATTATAAAAAAAAAAAGAAAAGAACATGAAAAATATCTTGTATTTTCTCCTCCTCGCCCTCATCATTGTGGTGATTACCATTGTGATCATCAACATTAAGAGAAATAGGGTGCCCCAGGAAAAGTATCAACCCTTTGCTTTTCTCCCCGAGATTAACCTCTCGGAATCCCCTAATTTTGTAAGTGAAAACGTGGTAGCCCAAACGCTCGGTCTCGTCTCCCCCGTCATCAACCAGGAAATGCTCCACGGTCAGTACCAGCGCTACCCTCTCAACCGCAAGAGGCAGACTACCAGTGTGGTGGCGGTGAGTGCCACCCAGGACAATCCCAAAATGATTGCGTGGCTGACCCAGACGAGTGCGGACACGTGGAATTTTGTGTGGCCCGACCCCGCCAGCTACTACTGGACCACCGTGGTGGATGTGCACGCCTGTCCCGTGGTGGTGGTCAAGGGAAAATATCCACGATGCCGTTATTTCGGATTTTTTCCGTACACGGGTTTCGAGGCGGGGGACAATGGAAAAATGTATGTGGGCCAGGGCATCAACCAGACATGGTCCAAGACATGCAATGCCACCATTCCCAACGATTGTGCGGGGTTGTTGGATCAGTACATTGAACCGGACCCGGGTTCCAAGAATCCCTTTACGGATCCATCGTACAAGGACGGCGACGACAATTTCTACACGGTCTATTTCATCTCTCCCTATTACAAGGGCAAGCTGCCCCAATCCAAAAACATTTTACCCCTGACTATTTTTGGTCTCAATCAATCCATCATCCTGTACCGCATCTACGCACCTTTTAACCCCAAGGGGTGCAATTATTCCATTTATTCCAGTCAGATGCCCTTTTCGACCAAGGGCTGCGACAATACCAAGTTTTCTTTGCAACTGAACAACGAGTCGGGGGGGAGTGTGAATCCTAAAGCGGACTCCTCGTCCCCCTGTGAGAACAAGGACAAGGTGTGCATCCAGCAATGTGTCAATCAAGAGCTGGCCAAAACCATGGATCCCGACTGCTACCAATACGTCAACAACAACAAGTATTGCTTGTGCGAACCCCAAAACTATTACGGACAATGCGGACAGTACATGGAAAAGGTGATCCGCAAGTGTAGCAACGGCATGGGCGGTCTCTCGAATTATTGCGAGGGACGTCCTGCCTTGAACCCCGGCTTTGAGTATTGTGTCGACCAGATGGAATTGAACCCAGAGATTCCCATTCTCTCGACGGGCATCCCCGACTGCCCCAATGCGCTCAACAGCCCCAAGGGTGCCTACCCCGCCAACCGCGATTACGAGTGTGAATACGTGCGCAATGCCAAGCTGGCGGAATGTGCCACGGCCAAGCTTTTCCAATCCACCAATCCCGATTGTCAGCGGTTCAAGGATCCCGCCAATATTCAAAACATTATCAAGGAGGACCCTACGAAAAAGGGCACCTGTGCCAACGATTTTGCCAAGATTCTGGGCGAGTGCTATTACGATTGTAAGGATGGAGACAAGCGCGTCGAATGCACTCTGTTTGGTACGGGGGCGGCATGGATCGGCTACAAAAATTCGGTGGAGGAAGCCCAAAAGGACAATCCAGCGTATGCCTACCAACCCGAATACGATTTTGTCGAGTACCCCAAGCAGTGCGAGGCCACGTGCAATCGATTCACGTGCACCAACGGATTTTGTGTCCCTGATATTCACGGTGAATACGACGAACCCACGTGTGGAGGCCAGTGTACCCAGGTCACCCCTCCTCCTACCGGGAAACCCCATCCTCATCGGTATCCGTATGGTCCTACACGCAAACCCTTTCCGACTCCACGAGTCGTTCGGGAAGGCTACGAGATGCCTACGACGGTGCCCGGGGAGGAGTGTGTCAACAAGTTCAAGGCCTCGGCCTGCGACCGTGGAACCAATCCCTACCAAAACGTTTCCGATTATTTTGTGAATGCGCAAAACGAGACGCTGTTTGCCAGCTCGGGATGGGTGGGTCTACCCGATGTCTTTGTCAAGTACAGCTACAACAATTACTTTGTACGTCTCAACAATAGCGATCAGGTAGCACCCAACACGCTCCGCAATCTCTTTTCTCAAATGAAATCCCTCGTGTCGTCGGTTAAGATTTCCAACGATGCCAATCCCTCCAACCCTTTTGAGGTGGTGTCCCAGAACGACGAGATTAGTATCGGGGAATACGTCCAATATATTCAGCAAGCCGAGCAGCAAAAGCTGGAAATGTATCAAGCTCCAAAATCTCTCCTACCCCCCATCCCCCCCATTCCACCCATGCCCACAGGCCATCCTTATCCCACCCGGCATCCCAAAACCAAACGAGTCAAGGAGGATCTGTGTCCCACCTTTCTGGACCGCAAGACTTATTTGCAGATTGGCACCCAATACCCCAAAACCAACTACCCCTCGTTTGACACGTCCACCGTCAGTTCTCCCGGACCAGGATGCAGTTATTATGCGGATTATTGTGCGTGCGAGCACAATGGCAAGAAAAATGCTCCTCCCTGCAACATTCTTCAACGCGGATTCACGGATTGCAAGGGCAACCCCTGTTTCACCAAGTGGGGTCTGCAATCCAAAACCAATGTGGTGTTTGACGGAGAGGCGCATTGTTTTAGCATCTCGGGAAATACGGGAGAAACCATCATCTTTCCCAACCCCGATGCCCAATACATTGCCTGTGCGACGGTGTATGACCCCGAATCCGTGTATGTCATTTGGATGGATGTCCCCTCTACCCCCCTTACGCCCAGCTACTCCAATCTCCTCCAGGACAAGTACGACATGAGGTACTGGAGCTTGGGGCATTATTATTGGGCCATGGGTCTTCTTAACCAGCGCCCCGCTCTTTCGGGCATCTTTGATCAGGGCTTCCACACCGTCAAGGTCCAGTACAATGACGACAAGTACGGCAACTGTCTCCAGAGCCAGAGGGTATGTGTGGTCCTGGCAACGTACGACCAAAGGGAATATTTGAAAACCTACCAGCTTTTGGACGAACGCGTCAATTGGCTCAATTGGGGCAAGCTCAGTGGACTCAACCTCCAAACACCCCCCGAGAGTCCTCCTCCCTACCCCGTCGACGTCGACAACACCACCACCACCAAAGAAGGATTCCGGGATTTCCGTCAGGAATATATGAATTCCAAATTTGCCTCGGCGGCGGAAAATGTCGAGAGGGTCGGAGTCGATCTTGGTTTGGTGGATGAAAATGAGCGATTCCCCGATCGGAACCTCAAGGGTCTGGTGAAAAAGGTGGTGCCCAAAAAGATACCCATGGAAGGAATGATCATTCTACGCCAACTCCGCGCCAAGGAATCTTTTACCCCTTCGATTGCCAATTATGTCAATAGCAATCCCCAGTGTCTGTCCAAGACGATTCCTCTGGAACAATCCAAGGCCCAGGAAGCCGCGTACCCACCAACCATGGTAAGCGAATCCTGCAACCCCGGCAACCAAGCCTATTGCGACAAGTATGGTCTGAATCCCTGCTGCCTCAGCACCGATCCCTTGTACCACATGCGGCAGTACTACCCTCGGTGTGAAAAGGTCAAGATTTGTGATATCGAGAATGCAGGGATGGGATTCTGGGAAAAGTACCTTACTGAACCTCTCCCGTATATTTTTGATGCCACCAGTCCCGCGTGCCCACCCACGTGTCCTCCTCACTAAAGACTAGATAGCAATCTCCATTTTTCGGGAACAGGAGTTTTCCAATCTCCTTGTAAAAATCCTTGGACATCGTGAGACCATGGATTCCACGCCCAAAAGATCCACCCCATATTTCGTTGTCGAAGATAGTCCACGAAATACGACAACCACAACATGTCCTCTGTGGAGTACTGACTGGCTCCAAATTCTCCAATGACCACGGTCCAACCCATGGTATCCAGGTACCCAAAATAGGTATTCCACCGGTAGACAAGAATAGAAGGATCGGTTTTCCAATCGTCCTTCTCCATCGTAGACACGGTTGGACCGTAGACATGAGGGGAAAGAACCAGTCGAGAACGGTACGACTCTGGTAAATGAGAATAGGACCGCATATCCTGTCCCCAATGGATTCCCGTTGCAAAAAAGAAGGAAACATTTAGTTCTTGCATGGCGCGTTCGATAAAAAGCTGGAAATCCGTGCTCTTGTTGCCTGTATGGAAAGAGGCCTCACCATGGGGTTCATTGTAGAGATCGATGCCAAGGAGGGAGGGGTAAAAAGAAAATCGATCCAATAAATCTTTCCATCCCCGCAAGACATTGGTTTCCGAAAGCACCACGGTCTCCTCGGTGTTGGAGACGTGGTGGACCGCCAGCGACGAGTGCCACAATGGACTGGTTGTGTGGAAAAAAAGACGGTGGAGGTCCAGAATGACCCCCATCGGATAACGTTCGGCCGATTGAAACACCTTGTGTAATGTATCATAGGCGCCATTGTTTTCATAGACCCCCGACAAGACGCCTTCCATGGCAAAGGGGAGGCGGAGGGTATTGAATCCAAAATGGGACATGCGGTCCATGTGCGTCTCCACATCAAAGACATTGAGACCTTCCAGATTCTGAATCTCGGTTTCCATACCATACCAACTCACTCCACGGACCGCGTGTGGATCCCATCCAAGGGTCGGTACACCGAATAAAAAAAATACGAGCCCTACGAGTCTGACGACATGCATCCTTCTTTATCGGAAACAAATAAAAAAAAATTGACGGGTGCCTTTCCATTTCCTTTTCCTGACCCATATCATTCTATACCATGGATTTGTTGATTAAAATGTTGAGGGATTCAATTCCCTTTTCCCCCAGTCAAAAATGGAAATACGAAGTGGATGTCTCCCACTCTTGTTTTCAAATGGAACATACGTCGATACAGAAAGCCATTTTTTCAGGCATGGGTCATGAGAAGGAGGATGAAATCATGATTCTTATTGTCATTCGATTTTTTGTAGGGAAAAGCCACGTTCCCCACCACGCCACGCTCAAGGAAAAAGGCATCGAGGCCGCCATCCAGGCTCTTTTCCAGTTTCCCGATACCCACGCCATTTGTACCGAATGTGGGCTCACACGGTCCTCGGAGAATGGACGTGCTCAGTGTGAGAGCTGTTTGTTCCTCGAGGTGTTTTCCGATAAAAAAGGTCCCAAAGCGGTATGCTCCATCTGCCACGAACCCGCTTTCCGCACCATGCTTCCGTGCGGTCACGTGTTTCACATGACGTGTCTGCTTCAAATGGATCGACATGGATTGAAATGTCCCAACTGTCGATCGGCGTTGCCGTCCGAGATGAAACGAGCTTTTTTTGGGGGTTGTCATTGCGGGGACGACGATTTCTCCGATGACGACGACGAGGATGACGACTTGGACGACCAGGACGACGATTGAGGAATGTTATTGGCCAGGAGTGTGTATGTAAATTTTTTTTTTCTCAATGAATAAAAAAAAAATGTGGACATGGATCGGAACCCTTTTACTCCTGGTCCTTTTTGCACTTCTTATTGTCCTCGTGATACGCTCTGCTTCTGCTTCCAAAGACTATTTTAAGCCGCGCCACACCATCAACCCTAGTCCCCTCAATCCCACCACCAATTGCGACGTGGTCGATAACATTGTCCAACGCGTAAATACCATCCTCGCATCCATGTTTCCTGCACAAAATGCGGTGGGGGACATTCAAATCAACACCGGAGGAAAAACGTACACCATCCCATCGAGCGACCTTCAATTTCCCTTGGATTCGTTTTCTGTTTCCCGAGCCAATCATCCCGGTTCCACAACTCTCTTGATGAATCCGAATGGTCCGACCGCATCCCTTGTTGGTCCCAATAACACGTGGCAAGAATTCCAATTGGTCCTTCAAGGCTCCTCTTCACCGGTTTTCTACGCTCAATCGGGTCGTTTCTATGTCGATGTATTTGATCGTGCCGGATATCCTGTATGTTCCAATTCGTTCACCTACGTGGAGAATGCCTCCACCGGCGCTCTTTACATCCAAAATTTTTCGTCCATGAAATTCAACATTCCCCCGCCGTCGGAATGCACCGTCCTTGTAAACAAAAGCGGAACCTCGGTACAGGTGCCTTTTCAGTGGTCGATTGAAAATACCGAATTGACGGTGAAGCTGGGCTTTAGTTTATTTGCGTGTATGTTGGGAACGGGATGGTGTCAGACCAAGTCGGGCAATCCTTTTTCCTCGGGATTTTATGAGTGCAACGATACCCAACCCGCGTGTCCCCATGACCAGGTGTGCGACGCTCCCGTTTCAAGCAACGGCACTCTCTCCGTTACTTTCCATGTATCCATCCCCGGAACCGGATCCTTTGTGGCCACCAAGAACAAGACCCAACAAACGCTGGATATTTCCAATATTCAGTTGAGCACAGGGACCGTAGGTGCGACCATTACCCACTTTTCCTTTCAATTCTCATCGTCGGTACAACAAGCCTTGGTCAATATTGTCAAACCCTACCTTCAAAACGCTTTACAGACCGAGGTGGTCAAGATTGTGAATATCCTTGCACCCAAAATTGTGGGTCTCATTAATCAAAACTTGGTCAATGAAACCATTTCCTTTTCCACCTAAGCCTAGCGTGGTACGCCACCGTTTGTCGATCAAAAAGAATTTGTCCTACTTTCTTATGCCTTTTTTAAAAAACAAGTCCAACAAAAGATTTTTTTAAAAAACAAGTCCAATAAAAGATTTTTTTAAAAGAACAAGTCCAACAAAAGATTTTTTTAAAAGTTTTACACGTGAAAAAATTCGTCAGCCATGGGATTCAACGCCGCTAGTTTTGTCCCATAATGCTTGTTCTGAAGCGCCACCTGTTCATTGGTATAAGTGTACAAGGCCTTGAGAGATTGCAAGACCTCGTTTTCCGAGGGCCAGGACCGCAAAATATCACCTACCGCCCCAATCACCATTTCCACGACATGCAAGAGCCGCTGATGGCGTTCCTGACGCCGGGCCGCAAAGTAGAGCTTTTGGGACCATTCTTCACGAGAGACGTGGCCCTTCAGATAGTCCACGCCCCATTTTTTCTTGTACTCGACCGTGTTTTCCTCGAGGGTGCGGCGGATATGGGGAACTACGGCATCCAAGAGATGCGTAGCCAGGCGGTGGCTGCGCTCCACGTACTGTTGGTTTTTCCAGCCATCGATCCGGGTAGCTTTGGCCAGCACGATATGAAAAGGAGGAAGACCGTCGCAACAGGGATGGTCCCCGGGGACACGGGGTACCACACCGCCATGCTGGTCTCTCTGCCAGGCATAGAAATGGGGATTGTGAACCACGCCATTGAGAATCTTGCCAGAGTTCCAGGAAAAACAGGTATGACACTGGACGCACCACATCTGATCACAGCCCGAGACCTTGAAAATACCCTCGTGGCACTTGGGACAGGGCTTGGTATTTTGTTTTAAAAGCGCCACGGTCGCCTTGTCGTCCGCATTGCAGGTGTGAGGTCCACCGCTCTTATCAACCCCCTTGTCACCGTGGCAGTCTGAGCAAAACCAATGGGTACAGAGACCGCACTTGTAGGCCGTTGAAAGTCGACCTCGACAGTCCTTGCCGGGGCACGCCATGAAAAACTGGTTCTTGGGCACCTTGTCGGACGTGTCGGGTGTGGGGGGCGTGGCGTTTGGGTCATCGCCACCGTGTCGCCAGCGGTATTGAAGCGTGCCCATTTCATTGCGGAGATTATACAACTGCCCCCAAAGTGCTAATTTTATTTCTCCTTTCAGAGAAATGAGTTCATAGAGGGTCACCCCCTTTTTCCGCCAGAGCTGACGGGCCACCATCGAGGTCTGTCGCTTGATCATGCCCCTGGCTTCTACATGCTGCATATTGAGCGTCTTGATTTCCAAGTGCATCTCCTGGATCTCTTTTCCCACCATCTGAATCTCTTTTTTTTTCTTGTCCATGGCGTTTTGAATGGGTACCAGCGCCTGTAGCTCGCCAAGGGAGGCTTCTCCTTCCGACAAGAGAGCTCCCATCTGGTGCTTGCGGTACTCGCCATCCAAGAAATTCTTGGAGAGATTCATGCGCACAAATTCCATGTCCCACGCCGATTGACAGGACATGCACTTGGCCTGGATGGTGTTTCCCATCAAAAAAGTCTTGACACAGGTCGAACAGGCCACGGCATCGCATCGGGGACAGGCTACGGGCTTGCGGAGGCGATGAAAAGTCTGGACACAAATGGCGCATTCTGTGGTTTGTTGCATGGTTTTTCTGTGGGGAAAAAAAAAAGTTGGTTTTTTTGCCTTGATGCTTTTCTTTTAGAGTGGAAAAAGAAAACTTGTCGGGAGCATCACTTTTTTTTTTCTTGTAATAGGGAAAA
>Ga0214921_10011445_pt1 | contig 10781 bp, 5 predicted proteins | sample LL1505_MetaG_FD_177992 | JGI IMG/M metagenome (GOLD analysis project Ga0214921, IMG submission 177992) | Freshwater microbial communities from Lake Lanier, Atlanta, Georgia, United States - LL-1505 | ecosystem: Environmental > Aquatic > Freshwater > Lake | place: USA: Georgia | collected 2015-05-28
ATTTCGCTCTTCCCGTGGATTTTGCGAATGCTCTTGCCCAAGGCGCTGTGACCCCTGCGGATTCTGCGCGTACCCCCGGTCAAATTACCTGGACTTTTGCGCGCAACGGTCTTATGAAAAATGATTTGATCATCATGGATTTGTTGGCGCAGAACAATTGGAAAAGACCCGTTTGTTGGACGGTCTCCATGGGTTCAGAACAATACCTGGGTCTTGAAGATTATTTCCGTCTCGAAGGTTTGGTGTACCGATTGACGCCCAACAGGGTACCCGCTTCCCAAGGCATGCCCTCTCAGGTTGCTACCGACATCATGCTGAAGAATATGCTCGAAAAGTTTCGTTGGGGCCGCATGAAAGAAGAAATTTACATCGATCCTGAAACCAACCGCATGACCATCAATCTGCGCAGCAATTGCATGCGCTTGGTGGAGAATCTTCTGCAACTCGGTCGCAACAAGGACGCCATCCAACTGATGGATTTGTGCGATCGAGAAATGCCTCATTCCAAGATCACCTACCTTCCCTACAATTACCAACTTGTCGAGTTTTACCACCGTGCAGGTGCTCCTGAGCAAGCCAATCGCCTCGCGAATCAGTTCTTCGACACCTACGAATCCGAAGCCCAATATTTCGGCTCATTGCGTGGGAAGCAACGCACGTTCTACGAGCGCGATGAGCAAGCTGCCAAAGCTGTCATGGGCGAAATGGTTCGGCTATCCCGTCAATTCAATCAACCCAAGTTAGCCGATTCCTTCCAAAAACGCCTTGAAGCGGTCGGGTCCTAAGCCTTGAAGCGATCGGATCCTCATTGGTTATGAATTCAGGGCGAGGTTTCCGCGGTCGTTCCGGGCCGGCCAAGGCCTACCCGGATATTCGTCCCGGAGTGCATGCCGTCGAAGTCCTGTTGGACTCGGGGCAGGATATTAACCGTATCTGGATTCAACGTGGCAAAAGAGACCCTCATGTCCTGAACCTTCTCCAAGAAGCGAGACAAAGGGGTATTCCTGTCCAAGAAGTACCGCCCGAAAAATTACAACAACTCACCCCCGGGCTCCATCAGGGCATTGTTGCGCAGGCCGCGCCCATCCAATACCTCCGAATCGAAGATTGGGTTCCATCCGTCTTTGAACAAGGAATTAACCCTTTGTTGGTGGTGACTGACGGGGTCACGGATGTTCGAAACTTGGGGGCCCTTGCCCGATCTGCTTGGTGCCTGGGCGCCGATGCCTTGCTAATCCCCGGCCTGGACAACGCCCAGGTAACCCCTGATGGGATCAAAGCCAGCGCTGGCGCCCTGGAATTAATTCCGGTTTGCAGAACCTTGGCTCTGCAAGCCTCCTTGAAGTACCTTTCGAACAGCGGCTTCACCATCGTGGGGGCAAGCGAGAAAGGCAAGGATTCTTGCCGCGATCAGGATTTGTCAGGGCCTTTGGCCTTGGTGATGGGCGCCGAAGATCATGGGCTAAGCCCTGAAACCTTGAGGCGATGCGATGCATTGTTACGAATCCCCATGCCTGCCAGAGCTTCCGGTATTGGTTCCCTCAATGTTTCGGTAGCGGCGGGCATTCTGCTCTATGAATGCCTGCTCCAAAGGCAGTAAACACCGCGTAATGAACGGCGCCCTCCCGGCAATCTTGCCACCGCCCCTCCTGCCTGGAGACCCAATCTTGGTCATAGCCCCATCGAGGGCGGTTGAGCATGCGATCCTGGCGCCTTGGGCCGAGTGGATCCGTCATCGTGGTTATCAGGTGTTATACGGGGAGAGCATTGGAGTCAGCGATCACCAATTTGGCGGCCACGACGCACAGCGTGCACGCGATTTGCAAGAAGGCTTGGGCAATCCGGAGATACGGGCGATCTTCTTTGCGAGGGGTGGTTACGGTGCCGCTCGTCTTTTGGATCGCGTAGATTGGAAGGTTCTGCAAGCAAATCCCAAGTGGCTATGCGGTTACAGCGATGCCACCGCTATCCTCAATCATGCGCATGCCATGACCGGGGTCGTGACCCTCCACGGCCCTATGCCCTTTCAGTTCCAAAGCACCATGGATTGGGAGCATACCCTCCAAATCATGGAAGGGGGGCTGATGGAGCCTAAGGCCAACGACCCACCACAGACCTTTTATCCTTTTGAACCCAAAATTCTATCCAACCATCCTGCATCCGGTTTGTGGCCACTCCGGGGCAAACTCCTTGGGGGTAATTTGTCTGTGCTGTACAGCCTCCTAGGCTCTTCTTCGCTCCCCGACTCCAACGATGCGATTCTATTCGTGGAAGACCTGGACGAATACCTCTACCACCTGGACCGCATGTGGTTAGGCTTGCAACGCAGTGGCTATCTGAACAAGCTCAAAGCCATCTTGATCGGTGATTTTACAGCAATGCGCGACAACACGATCCCCTTCGGCAAAGATCCTGTTTCCATCGCCGTCGAACGAACCCAGTCCTTGGGTATCCCCTGCATTGCCGGCCTATCCTTTGGCCATGGGCCCGTGAACAACCCCTTGCCCCTGGGATGGACCGTCACCATTGACCGCGAAGGCCTGTCTTGGTAAACCTTAGGGGTTAATGATATTGACCTCAGGCTCCAAGGCCACACCAAATTCATCGTGAACCGAGCGCATGATGTCCTGGGCAAGGGTCCAAAGATCTTGTCCATGACCTCCTCCGTAATGCACCAATACCAAGGCATGCCCCGGCGATACACCGACAGATCCTCTTCGATGGCCTTTCCATCCGCATTGTTCTATGAACCACGCCGCAGAGGCTTTCCAATTTCGATCCTCCCCTTGCACCTCAAAAAGCGGGGCGTTTGGAAAATTCGATCGGAAAGTATCCGCGTCATCTCCATGCAGCACAGGATTCTTGAAGAAGCTGCCTGCATTCCCTAAAACCGCAGGATCCGGTAATTTGGCCCGCCTAATCTCCGCCACTTTGTCCGCAATTTGATCCGGTTTCAAGCCGCGGCCATCATGCTGGCCTGTAGGGTCAAAAAACGCTTTCAATTCCTTGTAGGCAAGCTGAGGATGAGGCTCGGTATGCAAGCGATAACGCACCCGCGTTATCACCATCTTTCCTTTCATCTGTTGTTTGAACACCGAATTTCGGTAAGCAAAGGCGCATTGATCTTTCATGTACTCGCTGGGTGGCCCATTCAAGGGAACCCCTCTAAGCGATTCAAAGACATCCCCTTGCTCCACCCCGTAGGCCCCAATGTTCTGAATAGGCGCTGCCCCTACCGAACCGGGAATCAAGGCCAAATTCTCCAAGCCCCACCATCCCCTCTCTACGGTATAACGGACCAATTCATGCCAAGAAACCCCCGCCCCTGCTTCTACCAAAATTTGACCATGATCCAGAACCGAATGCTGAATTCCTCCAAAAGACAAGTGAATCAAAGCCCCCGGATAGTTGCCACAAAACAGCACATTACTTCCACCCCCCAAAAACATAAATTGACCACCGCTCAATTCATCGGCGGTTTCGATGGCTCTTGGCAAGTCGTCTTCGTCGGCAACCTCCAACCAATATTTGGTCCGAACTTCCAAACCAAAGGTATGCTGAGCCTTAAAATCAAAATCTTTGAAAATTTTCACTGGACTAATTTAAGGGAACCTTGAATGAAAACATGAAGGAAGTCGCTGATGAAATCTCGCTGAATTTGATCACAAAAAAAGTCGCCCCTACCATGGAGCGACTTTTCTTGATCGGGAAGAAGAATCACCAATTAGTGGCGTACAATCACACGCTGCCTCTTGGAGCCTGCATCCGATAGCACATCCAAATAATAGGTGCCGTTTGGAACCGATGCAAGGTCCAAAGTGAAGCGGGCCGACTGACCGTTCGCTTCGGTAACATCGCTACGAACCAAGCGACCTGTCATATCGAAGAGGGAAGTTTGGACTTTGCCCAAATCACGTACTGCACTCAATTTGATATTCAACAGGTCCGCAGTAGGATTAGGATAAGCGATCGCTGCAAATTCGTTAAGGTCTGCAACCGAGGCCCCGGGAACCCGAGGTACACGACCGAAGTTCAGACTCATTCGAATAGCATTCCCGTTGGTAAACCAATCCGTCTGCCTGAACAAAACTGAAGCGAATGAAGGCATCGTCACCGTTTGATCATCCAACAATGAAATGTGTGTTGTTCCATTGTTAGAAAAAAGATTAGCAACCAACCAATAATCACCTGGCTGCACAATACGCTCCTGAGGTGAGCCTCCGACAGTCGCTGGGAACGGTATCGTCACCCGACCGCGTGAAACATCGGTAGCTGTTAGGGTATAAAGATCTGTTTCTAGCACTACGGCTGCTTGACCACCAGGCAAACCGGTTGTCGCATCGGATGTTTCCAACGTGAAAAAGATTAAAGCCCCCGCCTGGGATGTGGAGGTACCCGTCCCTTGAATAAGCGCCGTAGCGGAGGTCACGGTGTCTGTGTTAACCAATTCGCAAATATTAGCAATTTTGAGATCAAAAACGGAAGCAGGATTTCCCATGAAATTCCTGGTGCCAAAGATCAAAGAAGAAGTTGGTTTGGTCACACTCACTGACATCAAGGAGTCTGTTAATTCAAATTGCCTCGAAGCGGTATTATTGGCCGTCGAGTCCAACGAAACCGAGTCAAAATTTAAGCTATAATTTACTCTTGAAAATTTACGAACCGTCGGAGTATACGCCGTGCTGATCGTCAGCAAGGTATCCGTGAAGGGGTCTAATGCTGGGAGCACCAAAGAGGTGCCCGTGAAGACTGGGGTATTGGGGGCTGTGGTGTCAATCACAGAAACCTGCAATTGAACATTGTTACGTGTTGTGGTGCCGATATTTCTTACCCTGGCCTGAAAGCGCAAAAACGTTTTGTTTGAATCAGGAATAATTCCGTACTCAACCACCCTGTTCCTTGCGGTGTCGGGCAGGAACTTGGTATCCGTAATGCTCATGTCAACCCTGGGTGCTTGTTCCACCGCAATGTCATCAATCATCCAGAAATAATAATCTCCATTGAACAAAAACGCAATCTTCACACTGTCTTCACCCCCAACGTACGATGAAATATTCACCCGCTGAAAATTATTGTTGGGCGTAGAAGAATTCACGGCAATGTTGCTGTTGAGGGCAAGGGTATCGGACCAGGTAAGGCCGTTGTTTCTAGAAAACAACAGATAGGTTCCGGTAGCTGACTGCGCTCCACCCGGACCACCGAATCGGCGATAGTATTGATAAAACGAAAGATTAACAAAGTCGTAAGCGCTTAAATCAATGGCGGGAGTTACCAACATGCCCCTGTGGGGTGATGCCCAAATTCCGGTTCCGGTTGGTGAGCCGTTATTATCCAGCCAATCGGAATCAAAAATCATAAAACCATTGGTCCGGGTTGGGGATTGAATGGCTTGAGTCCCGGCTGCATAAGCCCCTCTTGACCCCGTACCGCTTGCCGGCAGCGTGGAAAGGCCACGGTATTCCCAAATACCTGTTGTATCCGGTGTAGCTCCGGTATTGATTCCACGAAATCCATAATTCGTCCAACCGGTTGTGTTTGGATTTGATCCGAAATTTTCTGACCAAATATTCACGGCCTCTGTCTGAAAGGAAGGGTTAACGCCGTTTAGGGACGGTGAACCAGCATTGTTCAAGGCATTCGCGTCATAGACTGCGCCCAGATCCAATTGCTTAATGGCCTGCATTGGGCGTTGCACTTTGGCCTGCTGTGCGTGGACCGAATCGAAGGTCAAGCATGCCGTGAGCAGCATCGATAATGAAAGAAACTTTTTCATTGTAGTGAATTTAGTGGTTTGGATGATGGGTTGGGGTGGGTTGAACTTACAAACAATTAATGGGCTTTTACCATGAGCCTGGAAGCGATTGGCCCTTGCTCGGACCAAAGCTCCACGCGGTAAACGGCCATGGGCAATTCTCCGAAAGTGGCGGAATGATTGAATATCCCCTGTTCAGCGTGGACCTTGGGGCTCTCTGCAAGCAAGCGTCCTTGCAAATCATAACAACGAGCAAAGACCTCGGCACTGTGCTTGAGATCCAAACTCCAGTGAACTTCGTTGACAAAAGGATTCGGATACACTTTGGCGCTGTTAGCCTCCAGGACCTGAACCGAAGTGGCCGACGGATTGCCAAAAATTGCAGCGAGACCCATGGCGGTTCCGTTGGTGTACCAATTGCCATCCACAGGAAGGTAAACCAAAGAAGTATAACTTGGCATGAAGGCTTCATTGCTCAAATCATCCTGAATCCTGATATGGTTATTCCCCGTATTGGAGAAGAGTTGTACCCCTGCATAATACGGCCCAGCGGCAAGGACTCTATCCTGTGGAGAACCCGCCAAAATTGCAGGAATAGGAACGTCGATGTAGCCCCGACTGATATCCGCGGTGGTCAAGGTCACCAGGTCAGATTCCACAATAATCGGAAACTCTATCGCGGGAGAGGAGGACAATCCAGCGGTGTCCCTGATGCTCACAGCCAAAACTCCACCAGCAACTGAGTTGGATCGGAGGTAAACGCGCACACCGGTAACGGTATCCGTGCTGGTAAGGTTAAAAAGAGAGGTGACGATGACACCATCTTCCTCGCCGGTAAAACTGGAGGTACCAATGGACCCCAAAACCGTTGAAGCCGGATAATAAGGTGAGACCCTGTCATTGGTTACCAGCAACAAGGTCGTATCCACATTGTCTGCCGGAGAGCCATCTGCTGAATCCGCCAAAACCTCCATGCGCAGGGTATAATTTCCTGTGGTCAAGCCAGCAAGATTAAAATATGGTCGGACCTCAACCGTATCCCTGGTATTGGAAGGCATGCTTTGACCGGGTGAACTCTGGTTGTACAAGGGTGATGCGCCGATAACCCTGGCATTCAACCTGGAATTCGGCTGGGTGTTCTGACCGAAATTCTGAATAGCAGCCGAAAAAATCAAGGAATCCTGCAAATGTGGCAAGGCCATTTGTGCGTTGTAACACAAGCCGATTTTGGGCGTAATGTCATAATCTTCCAACACAAGATCGTTGGGCGGTAGGGTAGAAACCTCGATATCGTCAATGGCCCAGAACCAATCCCATGCACCTACATAGTGAAAACGAACCCACAAATTCGGTTGATTCCCGGCGATGGCCGAAATATTGGAACGGACCAAGGTGGTATTGTTAATGGTGGTGTTGACGGGGATAACATTGCTTGAATTGTATATTTCTGTCCAAGTTGTGGAGTCTGTACTGATTTCTACCACATGGTCCTCTTGAAAACGACGGAAATACTGCCTGAAACTCAATTGTACACCGAATTGCCCCACCAAACTCGTTCCAACCTTGAGCGTCAAATAATCGTCCTGCGTATCGTTGTTGAATGAATCCGAATTAATCATGGCAAAGGGTGCCCCGGAAAAAGAATTCAACGTCGTACCAAAATTGCTAAGGTTGGGCTCGATAGCCGAAACAACTTTCCAACGGGCTCCACCGTTGGTGTCGTTTTGGATAGTCATGCCCGCCAAGTTGCTGAAATTAAAAGTCCAAAGAGCAGAAGTGCTCTCCGTTTGAAAAAATTCACCCGGCCTTATCGAGCTGCTGAGAGCATCAGCGGGATCCTGTTGGACCTTGAATGGACGAGCCTTGGGCTGGAAGCTTTTCTGGGCTTGTGCTTGGTAACAAAACAAGCTCGCTAAGCTCAGGATCAAGCAAAAAGTACGGGTTTGCAGCATAGAAAATCTTTAATTCGGTTAATCAAATGGAATGAAAACAAGTTGAATGAATAAAGGTACGCCTAATCTACTTTAATGAGCCAAAACGGCCTCGTAGGACTCCATTGGCGGGCAGGAGCAAACCAAATTTCGGTCTCCGTAGGTATTGTCAATGCGAGCCACCGATGGCCAAAATTTATTTTGAGCCGACCAAGCCGCAGGATGCACGGCTTTTTGGCGGGAATATGGCCGGTTCCACCGTTCTTGAACCAAGCACAACGCGGTATGGGGGGCGTTTTTGAGAACATTTTGAGCTCTGTCGGCCTGTCCATTCTCGATTTCAGCAATTTCGGCTCGAATAGAGAGCATGGCTTCGCAGAAACGATCCAATTCCTCCAAGCTTTCGGACTCGGTGGGCTCCACCATCACGGTCCCGGCCACAGGGAATGAAACCGTAGGCGCATGAAAGCCGTAGTCCATCAGGCGCTTGGCCACATCCTCGACCTCAATCCCCGCCGACACCTTGAACGGCCTGAAATCCAAAATCATCTCGTGAGCACAACGGTTGTTGGCATTGGTATAAAGGACCGAAAAGCCGCTCTTCAGTCGGGACATGATGTAATTCGCGTTCAATATGGCATAACGAGTAGCTTCGGTCAGCCCGGTTGACCCCATCATTCGGATATAGGCATAGGATATCAGCAGAATGGATGCACTTCCCCAAGGAGCAGCCGAAACCGGACCTATGGCATCCGATCCACCGCAGGCCACAACCGGGTGGCCAGGCAGAAAAGGAGCAAGTTGAGGAGCTACCCCGATGGGGCCCATGCCGGGACCCCCTCCCCCGTGCGGTATGCAAAAGGTTTTGTGAAGATTAAGGTGGCAAACATCAGCCCCGATCAAGGCCGGTGAGGTCAATCCCACCTGGGCATTCATGTTGGCGCCGTCCATGTAAACCTGGCCGCCATGTTGATGAATGACCTCGCAGATTTCCCGAATATGCCCCTCAAAGACCCCGTGGGTGCTGGGGTAAGTCACCATCAAGCAGGATAGGTTGGCGCTGTGCAATTCGGCTTTGGCACGAAGGTCGGCCATGTACACATTCCCTTGTTCATCACAGGCCACGACGACCACCTGCATGCCGGCCATAACCGCAGATGCCGGGTTGGTACCGTGGGCCGAAGAGGGTATAAGGGCAATGTTACGATGATGATCACCTCGAGATCGATGATAGGCTCGAATAACCATCAACCCCGTGTATTCACCCTGAGCCCCTGAATTCGGTTGCAGGCTTATTTCGGCGAATCCGGTGACCTGGCGCAAATACTGGGTTAATTCTTGGAAAATCTGTTGATAGCCAAGGGTTTGACTAACGGGCGCAAAGGGGTGGATTAGCCCGAAACTTGGCCAGGTAATGGGCATCATTTCAGCCGAGGCATTGAGCTTCATGGTGCAAGAACCCAAGGCAATCATGGAATGGCACAAGGACAGATCCTTGCTCTCCAATCTTTTGATATAACGTAACAATTCGTGCTCGCTGTGGTATCGATGAAAGACAGGATGTTCGAGGATTGCATCCGTTCTTTCTGTGAAAACAGCTGATTGATTGGAAGAGGCTTGGGCGTCCATGGATTGGTCCAAGACCATAACATCTGCCTGCAGTCCGTTGGTGATGGCCGCAAAGACGGAGACCACTTGGGCAAGGTCCGATAGCGAAGTGGTTTCATCCACGGAGATTCCCACTTGGCCCTTCACCAAAAAGTTAAGGTTGATGCCTTTGGTTTCGGCGATGACCCGAACCTTGTCCAGGGATTCTTGGTCTGACTCAATGACCAAGGTATCGAAATAACTATCGTTCAACGGCACGAAGCCCAAAGCCCTCAAAGAGGCATCCAAGACCCGCGCTCTTCGATGAATTCGCCTGGCAATGGCTCTCAATCCATCAGGGCCATGGTAAACGGCATACATCGAGGCAATGATGGCCAGTAAAACCTGCGCGGTACAGATGTTGGAGGTGGCTTTCTCGCGGCGGATGTGTTGCTCCCTGGTCTGCAGGGCCATCCGGTAAGCAGTTCTGCCCTCCGCATCCATGCTCACGCCGATAAGACGCCCCGGGATATGCCTTTTGTAGGCCTCGCGGGTCGCAAAAAAGGCCGCATGCGGTCCGCCGTATCCCATGGGTACCCCGAAGCGCTGGGCAGAACCCACGACGACATCCGCACCCCATGATCCGGGGGATGGCAACAAAACCAAGGCCATCAAATCGGCAATCACCGCGGTCGCAATACCGGCCTCTTTGGCCTTGGCACAGATTGGGGCATAATCCCTGACTTTGCCGTAACCATCCGGATACTGAAAAACACAAGCAAAAAACGAATTATCGCAAGTAAAATCTTCTACTCGACCTGTAACGATCTCTATTCCAAGTGGTTCGGCTCGCGTTGCCAATACCGCTTGGGTTTGCGGAAAGCATTTATGAGAAACAAATATTTTGTTACGATTGGCTTCTTTGCGCTGTGCGTGCAGCATGAGCATAGCCTCAGCGGCCGCGGTGGATTCGTCCAGCAAGGAGGCGTTGGCAATTTCCATGCCAGTCAAATCACAGACCATGGTTTGAAAATTGAGCAAGGCCTCCAAACGTCCTTGGGCTATTTCTGCTTGGTATGGCGTGTATTGCGTGTACCAGCCTGGGTTTTCAAGGATATTCCTCTGGATAACCCCCGGTAACAAAGTCCCGTAGTAACCCGCTCCGATATAATTCCGGTAAAGGGCATTCTTGTCACCAATTCGTGCCAACTCGGCAAGAAGCTCTTGCTCGGTCAGCGGGGCGGGCAATTCCATTTCGTCACCCATGCGGATACCTTTCGGTATTGTTTCTTCGATCAATTGGTCCAACGTGGCGGCCCCAACCGCCTGCAGCATGGTCGGCAATGCTTGCGCATTAATACCGATATGGCGCCGAATAAAGGAATCATGGGGGGCATTCAAAAGAGAGGATTGAGCCATGGTTTGGAGAATAGGGCGCAAAATTAAGTTCACGCCCCATGATAACCTCCTTGCCCCTGCTCTTGTTTCGTACTTTTGGAGCGCATGATCAA